>Ga0190283_1000371_pt1 | contig 24182 bp, 19 predicted proteins | sample 48691801_MG_FD_161669 | JGI IMG/M metagenome (GOLD analysis project Ga0190283, IMG submission 161669) | Hydrothermal vent microbial mat bacterial communities from Southern Trench, Guaymas Basin, Mexico - 4869-18-0-1_MG | ecosystem: Environmental > Aquatic > Marine > Hydrothermal vents >...
CTCTGTGGTTGCCGCACGGCTTTTGCTTCCGTCTATGATCGTGTTTTCAAAGCCTTCTGAAGATTCGACGACAATATTTTTGCCCCTGAAACTGATCCATTCCGTGTATGTTCCCGGATGCACCGATACGTTATCTCCGTTCCCTGCGGCATCAATTCCTCTTTGGATGCTGGCAAAAGGCTTTGTTGTCGAGCCGCTCCCTGAAAAATCCGAGCCGTTTTTGGCAACATGCCATATTCTGACGGCTGAATGCGCCACGTCCGGTATTCCTGTTGTTAAAAACAACAGACCCAGTATCATCATTAACAGGGCGATGTGTTTTCGTTTATCTGCTGTCTGCTTTCTGATCATGATTTTGCTCCAAGTACTTTCAACCTTTTACTTTCAACTTTTCACTGTCGAGATTTATAGAAAACACGTCGCGAAGACATACCAGAACGCGCTGGCATAAACCCCTCGTTTAAGTACCCGGCCATTGACGATGACATCGTAAGTTCCCGGCACAAGCGTTTCATTATAATATCCCCATCCCCGGAATGTCAGTGTATAGTAATTTCCGGTTTTTGTGCTACGGGCCAATACCTCGGCAGTTGCTATGGGCTGATAATAAACATTCAGCACACACACCCAGAAGTGGGTATGCCCGACAAGTGCGTGTCCCGACCTCGGCAGAATGGTGAAAAGACATAAGATGCAGACGGTAAAAATGGTTATTGCTTTTTTCACAATAAACCACCTCCTTTAAATTTTAAGATAATTTTTGGCAGCCCGGGAGTGCTTTGTGTGAAATTTACAGACTCGCAAAGCAAGCTTTGCACTCCGGTCTATGGTTGTTAATTCATTAAAAAATAACGACATTAATGGCCATCCTTGTTTTAGTAATACACAAAAGAGGCTGTTTTCTTACATAACTGGTTTGAATAAGAGTGTCTCACGCTAAAATTGGGTATGATCCCACACAAAGACACAAAGATCACAAAGAAAAAAAAGCTTTGTGTCCCTTTGTGTTCTTTGTGGCTCTGTGTGAAATATTTTTATGATCCCACACAAAGACACAGAGAACACAGAAAAAAGACAGAAAAGCTTTGTGTTCTTTGCGGCTTTGTGTGAAATATTTTTATGATTCCACATAAAGACACAAAGATCACAGAAAAACTTTGTGCCCCTCTGTGTTCTTTGTGGCTCTGTGTGAAATATTTTTATGAACCCACACAAAGACACAAAGATCACAGAAAAACTTTGTGCCCCTTTGTGTTCTTTGTGGCTCTGTGTGAAATATTTCTTTGTGCCCCTTTGTGTTCTTTGTGGCTTTGTGTGAAATATTTTTATGAACCCACACAAAGACACAAAGATCAGAAAAACTTTGTGCCCCTCTGTGTTCTTTGCGGCTCTGTGTGAAATATTTTTATGATCCCACACAAAGACACAAAGATCACAAAGAAAAAAAAGTTTTGTGCCCCTTTGTGTTCTTTGTGAAATATTTTTATGAACCCACACAAAGACACAAAGATCACAGAGAAAAGACAAAAAAACTTTGTGCCCCTCTGTGTTCTTTGCGGCTTTGTGTGATTTTTTTTATATCACAGAAAAGCTTTGTGCCTCTTTGTGTTCTTTGTGGCTTTGTGTGATTTTTTATATATCACAGAAAAGCTTTGTGCCTCTTTGTGTTCTTTGTGGCTTTGTGATTTTTTATATATCACAGAAAAGCTTTGTGCCTCTTTGTGTTCTTTGTGGCTTTGTGTGATTTTTTTTATATCACAGAAAAACTTTGTGAAATATTTTTATGCCTTAAAAATGGATGATTAACGAGGAATAAATCATATATTCATCCACATCCTGGGAAAAATGGGAATTATAATTTTGAATCATTGAAGCGCCAATGTCATTGCCAAAACGATATTGGCAGGCAATGTCAAAAACATATCTGCCCAAGGTAATGCCGGAACCGAGAGAGAATCCGTAAAAATCATCAGGACTTCCCTCAGCAGGTGCGGGGTCATAAAATACGCCAGCCCTGAGAGGAATGACATAGTTCGACGGGGGATGAATATAAAGATATTCTGCCCCAAGCCGAATCTGATGTGTGGGGTCAACATCCGATTCATCAGGAGATTTTTTGGTGACAGGGGAAGTTTCATTGCCTTCTGAATCTTTAAGAATAAAATCCTGCCATTCGGTTCTGTAAATATCTGCTGACAGCGTAAACTGGTCTGAAAACCGGTACGCTATGCCAATTCCGTAAGACATGGGCATATCCAGTTTTTCATCTGCAACGGTTTTCGGATAATCATCCCTTACCGTTTCATGTTTTATGTCTGCTGTAAAAGGTGATTTGAAGACCATCCCGATTGTCAGTTTGTCACTTGTGCGCCATAAAACGCCGATATTGGCATTAAAACCGCTGAACACATACTGTTCCCTGCGGTCTTCTTTTTCTGGATATATGAAAGGGGGATGCAAAGGCGCTTCAATGGTTTGTGAACCTGAACTGTGGTATGTTGTTTCCCATTTGTTATTGAGCAGATCATCCTCCCAGAAATTTAATGTGAAGCCAAATGAAAACTGTGGGACAATCTGAATGCAATACGCAACTCCGAGGGCTGAAAGATCTCCGCTCAACTGATAATCAATTATTTCATCTACGGTGGTTATGCGTGTTATTCCTTCTTCTGTTGATTCACTCGAATACTTGTCAGGAAAACGCCCTTCCCGTGTAAAATTATAAAGATGCTGATAGTTCAGGGAAACGACCATATTCCGATGAAGGAAATTAAAGGGGTAGGCAATGCTGAAGTAGTTAATATCTTTCCCTGAAACATCCTGAGAGCCGCCGGCTTCTGGGTAATGTCCTAAGGTGTTATCCTCAGTCCGGTGAAAACCGTTCACCACAAGGGACAGTTCCGGCTTTTTCAGTTGGACAAGCCCGCCCGGATTCCATGATGCTGCTGTGGCATCATCAGCAATACCGATGAACGCGCCGCCCATGCCCATTGCCCTTGCTCCTGAGCCGACAGGATTGGGAGTGGATGCAAATTCGATTTCCGATTGTGCTTCTTGCAATGCAAAGGCAAAATTCAGTTGGACAAACAAGAACATAATGGGGAAACTAAAAATAAACATACGCTTTTTCATCATACCTTCTCCTTATCGTTTTTCAAAATGTGGGATGATATAGCTCTTAACAAAAAGATTGTCCGGAAGGAGTGCAAAAATTGAGCGAGTGCAGCGAGCGGTTTTTTGCATGTTTTTTGCATGTTATTATTCCAATTATATATCATGGCATGTTGTGCAAAAAACCGCTTCGCTCAATCCTTCTCCTTATCGTTTTTCAAAATGTGGGATGATATAGCTCTTAACAAAAAGATTGTCTGGAAGGAGTGCAAAAATTGAGCGAGTGCAGCGAGCGGTTTTTTGCATGTTTTTTGCATGTTATTATTCCAATTATATATCATGGCATGTTGTGCAAAAAACCGCTTCGCTCAATTTTTGCACTCCGGACAGTCTTTTTGCATGTTGTGCAAAAAACCGCTTCGCTCAATTTTTGCACTCCGGACAGTCTTTTTGCAAAAAACCGCTTCGCTCAATTTTTGCACTCCGGACAATCTTTTTGATAGCATGTTCTTATTGAATCTGTCAACAGGCTGACATTCAGACAATTCGTATAATTCTGTTGATATAAAAATATTTTTTCGCTAAAGTGTGCTAAAATTTCATTTCAGCACTCCCTAAAAATATAAGCAAGTTTTATGCCAGATTTTCATGAATTCAAAGTATGTTTTGAGGAGGTTTTAAAATGTATAAAAATCAACCGGAAAAAATAAAAAAATTATCCCCGCCATGGATTTTCATGTTGCTTCTGTTGTATGGTTGTGCAGTACCGCTCAATCCTGACTGCGTAAAAGAGAGCAAAACCTATTGCCAGCCTGACGGCATCTTCACAAGCCGATGGTATGATTATTATGAACGCGCACTTTCCTGCATGGAAGGCGAGTGTTACCAGGCCGCACTTTCTGACCTGAATAAAACATCAAATCAGCGGTTTGAGGATCAGCGGATGGCCCGGACCTTTGGCATGCATTTTATTGACTATTTTCCCCATCGGGAAACCGGGCTGATACATTATCTGATGGGAGATTATGATGCTGCAAAATCGGAACTGGAGCTTTCCATCCAACAGTATCCGTCTGAAAAAGCTTTTTTTTATATGGACAAAGTCCGCAAAAAAATCATGGAACGGGAAAAAAAGGCGATATCCGTGCCCCGCCTTATTCTGGAAACCCCGATTCAGTCTGAAGGCACTGATGAAGTGTGGACCCGGGAAAACCCCGTCATTATTTCAGGAAAAGCCGAAGATGAACAATATATATCAGAAATCACTCTGAAAGGCAAACCCGTTTTTTTGGAAACATCCGCCCAGACCGTGACATTCAAAGAGCATCTGAAATTGGATCAGGGCAGGCATGAAGTTGATATTATTGCCCGAAACCTGCGGAACGGAGAGGCCGGACATCAGATCATCATTCATGTTGACAGATGCGGGCCGCTGATCATTGTGGAAACTTATGACCCGGATATCGGAATAACAGGCTGGCTTTATGATGAATCCGGTGAAACAGTCCTTTTTGCGGATGGAAAGAACATTCCTGTCCCAAAGGGAAAGAAAGTGCCTTTTTCTGTACCCATGAAGAGCAGCATGAAGCATATCGCCCTTCTCGCCAGGGACAAATTGGGAAATGAAACTTATGCGGATATAAATGCGGATGTTACCAGCGTTCTGGGGTCGGCCCCTGTCCTGCTGGCAGATGCCGGCGCGGTTTTGATGTTTGTGAAATCCGAAAACATAAAACCTGAAATCATACTAAACATGCAGCCGGATCAGGAAACCGTTTTTCTGGAAAATATTTATATAAAAGGAAAAGCAAAGGGGAACACCATTGAATCATTGACAATAAATGGCACGCCTGTCCTGAATCAGACAGGCCATGTTATCTTTTTCAATTATTTTGTGAGATTGGAAAAAGGAAAAAACAGGGTGACCATCAGGGCCACGGATAAATTCGGCAATACAGGCATAAAAGATATCCTTATTATAAGGCAGGTTCCCGAGGTGTTTAAGATGAAATACCGATATTGCCTTGCCATGCATCCCTTTGACAATATGACGGATGACAGAAACCAGATTGCAAAGTATGGCCTTTTCCAGAATATTTTTTTAAAGCAGCTCGTCGCTCTCAACCGGTTTCAGATCATGACGCGGGAAAAATCAGCTTCCCCGATGTTTGAACAGGAAAATTTAAAGACACCCGATGCCGCGCTGATGGGAAATATTTACAAAACAAGAAGCGGCATTGAGATTACAGCACGTCTTGCTGACATCAGAAGCGGGGAAATCCTGGCCATAAAAGACGCTTACAGTGAGGCCGGGGACCGTTCGGCATTGGCAGGCATGGCAGAAAAGCTGGCAGAAAAATTTCACAGAAAATTTCCCCTGATGGATGCTGCCGTCACCGAGATGAAAGAGGGGAAACTGATTGTGACACCTGAAACATGGACCCCTGAAAAGGGGGACATAAAAATGAAATGGCCGCTGATCATATATCGTCAGAAAAATCAGGGGTACAATCCTGTCAGGGAAGAACCGTCCGGGTCTGATACGAAAATGATAGGAGATGCCGCTATTCATGGGATGACAGGGGAAAATTATCTGGTCAGGCCTGACAACGGCCAAAAAATTGAGATAAAGGAAGGGGACAGAGTGGTAACGCAATGAAAAAAAAACTTACGACCGAGGAAGAACGTGAGATTCTGCATGAATGCCTCCACCATAAAAGATGTGAAAAACTGACTCGGCAATACTGGAACCTGGTTTACAAAACCGTTGAAAAAACATTTATTTATAAAAGTGCCCCGCTGGTCAAGGAGGAACTTGAGGAAGTTCATCAGGATGTGCTTGTCCAACTGTTTGATGACAATTGCAGACGGCTGAGGCAGTACAGGGAAGGCGGCGGCCGCAATCTGGCAGGATGGATCATCCTGATTGCAAACAGGACTGCATTGAACCATCTCAGGGGAAAGGACCCTCACAGCATAAAAAGCCAGAAATATCTGATCCTGTTTGAAGATATGAAGGAAGATCTTGATTTTAGTAAAGAAACCAATCGGCTGGAGGCCAGGGAAAAGCTGCTGATGGTTTTAAAAGCTGTAAAAAAACTGCCCAAGCTTGAGCGTTCAGTTTTTGAGCTTCATTATCTTAAAGAACGCTCTTTGCCGGAAATAGCGACCAGTATGAACAGAGAGATTGGAAATATCTATACCATCAAATCCAGAGCCATCAAACGGTTAAAAAAATTAATAGAAGATTAAAAATTTTAAATGCTGGCATGTTCAGGTGACTGGATTCATGGTTTTTACCGAATATTAAACACTTATATTCAAAAAACAGACCATTTGAATGGGACGCTGATTTTTGAATGTAAGAAATTTTTACTGCCTGTGTATTAGTACAGTAAAAGGAGACATCATTATGAAATCACACTGTATAGATATCGATACGCTTGACGCTTATATTCACGGACATCTTCCTGATAAAAAGAGAGATAGAGCTGAGAAACACCTTTCAATATGTGACGAATGCATGGAAGAGTTTGTGCTGGCAAACATCCTTCTGAGCGACAGCGAATCAGATTCATACGAACCTGGGCCTGCGGATGCTGCCCGGGCTGCCTTTCAAAAAATTAAAGAAAAAGTAAAACATAACTTCTCCGAATGGGTTGCGGGCATGTCTCTTCCCCAATGGCTTACGGATGGAACATCTCCCATACGGTTTCAGAACAGACTGGCGCCTGTTCTCCGATCTCCCAGCACTGCATCACCCACTGATTCCATTTTTATCCGAAAAGATATGAACGGACTGCAGACGGAGATGTATGTTGAAAAGGCGGACCATGAAAATGCCCGCTTATGGATGAAAGTGCTCAGAGACAATGAGACAGCAGAAAATATCAGCCTTACCTTGTTAAAAGACGGAAAAATCCCTTTCGCACGATTCCTGAAGGATGGCTATGTGCTTTTTGAAAAGCAGCCTTTTGGCGATTACACATTAATGTTGGAAGGGAAAGCCGCGAAAAGTAAGAAATGGTTTCAGACCGACCCCTACCATTTTGAAATAAACGAAGCAGGTTTCTATGAAAAATGACACTGTTTATCTTGAAGCCACCCGGGAACAAAACCGCCTGAAAATCGGTATTTACAAACCGGATGATGTGATCTGGCATTACGAGGAACTGCCCGCGGCCATGGACAGGATTGAAGCCAACTGCGTATCCATGGTGGAAATGCTGAACAACGCAAGCAGGAAGGGGGCCGGGGGTGTCCGGGAATTTGAAAAGCTCAAAGCCGCGGGCCGGATATTATGCGATGAGCTGCTGCCGTGGAATATCAAGGAGAAGCTCAGACATTCTGATGCCGAGTATCTGGTTCTGAGGCTTGATGACCGGCTGGTTCACATCCCCTGGGAACTGCTTTGTGTGGATGAGGACTTTCTCTGCCAGCAATTCAATATGGGCCGGTTGGTCAAAACCCGCCAGAAGATCGCCGAAGGCAGACGCCGAAAATTGGCAGCACCTCTGAATATGTGGATATTGGCGAATCCCAGAGGAGACCTTGAGGTCGCCAGTTCCGAAGGGCTGAAAATTTTTCAGGATATGGCCCGGATGAATCATGAAGAAAATATTGTTGATCCTTCTCTTGATGGTGATATCACCTCTGATGAGATCAGGGCCAGGATGAAAAATTATGATATCGTCCATTTTGCAGGCCACGCGGATTACAGTTCCCAAGAGGATCCCGGGGGGATAAAAGCAAGCGGATGGCAACTGGCAGATGCTAATTTCACAGTCCGTGATATTGACAGAATGGCAGGCAGCGCGGCAATGCCCTCGCTTGTTTTTTCAAACGCATGTCAGTCCGCGCGCACGGAACCGTGGGAATGGAAAGCGGACCCCTCTCCCAATTTTCGACCCGGAAAAGAGGACGGCGGCACCTTTGCTGAGGAGGGGTCTTTCGGACTGGCCAATGCTTTTTTGCGCGCAGGCGTGAAACATTATCTGGGAACCTTCTGGGAAATAATGGATGAACCGGGCGGATATTTTGCTCATGAGTTTTATGATCTCCTGAGTTCCGGAATGCCCACGGGAAAGGCCGTAAGGCAGGCACGAGCCAATCTGATTGAAAAGTACGGTCCGGATACCTGCTGGGCAAGTTATATTCTGTACGGGGACCCGAGGGCCAGCTATTTCGGGCAGAATCAGAAACCTGAAAAACAGGTGAGCGTTGAACCGACGATCAGCCGGAACACAGCAACAAGGGGATCATTGTTCAACTATTCTCTCAACCCGATGAAATTGAAAGAAATGTGGAGTTGGCTTATGGCCTGTATCGTCGTCGTTGCAGTGGTGGTGGGGGCCATCGCGGGCAATTACTTCATGAAAAAAGCTGATTTTGACCGAAAGACTGAGATTCAGCGCATCCTTATGGCCCAGGCTGAGAAAAAACAGGAGAAAACCGAGGCGTTATTTAAGGAACTGGTGAAAAAGACAGCCCCGCGTCCATCCTCTGAAACACAGGCTTCCGTCCCTTTGACGCTGGCCATGATTTTTGATTCCCAGATTTCCTTTTCAAATCAGAAAAAAGAAAACCTGGCCGCGTTTGCCATTCAGAGTCAGCTCATCGAACACTCACGCTTTAAGATACTGGAGAGAAAATCATTCGATGTCATCCTCCAGGAACTGATATGGGAAGAGCCAGAGCATCTGGGTCTCCTGATGCCGAAACTCCTTCTCTTTCTTGAAGTCTATGATGACGATGATCCGCCACTTGCCTTAATGCGGCTGGTGGACAAAGAAACAGGTGTTGTGATTGACAATCTGTTTGAGACCCTGGAAAACGACAGGTCCGTGTTTGCCCAGAAAAAGAAACTTTCCGAAAAGCTTTTGAAAAAACTGGAAGCACTTTATCCGCTCAGGGGCGAAATTTCAGAAACAGAAGGGGATGATATCCGGCTGAACATAGGAGATGACGCAGGCGTTAAAATGGGGCAATGGTTCAAGGTCATTGGGAAAGAAGTATTTCTGAAAGTTGTCTCCGTGGAACCGGATACCTGTACTGCCAAGATAACAAAAGGCAAAATTCCTTTGGAACAGGGATGGCGGGTGGAGGCTGTGTCTCTCCTGTAAGGTCAGGTTCTCCATGGTTTACTCTGTCCCGCAGGGGACTTATTCATACACAAATGCTTCTTCAGACACATTCCCCTCCTGATCCTGCAACAGAATCGTAACTTTCTTTTCTGTCTCATCCAGCTTTTGGGAGCAGAATGTTGAAAGCTGAATCCCCTCCTCAAACTTTTTTATTGCCTTCTCAAGGGGCAGTTCCCCGATTTCAAGCTCCAGTACAATCTTTTCCAGTTTTTCCATTGCTTTTTCAAATGTCTGTCTGGCCATTCTCTGATTTCCCTTCAACACAGCAGATTAAAGAACCCTCTGCAAGCATTATTTCAAGATTCTGTCCTTTGCTGACTTCCTCCGAATTTCTGACAACAGTTGCACCCGGAATGGTCCGGGCAATACTGTACCCCCGGGTCAGGATTGCAAGAGGACTCAGCGCCTTTAATCGGTCCGTCCGCCATGAAAGGCGTTCACGTCTTTGGCGCATGTCATTCATAAATATACGGACAAGGCGGTTGGCAAGGTCATCTGCTTTAAGCCTTAAGTTCTGTATTTTCCGCTTGGGGTCAGTCAGCCGCTCTGTCAGATCATTCACAAGTGTGCGGCGTCGCTCAATATCTCTGTAAAATCGGCTTGCCAGGGCCGCTGACAGTCCTTTGCATTCCCGTACAAGATTATCTTTCAGCGGAACAACCAGCTCTGCCGCGGCAGAGGGGGTCGGGGCACGGAAATCCGCGACAAAATCAGCAATGGTGACATCTGTTTCATGGCCCACAGCCGAAATTATCGGAATCTCTGACAAAAAGACAGCCCTCGCGACATTTTCCGAATTAAATGCCTGGAGGTCCTCCAGAGCACCCCCGCCCCTGGCCAAGATTGCCACATCCGAGTCCCCCCGCATATTCAGAAGCTCAACAGCGGAAACAATCTCCTTGTCTGCTCCTTTGCCCTGCACCTTAACCGGTATGACTTCAATATGAACATTTGGAAAGCGTCTGTCAGTCACTGTCAGGATATCACGGATGACAGCACCTGTGGGCGAGGTGATGACGCTGATTTTCTGAGGTATATGAGGCAAAGGTTTCTTATGATGCTTATCAAAAAGCCCTTCTTCGGAAAGACGCATTTTGAGCTGCTCAAAGGCCACCTGCAAGGCCCCGATGCCCATTGGCTCCAGATATTCAAATATGATCTGATAGACACCCCGGTCTTCATAAACATTTATCCTGCCCAGACCCGTTATATCCATTCCGTTTTCTGGGTCAAATCTCAGATTTCGGTTCTGCCCTCTGAACATCACCGAACTTATCTGGGAAGTTTTGTCTTTTAAAGTAAAATAGACATGTCCGGAAGCTGCTTTGTGAAAATTGAAAATTTCTCCTGAAACCCAGATAAAAGGGAAATTTTCTTCAAGCAAATCCTTAATGTCCGCGGTGAGTTCTGAAATCGTATAAATTTGTTGCCGCGTGGTGTTGCCAGATATATTCATAGTTTAAACGCTTTGCTTGGGCATTCCGGAAAGCCGACGCTTCACTTTGACAGTGAAAACGGTTGCAAAACCGAAAGTATTGTCTTAAAAAGCTGTCTGATACATAAAAATTGAAAGTTGAAGATAATCCCGCAATGTGCTGGAATTATTCTGATTATAACGGATTTAGGGGAAGCTCCGATCCAAGCCCCGCAGGGGCGACATATTTGTAGCACCGGCAGGCCCGTAGCCCGTCCAAGCCCCACAGGGGGCGACATATTTGTAGCACCGGCAGGCCCGAAGCCCGTCAAGCCCCGCAGGGGGCGACATATTTGTAGCACCGGCAGGCCCGTAGCCCGTCAAGCCCCGTAGGGGACATATTTGTAGCACCGCAGGCCCGAAGCCCGTCCAAGCCCCACAGGGGGCGACATGTTTGCAGTACCTGACTATTTGCCTGACCAAATAAATTTTGACAAGTTGTCTTATAGCGCACTTGTCAAAATTTATTTGGTCAAGTACTATCATATTTAAATGTTTCATTCAATCTTTTTTGTATCAGCAATTCATTGACTTTTTTTTATTATTATGAAATGTGGCTTTGTACATAAAGCAAGTGAATATAATTTAATATAAGTGCAAGCAAAATGGAACAGAAATTGAAAATAAAGTTGCAAGCTGGAGGGACTTTTCACTTTCAGCTCTGTTTTGGTTACACGCTTTTGATATAACAGGATTGGCTCTGTCAATGAAATTATTTGAAATACGGGATATTTTAGAAGCAGATGTCCTTACAGGGGATGATGAGCTTGACAAAACAATATTTGCAGCGGGGGGTTCGGATCTGATGGATGATGTCCTGGACTGCGTGACAAATGAGACTGTTTTGCTTACAGGTCTCGCTACAGATGAGGTCATCCGGGCAGCCAAAATCGCCGGCATTGCTGCAATTGTCTTTGTAAGGGGAAAAAAACCCGGGCAGAGTACTGTGGAACTGGCACGATCCTGCAATTTACCTGTTCTGATGACCCGCTGCTCATTATTTATGGCAAGCGGACGGCTTTATATAAACGGATTAAGAGGACTTGATGGGTTCTGGTAAATGGTAAATGATGAATGATGAATGGTAAATGATGAATGGTAAATGATGAATGGTAAATGATGAATGATGTTGGTCGTATATGATTTCAGACAGTCATGATCCTGAAAGCCGGTCTGAAGGACAGCCTTCACAAACCGCGGATGAGCCTGCAGGCTGTCTGCGTTCATCTGCTGTTCACAATTTTCAGCCCGTGTCGGAAACCACAGAAACCGTTAGAATGGTCAATGACAAATGGTCAGTGATAGCTGATAACTGCCAATGCCCATTGAGTCAGCGTTTACCAGAGAATGACCACTGACAGATAACAAAAAAGGAGTTTCAATTATGATAGAAGCAGTTTTTATGATGGGAGGCTTGGGAATTCTTATAGGAACCGGGCTGGCCGCGGCGTCGAAGGTCTTTTATGTGTATGTTGATCCCAAGGTGGAAGCCGTTGATGGGGAGCTTCCAGGGGCTAACTGTGGCGGATGCGGACTTCCGGGTTGCAGTGCCAATGCCGAAGCCATTGTGGCCGGCAAAGCCGAACCGAACTCCTGTGTGGCGGCCGGGCCGGAGGTTGCTGAAGCCATTGCAAGTCTTCTGGGACTTACAGTTGAAGCAAAAGAGCCTGATATCGCAAGGCCCGGATGTTTTTTCGGTGTGCAGGATGCGGACACAAAATATATTTACGACGGTCTGAGTGATTGCAGGGCAGCGGCCCTCCTGAGCGGCGGCATGAAGATATGTTCCGTGGGATGTCTGGGCCTTGGCAGTTGCGCTGCGGCATGTCCGTTTGATGCCATTGTCATGGGGCCGGAAGGTCTGCCGGTGGTTGACGCAGATCGTTGCACAGGATGCGGAACCTGCGAGCGGGTGTGCCCGAAACACATCATCACACTTTCTTCTGTGACAAGGCGTATTTTGCGTGAATATACGACTGAAGAATGTACCACCCCCTGCCAGAGAGCCTGCCCGGCCGGAATCAACATCCGGGAATATGTCCGGCAGATTGCCTTAGGGGATTATCACCGCAGTGTTCAGGTCATCAAAGAACGGAATCCGTTTCCCACGGTTATCGGCAGAATCTGCCCCCGTCCCTGTGAAACAGAGTGCAGGCGCAAATATGCTGATGAGCCGGTGGCCATAAATTTCCTGAAACGCTTTGCCTCTGATTTTGAAAAGGAAAGCGGAGAAAGAATACTCCCCTTCAGAGCACCGAACACAGGCCGGAAGATTGCCGTGGTCGGCGGAGGTGTGGAGGGACTGTCCGCTGCTTATTTTGCAGCCCGGCTGGGTCACGAACCAACGGTGTTTGAGGCAACCTCCAAGCTGGGCGGTCTGCTCCGAAGTGCCATTGCAAAGTACCGGATGCCCCAAGATATTCTGGATTGGGATATTGAGGGAGTCCTTGAGATGGGGGTGACGGCTCAGACAGAAAAGACACTGGGAAAGGATTTCACGGTTGATTCGCTTCTCGCAGAGGGTTTTGAAGCGGTTTTCCTGGCTTCGGGCGGTTGGGACAGCCGCCTGACCCGTGGAGGAGCGGATAATACAGAGGAACCGATTCCGGGCACGTTTCTCCTGCTGGATCTGATAAAAGCGGATTCCAAAAGGCATAACAAAATTCCCTGCGGGTCAGAGGTTGTCATTGCAGGGGGCGGGAAGCTTGCCCTTGATGCAGCAAAAATATGTGTTGATCTCGGCGTGGAAAACATAACGGTTCTGTTCCGGCAAACACAGGAGAACAGCCCTGCGGAAGCGTCGGATACCGAGCCTCTTGAAGAGGAAGGCGTCAAGATCATTTTCAATGCCGGAATCAGCCGTCTTTTTGGCGAGGGGAATCGTCTTACCGAACTGGAATATGTTGAATCCGGTACCCTGTCGAAAACCACCATACCGTTGCAGACGCTGTTTACTGCATCCGGCCGGTTTCCTGAGCTTATTTTTACAAAGTATGAGCCGGAAACTGCCGAGGTGGCTGAAGAGGTGGCCGAAAAGGTGGCCGAGCCTGTCGAGGCCCCGATTCGCTGGGAAGGCAGAGCACCTTACAAACAGCCTGCAAACAGCGACAAAACAGGCCTGTTTGCCGAGGGGGATGTTCTGACTGATTTCAGTGCCGCAATAAAAGCCATTGCCGCAGGGCGGAGAGGCGCGGCATCCATGCATCAGATCATGTATGGCATTTCGTCGGACCTTTCTGAAACGGTACTCAGACCCGATTCTGTCTTGCAGAATGTGGATTGTGTGGAAAATGTCCGGCCAAAACCACGCCTGATCATGCCGTTGGGCAGTACAAAAGAGTTGGCAGCAGGCGGGGAAATTGAAAAGGGGTTTACAGAGGAAATGGCCCAGACCGAAGCTTCAAGATGTCTCCAGTGCGGACTGATCTGCTATGAGCGTTCAGAAGAAGCCGCAGAACAAAAAGCCGCAGCCTAGAACAACATACCCGATCTCGTTCCCACGCTTCGCGTGGGAATGCAGGCTGGACGCTTCGCGTCCGTGGGGCAGTGAGGACTTTTCAACATACCCGCTTTTTTCTCCCGCGTTCTGTATGGGAACGAGACTGGACAGATTATTTTTTTAAATTCCCTGAGACTTCCGAAAATTTTCTGAGACTTGGGAAGTCTCAACTCTGATTTAAAGCAAAAAGGTTATTATTTTGGCAACTGAAAAAGGTACTGTAACAAAACTGGACTCCACAGCCACTTATGTAAAAACAACGAAGACCAGCGCATGTGAATCGTGCGCGGCAAAAGACAGTTGTCATACTCTGGGAGGGGGAAAAGAGATGGAGGTGGAAGTAATAAACACAATCGGGGCAAAGGAGGGTGACGAGGTTGTCATGAGCCTTGAAACCTCCTCCCTGATAAAAGCTTCTTTCCTTATTTATGTCTTTCCGATTCTGTGCATGATTGCAGGCGCGGTTATCGGGCAGGAGATTGTCCCGAATTATAATCTCAGTGCGGCTGTCTGGTCCCTGGTGCTGGGATTTCTGTTTTTCTTTCTGGCGTTTCTGATTGTAAGGCTGATGGGAAACAAGCTGTCTGAAAAAGAAAAATACAGGCCGAAAATCATCAGGATCAGGAAACGGAAATGAATTAGAAACATATTTTAAACAAGTGTGTTGATAACAAGCTCTTACTTTTCCTTTTTTGTCCAAATCATTTGGGTGCGGCTCTTTTGGGTTGAGTCAGAAATTCAGTCATATAAATATTATCAGTTTCATCCCGAAGCGGAAACCGAACATCTCGAAACAGTCGCATACTGTGAATCGCAGCAGCCGGGTCTCGGAGTGCCGTTGTACCTCAGTGATTTTGAAAGTGTCATGGAACAGGTCTGCAAATTTCCGATGAGCTATCCGATTGAGAGAAAACCCGAAATCCGCCGCATCCGCCTCAAACGCTTTGCCGTGCTGACCAAATATCTGATACTAAACGAATTGTCTGCTTGTTTTTGCTGCAAACTGAGCCGACAATCATCTTTTCGGGGCCAAAAAGAGCGACATGGGAGGCAAAGGCGTGTATGGGGCCGAACCAAGACAACTTGTGATATTACAGAATACGGATGGAAAATACTGTCGGAACAGTCCTTAAAACCACTTTTCTGAGGGCAGAAAAAAACAGAAAATAAAAATTGATCTGAGTAAAATACAGCTTGTGAAATTTATGAAATTTGAATGGGATAAATAAAAGAATCAGGTCAATATCAGAAAATGCAAATTGGATTTTGCTGACGCACACAAACTTTTTGAAAAACCTCTCATAGTCAATCTGGACGACCGTGAAGATTACGATGAGGAGCGTTGGACAGGTATCGGAATTATGGATATGCGGATATTGGTAATCGTATTTACCGAACCGGACGAAGATAGCATACGGATAATTTCTTTACGAAAGGCCACAGGCAATGAACGAAAACAATACGAACAAGCCTACAGGGATGAATTTGGAACTTATTGACGCAATGACCGATGACATGATTGACACTTCGGATATTCCGCCGCTTACAGAAAATTTTTTTGCCACAGCCAAATGGCGAATGCCGAAGACCAAAGTAAAAGTGACAGTGGAAGTTGAGTCTGAGGTTTTGGAATGGTTCAAAGCGCAGGGCGATAATTATGAGAATTATCTGACCGCCGCACTTCATATTTACGCTCAGGCACACAGATTTGCGACAATGGGCGGTTAAGCGGACGAAAACAGCTCCCGCTTATCTCGGAGAATTTGTGTCATTGAATGAAAACGATTTCTGGCTGACTCCTGACCGGAAATCATATAAGGTACTCAGAAAAAACGCATTCCCCCGAAAAGACATTCGGCCGGTCGGAGACAGAACAGGCTTCCGCCCTCTGTGCCCTTCTTTGTGGTCTTTGTGTCTTTGTGTGATATATAAAATGATGGGGGAATGCGTTTTTTCCGAGTCCCTAAGCAATAAAACTGTCTCCGAATGAACTGCTTGCAGGGAAAGTCTGAAAAGGAGGATAATATGCCGGTCAGTTGGAAAAATCACATAGTAAGCAGTGCGGATGTGCTTCACGGAAAACCCCGTCTGAGAGGCACAAGGATTCCCGCAGGCCTTATTCTGGGATATCTTGCGGCAGGATACACATTTCACAAAATTATCGAAGAGTTTCCGGATATTGGTATCGCTGAGATCGGCTCCGCTGAAATTGGCTCTCCGAAGATCGACTGCCGCGGAAAGATGTAACCGAATTTGAGAATTTACAGAATAATGTGATTTCCTAAGTAATTTATCTGTTCTGAAAATTCTTTAATTCTGAAAATTTTTTATTCAGACAACAGGATATTTTATGAACAGTGAAATTGAATTAAAACTGTTAAAAGAGATAGAAGATTTAAAAAAACAGGTTGCCATCCTGATGGGTAAAGACGAAATCCCTACCTATCAATATAGTAAAATCAGAGATGCTGAGTTAAAAAAGTTATTTGAGATTGAAAAAAAATTAAATCCTCTGATTTTCAACAGCTGGTTTAATAATGATATTCACCTGACTGAGGATATTGTCAGATATTTACAGCAGCTGATCGAACAGAACAGTGGCCTGATAGAGGATTATAATGAGGAAGATTTGAAAGTCTATCACATAATTCCTTTGCTTAACAAAATTAATTTTATGTTAAGAGATAAAGGAATACGTGGATTTTATGAACTGCCCATGAGCTATGCGACAGATAAATTTATCTTAAACGGTACCGTCGATTTTGTCGTGTCTCAGGGATTGGTCGAGAGCAAAAAACCGTATTTTTTTATTCAGGAGTTTAAGAGAAGTGAGGACTACGGCAATCCAAGACCTCAGTTGTTGGCTGAACTCATAAGTGCGGTTGAATTAAATGACTGGAAGTTCATAAAAGGTGCTTACATTATCGGTGGGAACTGGCACTTTGCCATCTTGGAGAAATTGGGATTGCATAAATATCAATATTTTATTTCACAAAATTTTGATTCGACCAAAATAGAAGATTTAAAATCAATCTACAAAAACCTCTTATTTGTTAAAAATGAGATAATAACAATGACAGAGTAATTTGTGCTACCGGCCAAATAAGTTTTGACAAGTGCGCTATATAATGATTGTGAAATATTTATCAAGCCGAACTTCCAGAGGAAGCTGTTTTTCAATGTCGTCTATTTCCTGCCGGCATACTCAGCATAAGTCATGGCAACTGTTCTGTAAATCAGATGCGCCAGCTTTGAAAATGGCAGAAATGCAGACAGGTTGAACACAGACATCAGATGCAGAGAAAGAATCTTTATTCAATGCCAGAGGGTTTCAAGAACTTCTTTCAGCCTCTGCATTACAATATTTTTAGAGCCTTTATGCAGGCAGTAATTAATTATGAAAAAGTAGCCTGTCAGTATTTTTCTGAAATGACACTGAGAGAATCCGTTTTCTTTCAGAATATCCCGGGAAAATACAAAAAGACTTGACAGCACATCTCTGTCTGTGTCAGTCTGTATAAATATGAAAGTCTCGCCTGATCAAAGTTGAGCCGACAGGTCACCAGCCAAACCCGCAGGCAAACCCGGCAACGGGAGTCTGAAGCCCCGAAATGGGTATGGTTGCGGTCTTATTGGGCAGCCGGAAGGGAAAGCCGACGGTCTGCAATGACCGGAAGGCAGCAGTCCGGGAATGCGATATGGCCTGGCATCCGGGACACCACCGGGTCTCAGACCAGGGCATGCGTTTAAAGGGATGATATGGGAACTTGGGAGAGCCGTCTGTCTCCCTGCGGAGAAAGAAAGGTATGAGGAGACGAAATCCCGGCATCACGGAGGAGGCCCCGCCTCAGCGGTGAGACTGCGAATGCAGAGACGACAAAAGACGGGCAAAGCAGGGTATCGGGGAAGGACAGAGAAAATCGAACGACCCGGAGACGGTCAGACGGCAGTCTTAGCGGAACATAGTACCGATGGTCAGTGCGGAACCGCACCGGCTTTCTCGGTTTCATCTTTTACTGGGCAAAATCCCTCCGGGGATTCTGGGTGATAAAGAAAAAAACGGCTGAGAAACGCCCGATGTGTTTTATGAAAACGCTGTGGGACTGGCGTATGAGGAATCGTCACAGACCGCTGAAAGAACAGCATAAGGCATTTTGTGAGAAGTTGCTGGGGTACTGCCAGTATTTCGGAGTGCGAAGCAATCACAAGGGCGGACTGAGCTAAGAGAAGTATGAGAAAATAATCTCAGACTTCCCGTTACCATTGCCAAGAATAATCCACAACATCTGAAGAGCCTGCAGGACAGCAAAAGTTATTCGTCAGACGGAGTCGTGCCTGTCTGATTTCCGAAGGGGTGAAAATCTTCGGAACCGAAGAACCGGATGAGGGAAATCTTCACGTCCGGGTCTGTGGGGAGTGCGCCTGGTAACAGGTGCATCTACCCGGAATCGGCAATGAGGCGCATCGGAAAACCCCGCCCGCTGAACTCTGCGTTAGAACCAGGAAAGTTTTACAATTTTTCCTAAAACTTTAAAAAAAAGGAGGTCTTTTTGAAATGAAAACAAAATCAGGAAAGATGACTGTCGGCATTCTGACTGTATTACTGTCTGTATCGTTTATGTTTATGCCGATATCTGCCCCGGCAGAGCCGATCAGACTGAAATATGCCGACTTCATGCCTGCAAGTGCCTTTACCAGTGTTCAGATGGAAAGGTGGAAAAACGAAGTGGAAAAACAAACCGGCGGAAAAGTTGCCATTGAGACATTTCCGAACAGCAAGCTGCTCGGGGCTGTGAACATGATTGACGGCATAATAGAAGGAAAGGCAGATATCGGCTGCTTTGTCATGTCCTATCTGGGGGATCGTTTTGTCATTACCAACGGGACCAGTCTGCCTCTCAAAATTCCCGATGCACGGGTGGGCAGCCTTGTCCTCTGGGATATTTACAACAAATACAAACCTGAATCCTTTGCAAAAGTGAAGGTGCTGACCATGTTCACCACAGCACCGTCGAATATCATGTCCAAAAAGCCTGTGAGAGGCATCCGCGATATCAAAGGGCTGGATCTGAGAGCCTCAGGGGGGGCCGGTCAGATTCTGAAGGCATGGGGAGCGAACTTGGCGGATATGCCCATCGGCAAAACGCCTGAAGCATTGGCAAAAGGCCAGGTACAGGGACTGCTCAGCACACTTGATCTCATACAGGACATGAACTTTGCCGAAACATGCCGCTTTGTGACCATGACCAACACTGCAATCTATCCCCTCGCCGTGGTGATGAATCTGGACAAATGGAATTCCCTGCCTGAAGATGTCCGAAAGATCATGGCAGATATGGGTGCGGAACAGGCAGAATGGACAGGCAAATATGTGGATAATCATGTGAAGGAGGCCATTGCCTGGGCAAAAGAAACGTATCAGGTTGAATTCATAGAGATGACAAAGGCCCAGAAAACAAAGTTTGACTATCTGATTCAGCCTCTGACCAGTCAATGGATCAGGGGGGCAAAGGCAAAAGGTTTCCCTGCCGGAGAAATTGTAAAAGATATCAGAAAGTTTATCAGAAAATATTCCCAGTGACAAAAGAAAGGAATCATCAGAATGCCCATATCCGAGACATTTAAAGGCCGACTTTTTCCCACATTAAAAGAAATTGCCGAACATTTTGGCACACCGTTTCATATTTATGATGAGACAGGCATCCGTGAAACCGGGCAGACGCTCAAAGATGCGTTCTCAGATGTGAAAGATTTTCGTGAATACTTTGCAGTCAAGGCACTCCCGAATCCGCGTATCCTTGAGATCATGAAAGAAATGGGGTTCGGTTTTGACTGCAGTTCCATCCCCGAGCTTCTCCTCAGCCGCATGGCAGGGGGACGCGGGGAGGATATCATATTCACTTCCAACAATACCAGTCCCGAAGAATTTAAGGTAGCCGCGGCTGACGGGGGCTGCATATTAAATCTGGATGATGTGACGCTCATCCCCAAGGTCCCTGAACTGCCCGAATTTATATATTTCCGCTACAATCCCGGTCCCCGGCGCACCGGTAACGCCATTATTGGGAGTCCCGCGGAATCCAAATATGGTGTCAGCCATGAACAGATACTTGATGCCTACAGGACAGTACGCGACCGTGGCGTCAGGCGTTTCGGGCTTCACAACATGCTGATTTCCAACGAACTGGATTACAAATACATGGTTGAGACGGCCCAGATGCTCCTTGAACTGGCTGAGTGGATATCAAAGGAGGTTGGAATCGTTTTTGAGTCTGTGAATATCGGGGGCGGACTGGGTATCCCCTATAAACCGGAAGACAGGCCCCTTGATATTCATGCGATGGCAGAGGAAATCACCGGATTGCTGAACCAGTTTGAAAAACGAAACGGTTACGCCCCCGGACTCTGCCTGGAAAGCGGCCGCTTCATGACCGGACCTCATGGGGTGCTGGTGGTGAAAGCAATTAACGAGAAAAATATTTACAGGAAATACATCGGTGTTGATGCCTGCATGACAGCGCTGATGCGTCCTGCCATATACGGTGCGTACCATCATATCAGCGTACTGGGCAAAGATTCGGATCAGGAACACAGCATTGTGGATGTGGTCGGCTCTCTCTGTGAAAACAATGACAAATTTGCCATCCAGCGCAGTCTTCCGGAAATTGAGGAGGGGGATATCCTTATCATTCAGGATACCGGCGCGCACGGCCATTCCATGGGGTTCAACTATAATGGAAAGCTTCGACCAAAGGAACTCCTCCTTCGCATGGATGGTTCGGTGGAGCTGATCCGTCGGGAAGAAACGGTAAACGACTATTTTGCAACCCTCAACTTTGAGCCCCTTCGACAAGCTCAGGGGTCGTGACAAGCTGCTGAAGGCATCCAAATGTCTTTTCCCCAACCTGCATATTTATCCGAATCTGTTATTATAAATGGCTTTAATCTTTTCTCTTTTTTCAACTTCACTTAAAAAATTACAGACCTGTCATTTTTTTAGTGCATTAAAAAGAAAAGCAAGATATAATATTTTCTGATTATAACGGATTCAGGGGAGACTCCCGCACCTGCCCTCAGACAGATCCGGCCTGAACGTGCAGGTTTAAGCTTTGTGCCCCAGGTCTGAGCTTTGTGCCCCTTTGTGGCCCCTTTGTGCCCTTTGTGGTTAAAAAGGTGCGACGCAGGGCTGATTTCAGGCCTCCCCTAAAAGCGTTATAATCGGAATATTTTTTAATCTGATTATAACGGATGCGGGGAAGTCCCCCGTGAACGGAACATGCATGGGTTCACGGGCACGTTCACATTCAAGGCCCCTAAAACCGTTATAATCAGAAAAAATTTGAATTTTTTCCCCAAATTTCAGATTCAGGAGTACAAAAATGAATGAAACCGAAGAACGATTTATAAAGGAAACAGAGATGTTGCGCCGACAGGTCAGCGAAGCTGAAAAACTTTATCAGACGCTTGTCCAAACCAATCTCTATGGAATTCAGGAAGTGGATATTTACGGGAATATCATCTATACCAATTCTGTCCAGTGTGAAATTCTGGCTTACAGCGGAGGGGAACTTAAGGGAAAACAGATATGGCAATTGCTCGCATCTGATTTTGACAGGTCAAAGCTGAAGGAACATCTGACAAAACTTACGCAGGGAGAAACTGTCCCGCCTCTCTGGGTCGGAAGATATCTCAAAAAGAGGAAAAAGAGAGCAAAAGCAGAAATTGCAGAATTGCAGCAGAGCTGGACTTACAGACAGGATGAAAAGGGACGGGTAATAAGGTTTGTATCCCTCACAACAGATATTATCAACTATAAGCAGGCCCAGCGAGGCGGAGCAGAGGGGGAAGAAGAAAGATACCGCCTCATTGTCGAGGCTGCGGGGGAAATGATACTGACCTTTGACATATATGGAAGAATCACTTATGTGAATGAAAAGACGACAAAGACGCTCGGATATTTTGAAGAAGAATTGCTGGCCATGAGCATTGAGGATATTCTTCCTTCGGACCAGCTTGAAAAAATAGAAGAAGAACTTCTGAACAGACACGATGACGGCAAAGAAAAACTTGTTCTCCATAAGGCGGAGTTTGTTGACAGAAACTTGAAAACGCTCCCTGTAAGAATAAGTTCCTCGTTAATCATAAAAGAGAATGAACCCGCTGACATCCTTATCATCGCTCATGATCTTCACCAGATGGTGGAAAATGGCGATGAATCTGCTCAGGCCCAGGCCATCCCGGATAAGACCAAAGAAACAGATTTCCTTATTACCGAATGTGCAAGGGAATTGATCATGACATTTGATATGGAAGGAAGAATCACCTATGTGAATCAGGGAGGGGAGGAACTCAGCGGATATTTCAAAGAAGAGCTGATGGATATGAATATCGCAGACTTGGTTCCTCCGGATTACCTTGGACAGCTCCAAAAAAAAAATCTGAGCGAGTCTGTTACCGAGAACAGAGAGATTATGATTTTCGAGGCCGCGCTCATCAACAGAGAACTGAAACTGATTCCCGTGGAAATAAGTTCTTCCCTGATAATAAAAGATGGCGGCAAACCTTCGGATATTCTTATCATTGCCCGTGATCTCACACAACGGAGGAAAACGGAGAAAGAATTTCTGAGAGTTGAAAAATTTGAATCTTTGGCTACCCTCGCCGGCGGATTTACTGATGATTTAAACAATCTTTTAACCGGAATCATGGGGAATATTGATCTTGCCCAGATAAATTTGGAACCCGGGGGAAAAATCCATGAAATATTGTCTTATGCCAAAGAATCCTGTATAAATATAAAGGACCTGACCCGGCAATTTGTCATCTTCTCCAAGGGCGGGACGATTATCAGAAAAACCGGATCGCTTGCAAATCTCATCAGAGATACGGCAAACTCAGTGATTTCAGGTTCCAATGTTGCAAGCAGATTTTTCATACCTGATGATCTGTGGCTGGCCGCCTTTGATGAAAAGTATATGAGGCAGGTTATCAGCAACCTGATTTCCAATGCCGTGGAAGCGATGCCCGGAGGGGGACAGATTAAAATTCATGCTGAAAATATTACGATTCCAGAAGGCAGTAAAAATGGAATCTTAACAATAAAATCAGGGGACTATATAAAAATATCTGTTCGGAATCAGGGTGCCGGTATCCGTGAGGAAGATATTGGAAAAATATTTGATCCTTATTTCTCAACCAAAAATACCGGAGAACAGAAAAGACGGGGCCTGGGTCTTACAACTGCCTACTCTGTCATAAAAAAACATCACGGATATATTGACGTGAGTTCAGTCCCCGGGTCAAAAACAATATTTGATATCTATATCCCTGCTTCCAACAAGAAAAAACTGCCAAAGAAAATAAAAAAGAAAACAAAAAAGCAACCTGTTTTGGACAAGGGAAGAATTCTTATTATGGATGATGAGGACATCGTCATAGATGTCGCATGCCATATGCTGAATGAGCTGGGTTATGATGTCGCATTTTCAAAAAACGGTGATGAGGCAACCAAGTCGTACCAAAACGCTATGAGTTCCGGAAAGCCTTTTGATGTGGTTATTCTGGATCTGCACGTCAAAGGCGGTGCAGGAGGCAAGCAAGTCCTTAAAAAACTTATTAAAATTGATCCTTATGTCAAAGGGATTGCTGCCAGCGGGTATTCCAATGATCCTGAGATGGCTGATTTTGAAAAATACGGCTTCAGCGGTGCCATGGAAAAACCATACAGCATCAATGAACTCAGCATCATTTTGAATGATATGATGGAACAAATGGAACATTTTGAAACTATTGAAGTTTTAAAATCAGACTGGATCAATGAAGAAGGAACAGGAAATTATGTTTGATGTTTGATGTTTGATGTTTGATGTTTGATGTTTGATGTTTGATGTTTGATGTTTGATGTTTGATGTTTGATGTTTGATGTTTGATGTTTGATGTTTGATGTTTGATGTTT
>Ga0190283_1000378_pt1 | contig 24001 bp, 19 predicted proteins | sample 48691801_MG_FD_161669 | JGI IMG/M metagenome (GOLD analysis project Ga0190283, IMG submission 161669) | Hydrothermal vent microbial mat bacterial communities from Southern Trench, Guaymas Basin, Mexico - 4869-18-0-1_MG | ecosystem: Environmental > Aquatic > Marine > Hydrothermal vents >...
CTATAATAACGGATGAAAGAGCCCTTCCGGTCTGTGGCTGTATCCTTATCAGAGCAATATCTCTTTGCTCCCAGCCGCTAAAATCTATAAGCTCTGCACGGATAAAAGTATCTATATTGCTCGGATCATCCGGTATGCCGGCATTCGCTGTATTGAACTGCACATATACTTCCATATCATAATCGCCGCCATCGTAACCTTCCACTTTTGTATTTTCATAGGCCCAGTTCCAGTCTGCATCGGTCCAGCCATCCAGCTGACTGCCATAGGTATCGGTAAGATACGTATAGATAAGGTCATATTTAAAATCAGCTGTGCTGATCTCCACCATATGCCCGGCAGTTACGATATGTCCCGTATCCGGGTTTACGCTAAAGCCGGTACCCACAAAGGCCCAGTAGTACGCATTGCTCCAGACATTATCCCAGGGATCAAGGACATAACCCCAGAAATAGGTCGTAATAAAACAAACTGCTGGCTGTGTCAATATAACTTTATCCTGGGATGTCAGCTCATAAGTATCGGACTGCGCTGATAACATCCCGGCAAAACTCAGTATCATAGCCATGACAATAAGAAATACCGCCAGTTTTAAGATTTTTTTTGCCATAACATCTCCCTTAATATGTCTTTTATTGTTTCAGAATTTAAATTTTAGTTCTTATAAATAAGAATTATATTTTTTTTTCGTTATATCGTCAATAAACATCAAGTTTTTATCTATCTTTTAATACCTTCCTGTAATAATCCACATATTTCTCGATGATAGTTTTACTGTCAAACTTTTTAGCTCTTGCTCTTGCCGCCAGACCCATCTTGACCCTGTTTTTTTTACTGGCCAGGACCGCCACCGCAGCCTTGCTCATCGATTTGATATCATCCGGATCACATATGTACCCGCTGACGCCATGCTCCACCACTTCTTTAAGACCGCCAATACTGGTCCCTATCACAGGCACCTCACAACTCATTGCTTCCAATGCCGAGAGTCCGAAACTTTCACTTTTTGAAGGAAGCATATAAAGATCGCTGATATTTAGAAGAGGTATTATATCATCCTGCCTTCCCATAAATATGACCCTGCCTTCAAGACCGAGTTTTGATACCAGGCTCCTGATCCTGCACATCTCAGGACCGTCGCCCACAAGCAGGAGCTTTGTTTTTACTTTTTTACTTATATTGCAAAATACTTTTATTACACTGCCTATCCGTTTCACGGGCCTGAAATTAGATATATGTATAATCACATTATCATCAGGCTCTATCATGTCCAGGTTTTTGCGGTTTCCATCTTTTTTATACACTTCCGTATCTACAAAATTATATATCACTTCCATTCCGCGCATGATGCCAAATGTCTCTTCAGTAGTTTTTTTAAGATAGTTGGACACACAAGTCACTCCGTCACTCTTCTCGATGCTGAATTTAGTGATGTCAAAAAATGAACGATGGTTCCCTACCAGTGTGATATCAGTGCCATGAAGGGTGGTTATTATTTTTATATTCCTGTCCCCTACTATCTTTTTTGCAAGATATGCTGATGCTGCATGGGGTATCGCATAATGGACATGCATTATATCCAGTTTTTCTGACTTTATTATCTGGGCCATCCTTACGCTTAATGAAAGACTGTAAGGCGGGTATTTGAATAACGGGTACTCAAGCATCTCCACTTCATGAAAATAAATACTTTTGTGAAACTGGTCCAGCCTGAAGGGCTGTTCATAGCTTATAAAGTGGACTTCATGATCCCTTTTGGCCAGTTCAATACCAAGTTCAGTTGCAACCACGCCGCTTCCGCCATATGTCGGATAACAGGTAATACCGATTTTCATTTTATATCTTCCTTTGTGCGTGATAATAAATCTTTTTAATATGCGCCTGATAAATATATAATCGAAAAATTATAATTTTTCATTTTTTGCAATTCCTTTAAAGCATGGCTGGCCGTCAAAGATAATTGAAATATTTAACAGGATCATCTATCTTTACCGCAGTGTCAATATGATATGCCTCCCCGAATTCCGCCATTATTTTAAGGCCAAGACAGCGGTGCCGGCTGTTTATTATGTCAAAAAAGTATTTTGAGGCAATATGCGTCATAACTTTCTTTTTTACATCACTATAAAATTGGGATCTATATGCCGCGACTGCTTTAAATTTATCATCATAATAATTTGAAATATCAACTATGAAGCTTGGCTCGAATTCATGATGCAGCATATAGTTTAAAACTATTTTTGGACGGTAAGAATCCATTCCATTATCAAATTTAGGAAGCCCTGAAATAAAGATCGCATCCTTCAAAAGCTTATTAGCATTTTCATGGTCCGGATGCCTGTCAGTAAAATAAGGGATAAGTACCATTTTGGGCCTGAATTTGCGTATTGTCCCTATCACCTTCAGGCGGCTTTCGTAGTCATTTTTTATATTGGCGTCCTCAAGTTCCAGGTTTTCCCTGATATCGAGCTTTAATATTTTCGAAGCTTCAAGTGTTTCTTTCGCCCTGGACCGGGTATCTCCATTGGTAGAAAGCTCTGCACGCGTAATATCTACTATGCCTGTACTATACCCTTTGTCTTTTGACTTAAGCAAAAGTCCCCCGCAGCCCATTTCAGCATCGTCTGGATGAGGGCTGAACGCAATAATATCTATATCAACTTTTTTTTCCATTTTTACCATCCTGGGAGCCCCCTATTTAAAGAACAAGAGTTTATGTTTAAAATCTAATGGATCGAATGAATCATACAATCCATCTATTATCCCCATGCCATATTTATTTGCATAATAAAAGAAATTCACTTCTCTTTCCTGCAGCCCTCCTCCGGGGAACAGGTTCAGGTAAAATCTACTTAAGGCATTTTCTAACCACTGATTTTCTTTTTTCAATTCAGAATATATCTTTCCCTTAAGTACACTTACTTCCTTCTTGATATTTCTTTTTATCCTGTCTGATGAATTACCGATATTTAAGCTTGCCCGTGAAACCTCTTTTTCAAAATCCTCGATCACACTTTCCAATTTCTTTTCAAGGGCTCCTATCCGGCCTTCTATGCTGATGCCTCCACTATCATCCAGCGATCTTTTAATGGCCTGTTCCCTGTTTGTTTCTAAAAGCATATCGATGCTTTTAAATTTATTTATTATCTTTTCTGTATTCCTTTCTATTATTGTAGCACTAAATCTAGGATATATTATTGGAAGCTTTACATCCATTAGATCATACACTCCGCTGATCTGCGCAAAATAACTTACTTCACCAGGACCGCAGACAGTGGCCAATACCGGAAAGAGCGTGTCCTGCACCACCGGACGCATAACTACATTCCAGCTAAACAGCCCGGGGTCCTCCCCGGATCTGCTAATAAGTTCTTTTTTTGAATATATTTTATCTTTGACCCTGTAATGCATTTCCGGAAGACACTCTATTTTTTCCCTGATATCCCCAACATTTAAGAAGTGGTTTAATGTACCCTGCTTTATATCAAGCTGCCTGTGGTATCCGGCTCTTTCAAGTTCATCTCCCCCAGTGTTTATCTTCTCTTTTATGCTCCCATATTTTTCAAGATCCTCCCTAAGAAACCAGCCTCCCATCTTTTTAAGCCTCTCGTCTGAAGGATCTATCAGCACGATCCCGTATTCGCCAAAAAGCCTGAGTACGATATCTGAAAAAATCTCCGGGAGATTTATTCTATTATCATCAAGTGGATCTGCATACTTACCAGCAGTGCTTTCCCTTAAAAGATCGAACACTTCACCGCTAAAATCTGTTTCTGCAAGCAGGCTCCTGATATCCTTTATGACCCTTGTATATTTTTTCCTATCAATGCATATATTGGAAAATCTTGAATTTTCCTTTACATCCGAAGTATCCAATTTTACTTTTATTAATCCATTATTTATAAGGCCCACACTATTGACTTGCTCAATATTGCTGTCATCTGATGCATTCCAGAAACAGGGAATTGTCCTGATCCCTGTCTCTTTATTAAGATGGCTGCTTAATTTCAAAATAGTGATTATTTTATAGATAACAAATAAGGGACCGGTAAAAAGTCCTGGCTGCTGTCCTCCTATTATCACTGCAGTTCCGCTCCTACCAAGTTTTCTTATATTGTCAAGAGTTTTTGCACCTGCCCCAAGTCTGTAATTATAATCATTTAATATTTCAACTACATCTTTTCTCTGGCTGTCATCATAAAATTGCTCTATTTCAGCCATTCTTTTTTTATAACTCTTTATTTCCCTGTAATCATGATTGAAATAATTACCCAGTTTTTGAAAATCAAATATATAATCCGTATACAGCCTATTGCGGTAAAATCTGCCATTGCTACTGCTTTCTGCATTAATGATCATAACTGGCTAAATTACCTTTCCGGGTTATTAATAAACAGGCTTAAAAAAATAAGCCTGTACAATATTTTACTTAATATCATATAATTATCCAAACAAAACAGGGTATGCATGAAAAATCCAGATTCAATTTTTAAAAAACATTTTGAAAACCCGCATAATGCCGGTGAGCTGACAGATCATAATGCAAGCGGCAAAGATTCGAGCTTGATATCAGAAATCCTTGTAATATTCAGTTCCCGTATAAAAAATAACATTATATCCGATATAAGATTTAAGGCCTTTGGCTGCAGCTACTCTATCGCGGCATCCAGCATGATGACCTTGCTGGCAAAGAATAGAGATCTTTTTGAAGCTGCAAAAATAACTGAAGATGATATAGAGGATGAGATCGGAAACTTCCCAGAAAACAAAAAGGATGTATTAAAAGTGGTCCTTGGAGCTTTCCGCAATATGCTGACGGATTATATTTCCAAACATCAGGGTGCCTCTCTCTATGCTAAGAATACTAAAAAGGCAGCTATTGCAATGAGCGGCGGTGTCGACTCTTCCATGGTTGCAAAAATATTAGAAGAAGAAGGCTGGGATATTTTCGGTATGACAATGCGGATAGTCCCTCCCGGGCAGCTGGAAAAACATAAACTGATCACAGCCAGCACCAGTGTAGATATTGAATCCGCCTACCAGGTTTGCCGCAAACTGGATATACCACATTTTATTATTGACCTCTCGCCTGCATTCAAGGAAGAAATAATCGATCATTTTTGCACTAGCTATCTCCAGGGCCTTACACCTAATCCATGCGTCAAGTGCAATAAGCAGATAAAATTCGGTCTTTTTCTTAAAAAGGCCGAAATGCTTGGTGCTGATTTCATGGCCACCGGACATTACTGCCGGATAGAGAAAGATGAGGATTCTGGTACTTTTCAGGTCCTGAAAGGTGCTGACAGGTCAAAGGACCAGAGCTATGTATTTTGGAAACTGGATCAATCTCAATTATCCCGGATAAGGACGCCTCTTGGAAACTTTACAAAAGAAAATATAAAGAAGATGTCGGTGGATTTTATTCCTCTTCTTGCCTCAAAAGATGAGAGCCAGGATATTTGCTTTATCTCCGGCCGGGATTACAAGGACTTTCTGGGTAAAAAAGCTACCCGTATAAAAGAAGGAAAAATAATAAATTCCAGCGGTACAGAAATTGGAACACACCGTGGTTATCCCTATTATACTATTGGGCAGCGCAGGGGTCTTGGGATAAGCCATACAAGACCACTTTATGTAATAAAGATAATACCCGAAGATAATATTATTATAGCCGGTGAAAAGAAGGAACTCCTTAAAAAGGGTATGCAGCTTAAGGATATTAATTTTATTTCAGGAGATCCCCCGTCTATTAAGTTCGATGCAGCAGTAAAAGTAAGGTATGGCGGCAGTGAAAAACCTGCAGAAATAAAACTCACTTCCGGAGGTGAGGCATCCGTCACTTTTAAGAGTGACTGCAGCTCCATAACTCCTGGTCAATCTGCAGTTTTTTATACGAGAGAGAAACTGCTTGGCGGCGGCATCATCAAAAAACAGTGAGGCCTGATCAGAACTTTTTAGTATCAAATACCGGACAAGCTGAGATTCCCCATATTCCCGGTCCTGTATGAGCTCCCATAATAGCGGTCATCCTGGTCATTAATATTTCTTCTACATCTATATCCGGATCATTTTTAACCATATTTTCTAATTTTCTGGCAGGTCCCTGATCATTGCCATAACATATGCCTATCCTGGTTCTATTATTTGAAGAATCCAGTATATCTTTTCTAACCAGGCGGTAAAGCCAGTTTATCGAAGATCTCTTATTAAGGCAGAATTTTTTTAAAGACAGTTTTCCTTCCTGGTTAAACGCAACTATAGGCTTCAGGAGGGACGCTTTACCTGCAAAACGTGAAAGAAATGGGGCCCTTCCACCCCTGACTATATACTCAAAATTTTCAAAAGTCGCATAAAAACTAATGGATCCTGAAAGCATCTTGATGAGCTTATCTATATTTTCCTCATCTGCTCCACTGCTTATGGCTCTGGCCACGTCAATAACATAAAAACCCTCAGCGATCGCGGCCATTTTTGTATCTATTATTTTTATTCTGCCTTCAGGAAAACGGGAACTTGCTGAAATAGCAGCATTTATTGTGCCTGAAAGAAGAGAACTTAAATGTATCGAATAAATACTTTCAAAGCCCTGCTCATCCAGCAGCTCCTTGTAGACATTAATAAAATCTTCAATAGTGGGAGTGGCTGACTTTATGACCTTCCCTGATTCTAGTTTGCTGTATACTTCCTCTGCATTTATCTCTAAACCATCTTTTAAGGACCGGCTGTCAAAATTAATATACAATGGGACCACTTTTATATTGTATTCTTTTACCAGTTCTTCAGGTATGTCTGATACAGAATCTGTTACAACCGCTATTTTTTTCATGGATCTTTTACACATTAAAGATATTAGATCTTCTTAATCCTCAATACCCCAGAACTCTTCAGCCTCTTCTTCCATTTCATACAGCCTGTCATAATAATCCGGAAACTCATTTAAGTGTGCAAGCGCTATCTTGCCGGTAACAAGCGGATCATCATCAGATACATTTGTATGGGGATCCACTTTGCCATGCTCCAGCTCAACATCCATCCCCATCCTGAACTGTTCCACATCAAATTTGGACCAGTCGATCCCCAATTCTTCTCCGACTCCTTTGGCCACATCCGCTGAAAAATGTTTTTTTTCTGTCATATTTGCCTCCGTTCTTAAAGAATTTCAAATATAATTTAGAATATTCTTCTATTATCAATTACACTATTCCCTTATATATTATCATACTCTTACTCTAATTCTATTAGATTTAAAGAATAGAACAGAAAAACTATCAGAAAGAACGTGAACTGATGACAGTCTGTCGACAATCGAGAATATATAACCCTGCTGATGTCATTTCTGAAAAAAATTTTAAAAAAATTTGACATTACAATTTATTTCTGATATGTTTATTACTACCTTGGAACAGGAGGTAACTTGAGGAAGTGACTGAAATCTTCTGACGAAAGAAAGAAAAAAGTAAGTTTATTCTCTGAAAAGAACCTGAGAAAAGTTCCGGGGATGAGACCCCGAGATGTTGAGTAGCCTAAAGCGTGAGCAAAGGTAAAAGATAACTTGGGGTTTTCTTTTTGCAAAATAACCCCAAAATAAGTAAAATATTACAAATTGAAATCTCTTATGAAAGGATAATATGTCTCATCCCAAATATGCTTTTTTTGAAGGCAAAATAATCCCGATAGAGGAAGCCAGGATAGATATAAGGACCAATACACTTCAATATGGTACAGGAGTATTCGAAGGAATCAGGAGCTACTGGAACAAGAATACAAAAACCAGTTATACATTTAGAATGGCGGAACATTTTCAGAGACTTATTCTCAATTCAAAAATACTGATGATCAAAATCAAATATTCTGCCAGTGAGCTCTGTGACCTGACCATGGAACTGCTCAGGAAAGAAAAATATACTGAGGATGCTTACATAAGACCTTTTTCATACAATAGCGGTCTAAACATCGGGCCAAAACTTATTGGAAATGATCAGGATCTTTTTATTTACTCAATACCTCTTGGAATGTATCTTGATACAAATAAGGCTATCAGCATATGTACTTCATCATGGGACAGGATCTCTGATAATTCAATACCTCCCAGAGCAAAAATATCGGGTTCCTATGTAAATGCCGCCCTCCAAAAGACTGAAGCCATCATGAATGGTTACGATGAAGCACTGGTCCTATCTACTGATGGAAGGCATGTGAGCGAGGGAAGCGCCATGAATATTTTCATGGTGAGAAATGATACGCTTATCACCCCTCCGGTCACAAATGATATACTTGAAGGAATAACAAGGAACACTGTGCTCGAACTAGCCTCCCGGATGAATGACATCAAGGTAGTGGAAAGACCGATCGACAGGACGGAACTATATATTGCCGATGAACTATTTTTCTGCGGAACAGGCGCCCAGATATCACCGATCGGGTCTGTCGATAAAAGGACCGTGGGGAACGGTGAAATGGGTCCCATAACACGCAGGATACAGGAACTGTATTTTAAAATAGTCATAAATGAAGTAGAAGAGTATTCTCATTGGTGTAAAAAGGTCTAAGAACCTGTCCCGCGGTAACTTGCCCGGACCTGCGGCCAGCTATTTTTAAACAGACCGGGCCCAGAAAAGAAACAATATATAATATCGGTGATGACGAAAAGTAAAGAAATGTTTAAAAGGAGCGGCTGGCTACCCAAAAACTTTTATTTTATTATCTAAAACACAACTTGAAATACTCACAATTATCATTGCGGCAGGTTTTTCTTGAAGTATTGAAATCTCCATTTGAAATACTTTTTACCGCACCCGATAATGTACCGCAGATCTCATCAATAATAGAGGGGCTGCCGGTTATCAAGTCCACCAGGCCGTTTCCAAGGTACAGGAGTTTTCCCGTGATACTATCCGGATCCATTCCCAGAATATCAGATACAGCTCCTATATAGGTCATCAGCTGCAGCCTGTACCTTTCCGGCATGCTTGCGTGAGAGGCCGGAGTTTTTTCTGTTTTATGACCGGACATCTTATAGTCCACTATTTCTGCAAAACCGTCTGCATTCACAGACACCCTGTCCAGCTTTCCCGTGATAAAATACTTCCCTATTCTGTAGTAAAATAACTTTTCCAGCATCAATTTCCGGGGTTTGCCGGCAGAGAAATCAGCAAACCCGCTTTTTTCAAATACTTCCAGATAGGACCTGATGCCTTCAGGATAATATTTTTGCAGGAGATGGTCCTGCATGGCTTTGGGGTCTTCGAACCTAAGTCTCGTGGAATTCTCTATATATTTATGCATCAATTCTCCCTTTTCCATTCTTTCATCCGGCCTGGCCGGTATAGAATAGACATACCTCCATTTGTACAGGGATGGACATTCCAGATAATCCAGTACCGGTGTAAGGGAAAAAAGGATCTGGTCCTTCTGTCCGGCTGCCACAATATCCGGATAGGAGCTTCCATCAAATTTTTTATTTACCTCTTCCATATACTTTCTTGAATCATTTATTACAGAAGTTGATATTGAGATCTTGTCTTTACTCCCCGATACAGCTCTTAAAACCCTCAAAGTATCTTTTTTGCTTTTTAGTCCCCTTCCAATATTATTTGTCATCTTGCCCAGATTTTTCTCTATTTCTTTCCATCCAGGCTTGCAGGTACTTCTACAATTTACGATCCTGTTTTCTCTCCTTTCGCCGAACATCTTCTTCATTTCTCTCATGTCAAAACATCTATAAGCATTCTTTTCCGGACAAAGTTCCTGCAGAAATTCTTTCCCGGAATCACGAACCGGCATCAAATGACCCCCCTTTTTCAAAAAATCCATAAAGAAAGGGACTATCTCCTTTACTTTTTTATTATCACCGGCCAGATCTTCTTCGTGATCTATCTCATCAAATTGACTATATGAAAGAAACAGTATCTTCTTTGCCCTGGAGCACGCAACATAGAATATCCTTCTTTCTTCCTCCATCTTTAACTTCTTTAAGTCGTCCCTAAAAGAAGCTGCACTCCTGTAGTTTTTCTTTTCCTTCCAGATGCTGCCATCATTTCTTAACTCTGCCGGGACCACAAATCCATTTTTACCGCTGCTTCCGCGTCCCAGATAATCATTTTTCCAGAGCATAGGCAAAAATACTGCCTCAAATTCAAGACCTTTAGCGGCATGGACGCTCATCAGTTTTATTGAATTCTCTACAGAGATCTCTATTTTATCCGGATTCTCATAATCCGTTTTTGCAATGTCTTTTAAGTAGGCCATAAAACTTTCAAGGCCCGTGTCCAGGTAAGACTTTTGAAAATCAGAAGCTACTCTTATGAGGTTTTCGATATTACCTAGTTTGACCTTTGCAGAAGCCTCAAAGTCTGACTTTAGCTCATCTGACAGTCCCGTATCCTCAAAGACGAGGCTTATAAGTTCTTTAAGATCAAGCATCCTTGATCTTCCAATATAATAAAGAAGCCGCTCCAGAAAACTTTTAAGTCTCTTTCTTGCTTCAACACTTATTGATTTATTGGTATCGCTATGCTCGATCATATTAATAAAATCAGCATCGTTTACGTTCCCGGTTCCTCTTTTCAAGAAAAAAATATCCCTGTCGCTTATCCGGTATTTCGCAGATTTTAGAATATGGATAATAGAAGCCTCATCAAAAATATTATTTATAACCTTTAACCATGAAATAATAAACAATATCTCCGGCTCAAAGTAAAAATTTCTTCCACCGACGAGCTCATACTTTATATTATTTCTCTTAAGGGCCCCTATGATCGCATCAAACTTTTTCCGGCGGGATATGATAGCCATATCCTTCAGTTTTATTCCACCATATGAAATTATTTTTTTTATATGGTCAGCAAGCGACTGCGCTTCTTCCCTGATCGTTCTATTAATATCAAAAAGGACCAGTGATTCTTTGTTTTTGTCAAATGCATTAAACTTCTTCTCAAACCTGTTCTCGTTCCGGGATATTACACTGTGGACTGATTCGATTATTTCCGGTCCCGACCGGAAGTTTGTGGAGAGGAAAAAGTTTTTTGTCTTATCCTGGTTAAAACAATCCCACTTGTCAAAATCTAAAATATTATCGATGCAGGCACCCCTGAAAGAATATATGCCCTGGTCATCATCACCGACTATCATGATATTATTGTACCCCTTTTTATACAGGAGCGTCATCAGCTGTGCCTGTGCAATATTTGTATCCTGGAACTCGTCAATAAAAATATACTTATATTTTGATCTATATCTTTCCTGAAGTGCTTTTTTTCTTGATAGTAAGAAATATGGCATAAAAACCTGGTCCTGATAGTCTATGGTATTGCGGTCCGACTTGACCTTTTCATAATTAAGATAGATCTCAAACAATTCACCGGACATACCGATCAGGCCCTTTTCCTCAGAAGACAATGCCCTGCTTTTATAGGAAGCAAGTATTTTTTCGTGCTCAGAGATATATTTGTAAAAATCCCCTGTTGCGATGAGATTATTTTTAAGATTTTGAATAAAGCCAAGTATGTTCTGGAGAAATATGGCAGGAGTCTTCCCGATCCTTATATGTGAAAAAGAGAAATCCTTTAATATTTCATAAAGGATCTGCCAGGACTGACTGCCCGATATAAGCCTGAAATCCTTTCCCAGCCCAAGCTCAAAACTATTGTCATATATGATATTATTCCCGAAAGAATTGAAGGTATGTATGTCCATGCTGCTGATATCTTCAGGGCCCTTTAATCTCTCGCCTATTCTTGTCCTCATATTCTCAGCAGCATTCTTTGTAAAGGTCACTGCAAGTATTTCGTCCGGACCGCACTTCTTTTCTTCCAGTATGGATGCGATACTGTTTGTGAGAACCCAGGTCTTGCCTGATCCCGCACAGGCTATCACCCTTTTTACAGGAGCTTCACTCTTGATTATATCAGTCTGCTGTTTTGTCCCATTATTTATAGCCATAGAACCTCGGACACAAGAGCTTGTAATCACAATATCTGCATAACATATAATTGCCTGGTGAAGGATCAAACATTTCTTTTTTTATCTTTCCGGTCAATTTATTTAAAATAGATTCAATTTCCTCCTTATCATAATGATCCTCAGGCAAAATATACTCCGTTTTTTTATCATCACCAAGGATCAGATATTTCATAATGACTCTTCCCTGTTTCAAATTCTTTAGATCTTTATCACTATCGAATGCCAATCTGTAGAACCTCAACTGTATTTCCTCTTCAAGGTCCTTTTTGCTATACCTGGTTGAGCTGGATTTGAAATCGATTAGTTCGGTATTGCCATCAGGGAGCTGGTTTATCTGGTCTATTCTTCCCTTTGCTGCATTATCTGCAAAGGTAAACTTAAATCCTTCCTCCATTATGACCTTTGACCCTGCGGGAGGCATGAAATTTTCATAATATCTTTTAAGATCTTTCAGCGCTGCAGCTAAAAGTTCTTTTTCTATAAATAAGAAATCGAATTTTTCTTCCTCAAAATTCTTCTCAATTATTTTTACAAATTCCTTCCAGGTTCTATTTTCTTGCCGCTTATCAAAAAACTCTTTTATGGCATTGTGATATATCTTCCCGGTTTTCAGGCTGAGATTATCTTCTTCCCGGACTTTATAGAAGTACTTTACCTTATATTTAAAAGGGCAGTCTTTGTATGTGTTAAGGCTGCTATAATTAAAAATGGGAGGATATTTAGCATAAGGATCATTAATATTGACCGTTGGTTTTACCAGATTCCACCATTTAGCCTCAGGATAAAAATATTTTAATTCCACGGCCCCGCGTATAAAGTGCCCGTAATCAACTTTAAGACCCCCGGCTGCCCTGGCTGCCATCACCATCATCTTTTTCTTCAGCAGCCACCTCTTAACTGTTTTATGGGAGGCTCTCTTTTCCCCAGGATAGCTTTTTACGGTTCCTCTCCCTGCTGCACTATCTTTTATTTTATCATCTATATCCTCTGCACATGTCTTGATCCTTTCAAAAAATATAGAAACACCCCTGGACCTGCTCGACGTTATAAAGAGTTTTTCCTTTGCTCTTGTAATCCCGTTAAAAACCAGCCTCATCTCACCTTCCATATGCTCTTTCTGTAACTGCCGTGATGAGCACTCCACTCCTTCATTTATGCTTTTAAAGATCTGAAGATCGAATATTTGCGGCTGTCTGAATTTTGATGGGAGGTAATTATTATTAATAAATGGAATAAAAACTGCCTCATACTCCATGCCTTTGCACTGGTGAAAACTCAAAATATTTACTGTCCCTTTTAAAGAATGCTCCCTGGTACTTTCTTCTATTTCTTCCAGAAAACTATTATCAATAAGGTTTTCCAGATAATCCATATATGCCCTGATACCGCCATCAGGGCAGGCCCTGCTGTATTCTTTTGCACTTTCAAGAAAATCACCTATACCGGCCCATGCAGAATAATAATGATCCCGAAAGGAGGCTCCGCCTTTACCTTCAAGAAGTTGGAAAAGCCCTGATGCCGGATCTTCTATAAAATCCATTAAAAATTCATATATATTATTATCAATTTTATTTAGGGATCTATTGACTAAAGAAATCGCAAGTCTTAATCTCTCCCGGGCAATGCGGTCGTCATTTTGAACACCCGGTTGATCTTTGCCTGGATCTTCACAAATATGATCCCAAAATAATTTATTATTTTGGGATATACCCGGTTTTTTATGATTGTAATATTTAAGATAATACGATCTTAGCTTTATGTAAAACAAAGGATCCAGGCCGGTGATCTCAGAAAGAAGATGATTTTCCAGAAGGCTGTCTGTATTGTATTGGCGGCTGGAGATCCCGCTTCCCTTTTCATTATGTGAAGACTCGCCGCTTTCACCTTTATGTTCCCCGCTAAGATCATCAATGGAGATGATAAGTCTTAGATAATTGACAATATATAAGATATAGTGATTATCCAGCATGCTCCTGGAGCCCCTCCTCATAAATGCAATGCCCTTTTGCCTGAGTGCATCTTCGATAAGATGGGTCTCGTAGCCTAATCCCTTTATTATGATAGCAATATTTTCAGGTTTTATTTTTTCATCTTCTTCAAGCGTTCTTATCATATCGGCAATATATTCAGTCTCCTCAAGGATCGAATTAAAATCTTTTACCTGCACCTCACCTCCGGAAGATATCCCTATATTATTTTTGGATATTCTCTCAATACCGGATTCTATAAAATTATTGGATAACTTAACAATATTTTTAGCACTTCTATAATTTTTTTCTAAAAAATAAACTCTTCCGCTGATTCTGAGATTCCTGTAGACCTGTAGAAAATTGTCGGATACACCACCCCTGAAATTATAGATCGCCTGATCATCATTTCCAAAAAAAATACAATTATTCCTGGAGATATTTTTTATGATCTCTATCTGAGCCTTATTGGTCTCCTGGAGTTCGTCCACCAAAATATATTCATACTTCTCTTTCCATTCATTCCTTACCTGAACATCCTCTCTAAGTGCTGCCTCAGTCTCCTGTAAGAGTATCCCATAATTTCTCTTGCCCTGCTCCCGTAATACATCAATATAACGGGAATAGATGCCTGAAAGTTCTGATAGAATAGGATTATTATGTGGAGTAAACCTCTGGAGCAGTTCTTCCGGTTCAAAAAGATTTTCCTGTGCTCTTAGAATGAAATCAAAGACTTCCTGGAGAAAGCTGTTGGCAACATACCCTGTCGAGTTAAAGTACCTGTAGGAATATGGATAATCATCATGTCCAACCCCGGAGATCACCTCTTTTAGCAGGTTCCATTGAGCTGCAGAATTAACGATGCTGCCGCCATCCGGATCATAGCCGGTTTTTATATTTTCCAGATGTCTGCCATCGAGTGCTTTTGATGTATCTCCAGTTATTCCAGATCTTATCTCCCTCAGGTCCTTCCATGCAAGAAAGTCATTGCAGAATGAAAAAAAAGTTCCAATAGGAAGTTCCCATATGCTCCGGTTTACAAGCCTTACAGTCTCCTCTCTTATGATCTTTGCCCACCTGCGGTTAAAGGTAAATATCAATATCCGGGATGGATCTATATTTTTTTTGTCCAGAAGATATTTTACGATCCTTATTAGCGTGTAAGTCTTGCCGGATCCTGGCGGACCGATAATAAGGCGGTTTCCCCCTCCTGAAGTTAATTGTTCTAAGATCTTATTATCAAGCATCAACTATTATTTATTTTGCATTGATCTGTCTTAATTCGATCAGTATTTCTTTTAGCAGTGTCAGCTCAAGTCTCCTGAAATCAATTTCACTTGAGAGTTTTGCCCATTTTCTTGGATTATCTTCCGGAATATATTTATCAAGCTCAGATAATATATCTGCCATCTTACTGCCATCCTTTCATTTAGTGTTTCACCAGTGATCTAATTTATAAATATTATACCCACGGATACTGCACATTTTATGGAATCAGTATCAGCATATTTTGATGCAATAGGATATACATCCCAGCCCACTCTCGCTATTAGGTCGAATGCGTCAATTCCTACTCCCTCCATGGAAGGCCTGGCTTTGAGGGGAAACCGGCATCTTCCACTATCCAGAAACTGACATACCATTCCTGAACATAAAGCAGTCTTACAGCCCCCTGCAGAAAACCCGACTGAAAAATAATAGCCATCATTGAATGCAACAGATTCAATTGCGCTGACAATATCATGTATTTTTCTCTGGTGTTTTTCATGGCCCCTTAACCATTTCTTCTGATCCACGAAATCATCAATATCACAGACATCGTATTTTATGAGGACTGCCCACCGGTATTTTTTCATGGTTCTTTTCATCGTGTCAATATCCGGGGTATGAGGGGGACAGTTTGGAGAACTCCCATAAAGATGGCATCTGGGCACCCTGCATTTCATTCTTACCCTTTCATCAAAATGAACCCAGCCTGCTGGTACTATTTTACTGTCTGCGGCACCAAATTCCCTGGCCATTTTCCGGTAATTCTCAAGATCTTTTTTGATGGTGATCCTGGTTTTCTTAGTTAAAGGGATTATCTTTTTAGTCTCAATTTTTTTACCGTCTATCATATTTATAAATACCTATGCGTTAAAAAAACTATTATAATGTGTCAGGCTCAAAATAAACCATGGGACTCCCATATAAAAATAAACATGGAGCGGGCTACGGGAATCGAACCCGTCTCTTGAGCTTGGGAAGCTCATGTACTACCGATATACTAAGCCCGCATCAGTATAAAGTAATTCTTAATTATATAAATTTTAATAGAAAAATAAATAATTATTTTTCCTCTTCACTTTTCTTTCTGTCTGCCGGTGCCTTTTTATCTTTTACTGCCGCGGCCGGAGCCGGTTTTTCCCCTGTTTCCCCTTCAGCCATAACTGCAGGAGTCTGTTTACCTGTAAGACCTACTATTGTCAGGTTGGTCTTCATCACTTTTATACCCAGTTTTTCTGAAGCCAGGGTGGATGCTCCTTTTGTTATCTCCTGTATTTTATCCGGCAGGTCCTGGTCCTCAGATAATCTGGCAAACATATTTATTATTATTCCATTTGATCTGGGATTAATTTTGACCCTTACATCCTCAAGACCATTTAGTTTGCTGATAGTGCTTTTTATTTGTTCTTCAATGGTGCCTATGGTTATCATGGTGAAGCCAGATTTTGAACTTGATATACTTGCCGTCCTGGATCTTCCTGGATAAAACTCAAGTATTAATAGAAAAATAGATATGATAAGTATAAAAAGAAGTGCAAGAGTCGCTACATATGGATTGATATCATTTGCAGGATTTAGTATTTTCTGGCCCATCCCGGACCAATCAATAAAATTTGCAAATTCATTTACAATTGCAAACAGGCCGAAAAAAACAAGACATACTAGAATTATGATCACTGATACCTTATTAAATATATTCATTTCATCTCCTTGAAAACCGGGGCACTTAAAATCATTTAAAGATTATAATACAGGTGTTTAAAAGTCAATCAAAGCATCTGATATTGTGGTATTGTTTGGAAAACATTTTTTAAATGACTGGTTTCTGTCTGGTATTATTCTCAGGTACTTACTGTCAAAATAAAACTAACTGATTTTTTTTCAGTCTAATACAATAATGAAAGTGTGGGTATCTGTATAATATTACCATTATTTCTATTTGTATCAGTATCTGTGATGAAAATATTTTTTATCAATGTCAATGTCAGGGCATCTATTTTGAGGAGAGTCAAATGAAAACACTGATTTTTATAAATCCTGCCTCTGCTGGAGGTAAAGCTATTGCGTCCAGGGATGAAATAAGTTCAGAGCTTGACCGCCTTGGAGTAGATCATGATATTCATATGACCAAAAGCCTGAAGGACCTTGTCGATACTACCAGGAAAGGTATTGACTCTGACTACTCAAATTTCATAGCGGTCGGTGGTGACGGGACCCTTCACCACATGATCAATGTGCTTGCAGGAAGCAGTAAGAATCTTGGAATAATACCTATGGGCTCCGGTAATGATATAGCTATTAACCTGGGGATCCCTTCTGATATCAAAAAATGCTGCAGAATCATAAAGGACCAGAATGTAAAAAAACTTGATCTGGGGCTCATCAATGATAAGCACTATTATTTATGTATAGCCGGGTCGGGCTTTGATTCTGAGGTAAATGATCTGGCAAATAATACCAGATACCCTATAAAGGGGCCATCGAAATACACTTATTCTGTTTATAAGACTCTCCTTACCTTCCAGTCAAAGGAATTTACGGTCACCTCTGACGGTGATGGGCGTAGCATATATGGAATGATGATAGCATGCGCAAATCTTCCAAGTTATGGCGGGGGAATGAAAATCGCTCCGGATGCATCTGCGTCGGACGGATTATTTGATATCTGCATCATCAAAAGGATGAGTAAACTGCATTTCATAAAAGTATTTCCCAAAGTATTCGAGGGCAAACACACAGATGACCCTAGTGTTGAGATATTCAGGACCAGGGAAATGAAACTGGAAAGCGATTATGACTTCAGTGTTTTTGCTGACGGAGAATATATATGTAAACTGCCCGCGGTATTTAAAATAGCCCCTGGAAAATTGAATTTTCTTCTGCCGTCCTAAGAGCCTCTCCCAGCTTTAATTATATCTTGCCCAGACTCCATCCTTTATTAGAAATACGGTCGAAGGCGGATTTAGCCTGTCGCCATTTGAATCAAATTGAATATCTCCTGTCACACCGTTAAAAGAGATCTCCCTTAGCTCCGTCATGAAATCTTCCGGTATTACAGAATTGGACCTCTGCATTGCCTCGATCACAAGAAATACCGCATCATATGCATATGGAGCGTATTCTCCGGGACCATCAATGGAAAATGTAGACTCTTCTTTTAGGCTGTCAAGCATCTCATTGTAATCATGCCAGAAATTCACAGCATCCGGATCCTCAGAGTATATGGCAAGTGAAGGCGGTTCCGGGATTATGGCAATTGTGCCTTCCAGGTCCGAAGGATCCGCATATGAAAAAATAGATTCATCCATGCCCAGGGTTTCAGTGATGAACCTTGACTCAAGACCCAACCGCCTCACTTCTTTTATCATCAGGGCCAATTCATTGTGCCTGGCAGCAAAGAATATGTAATCGGGTTCGTCTATCAGGAGGTTCTCTGCCAGTACCGTCAAGTCATCTTCACCTATCCTTATTGAATATCTTCTTAAGATTTCCTTGTCTTGCTCATTAAATAATTCTTCCATAAAATCTACAAGATCGCTTGAATAATCTTCCCTGTTATCTATAAATATTATTTTTTGCGGTTCAATATCAGTGATTATAAAATCAGTAATATTCTCTATCTTTTGTTTATTATTTATGATCATCCTGAAAAAATTATTGCTCCCTGAAGCGATATCTGTTTTCTGTGCGAATGGAGTTATTATCGGAATATCATATTCACCGTAAACCGGTATCGATACTTTAGTCGTACCATCAAAAGTCGAGCCGATCACTGCCGCTACCCCCTGGTCGACCATTTCTCTTGCAATAAGAAAAGCCTTTTCCGGATTACCTTCATCATCACTGGTAACAAGTTCTATTTTATAATCAAAGCCTCCTATATTGACCGGAGATATTTTTGATATGGCCAGTTCCATGCTTACAAGCTGGTCCTCACCAAAAGATCTGTACTGCCCTGAAAGTACTGCCTGATTTCCAATTTTGATTATTTTCTCCCTGGTATCACATGCCGTGAAGTTCATTGCAAAAATCACGATCATAAAAATAGAAATAATAATACCCGAGCTGGCTACTTTTCTTTTAAATATGCCCAAAAAGTTCATAATCTACCTCAAATAAACTAGAATAATTGTAAAAACAATAAAAAAGATTATACCAAAAAAAGGTCAATTAATAATTACTTTTAAATCAAAAAGTCGTTAGAAATAAATTTCTATGGGCTTACGCCCATAGTATTTACTACTTCAGGCTTCGCCTGTCCGCTTCCAGCGGGGCGCCTCCATCTACAAGCTTACGCATGCAGTATTTCTGGCGAAATAAAATATTATCCATTATAAACTAAGCATCTTTTTGGTTCAGTCGGTGATCCTGAAAAAATATTTTCACACCAAATGCAAAAATAATCGAAATTATTTCCGAAAAAACATAATTTATTGTATTATCAGACTTAATTGCCAACCTTTTTTACGAGGAGGGAATATGAGTAGAACAGCAATTGTTACTGACAGTACTTCAGATATACCAAAAGATATGATCAAAAAATATCATATCACATCTGTACCGCTGTCAGTTATATTTGAAGAAGAAACGTTTCTGGATGATGGGAAACAAATAACAACAGAAGAATTCTATAAGAAATTAAGATCTGCTGAAAAGCTTCCCACCACAACCCAGCCCACCCCCAAAGATTTTATAGAGGTATACAATGATCTCCTTAAGGATCATGAACAGGTATTGTCCATCCACATATCAAAAAAGATGTCCGGGACGATTAATTCTGCTGAAATGGCAAAACAGCAGATGCCTGATGCTCCAATAGAGATAGTGGATTCGGGATATGTACACATGCCGCTGGGTTTTTTAGCTTTAGAGGCTGCAAAAATAGCTGATGCTGGTGGATCATATGATGAAATATTATCCACTGTTGATGACCTGAAAAGCAAGATGAATGAATTATTCGTACCCAGTACCCTCGAATACCTGAAAAAAGGAGGAAGGATCGGAAAGGCCAAGGGACTTATTGCATCTCTTCTTGAAATAAAACCTATTCTTTCAATACATGATGGCGAGGTTTCCCAGTTTAAAACTGCAAGAAGATGGAATCAGGCAAAAACTGAAATCCTTAATTCAATGGAGGCCATAATAGATGATCCTTCAAAACTGATCGTTTCAGTAGGTGACTCTGATGCAAAAGAGGACGGAGCTGAGATGTATAGCAGGATAAAGGAAAAGTTCGGCCCAAAAGAAATATTCAGGGTCAATGTGGGAGCAGTTGTTGGGACACATCTTGGTCCGGGAGGTATCACTGTTTCATTTTATGAAAACTGACCCGGATAATAGAAAAATCGATAGCTCTAAAAAAATAATCAGAAAGAATATCCAGAATATAAGGGATAGTATGGCATGCCAATCCAGACTATCAGGCAGCCGGTCAATTGCAGGTAAGCTCATGGGACTTCAATGTTATAAGGCTTCAAAAGAAATCCTTACATATTATCCATTTAGAAGCGAAATAGACACTACCATAATCATCCGTAATGCTTTGAAACAGAAAAAAAAGGTTATTCTCCCAAAGGTCAATGGTAAAAAATTGGACCTATACTATATTAAAGATCTGGAAAATGACCTTGGTCCCGGAAGCTTTGATATAATGGAACCGATCCCTTCTAAATGTACAATTGCGTCATATAAGAATATAGATATCGCCCTGGTTCCGGGGGTAGGTTTTGACAGGAATTTTAACCGGCTTGGTTATGGAGGAGGTTTTTATGACAAATTACTGGAAGGATTGCCAGCAGAAACTCCCAGGATCGCCCTGGCTTTTAACATCCAGCTAATTGAAAAAATCCCCATAATGGCTCACGACCTGAAAGTTGATATTATAATCACGGAAAAAGAAATATTGAGACGAAAGGTTCTAAATGCATGAAGAAACAGGCGGGATTGAATTAGCTTTGCTGATCCCTGCATATAATGAAGAAAAATACATAAAAGCGGTGATCGAAAATTCATCAAAATATGGAATGGATATGATAATCATCGATGACGGCTCAGTCGATTCCACCGCATCTATTGTCGAATCTCTTCTACCTGCCTATGATCCCTGCTTGAAACTCATCAGACATAGCAAGAATCTTGGAAAGGGCCAGGCGCTTATCACGGGTTTTAACTACATAAAGGAAAATAATTATTCAGGAGTCATAACTCTTGATGCTGACGGCCAGCATGATACAAAGGAAATAATAAATTTTTTAGAAGTGATCAAAAAAGAAGATCCGGACCTCATCATAGGCGATCGCCTGGGCAATACCGCAGGGATGCCCTTTATAAGACTTGGCACCAATGTTTTTACCTCCTGGGTCATATCAAAAATAGCAGGGAAAAAAGTAAGCGACGTCCAGTCCGGCTACCGCTACCTCAAGACAATAGCACTAAAAAAAATAAAACTAAAAACAAAAAATTTTGACACAGAACCCGAGATCATACTCCGTGCAGGATGGCTCGATATGAAGATATTGAATGTCCCCATCAAAACTATTTATCATGATGATTTTGTAAGCTATGTCAATCCAGTAAAAGATACTATAAAGTTCTTTAAGCTTGTCTTTAATAGCCTGAAATGGAAAAGGGAGTTCAGGAAACAATCACTCAAGTGATCTAGGAGCCTGTCCAAGAACTGGGCTCAGGCTTGCAGACTGATATTTTTTATAGATCAAGGCCTGAGGAAGAAGCGATATATAATATCGGTGATGACGAAAAACGAAAATATGTATAAAAATAGCGACTGCCCGAAGGGTCGGACAATAAAACAGCAATCTGCTTCGTTAAATCTCCCAGAAAATGTGGTACATTGCCTGAATCGATTTGCCTTGCATCTTACTATTTTATTCCAACAAGCCAAGATCCAGTTCTTGGACAGGCTCCCAGTTATTTGAATATCTGTATTACCTCATAAAAAGAAGCTGCAATATAAAGTATGATTACAACTGCCAGAGATAAGATAGGAACAGCTTTATTTAATAATCTATATTTATGGACATATTCCCCGCTGCTTACAGTGATGATGCGGTAAAACATTTCGGCGGATGAAAGAATTATAACCTCAACAGGTATGGAAGTACCATGCCTCACAATACCAGAAAAAAGAAAAACAGATATAAATAGCCCCGATATAAAGCTTACCGGAAGGCTCAACCGCAAATATCCCAGCACAAAATATAAAATTGTAGAAATAAAATTCCCGATAAAGATAGTGATAAATACTCTAAAGAAGGTCATCTCCTCCGAGTATTCATTGATACCAAAAAACTGCTGCAGGACCTTGAATCTTTCAATAATATAAGCGCTTTGCTCCTTGAAGAAATAATAAAATAAATATCCCAGAGCCGCCCCTGCTGCAAAAAGCCCGATACTTTTCAGTAATATTATCCAGAATTTTTTACCCATTACACTGCCTGTTCCCCCTCAAGGAGTTCTACCATGATACTGCATACTTTGGGATCGAACTGGGTTCCTGAATTCCTTTTGAGCTCATCTATTGCTTCCTGCATAGTCAATGCCAGTCTATATGGACGGTCCGTGGTCATAGCATCATATGAATCTGCTACCATAAGTATCTTTGCATAAAGAGAAATCTCATCACCTTTTATACCGTCAGGATATCCTTTCCCGTCCATCCTTTCATGATGGTGAAGTATTGCAGATGCTTCACTTTTAAGAAAGGTTATTTCTTTTACAATATTATAGCCTACCAATGGGTGTTTCTTTACTTCTTCCCAATCAGCCTTATTAAAGCTTCCAGGTTTATTCAATACGGACAGATCGACCTGTATTTTGCCCAGATCATGCAGATTTGCAAGATTTACAAGCAGCTCACAATCATATTCATTAAGTTTCATCTGGCGTGCTATTTTCCCACTATATTCTGCAACCCTGACAGAATGACCTGCTGTATATGTATCTTTTGCTTCCATGATCTTTACGATCTGCAAAATACTATTGAGTAGAGCCTGTCTTTCCTTCACCCTCAATAGGTATGTATACTGTGCAATTATAAGCGGCAGAGAGGTGAAGAGAAGTGTGAATGGGCTTATCCTGTACAGGAAAGCTATCGCTGTGGCCATAGCAGCCAGAAACAATTGAAATGGTATCAGCCATGCAAAATTGAATATCCATACATTGGCAAAGCTTATCCCTTCATTTATTGATATTGCTTCTGCGGTAAGCATCGTATTAAGGAAGAAAAATATATATGCGGCAGCCAGGACAAATCCTATATTTTTTGCATAGAAAAAATTTATATTGCTTCTATCATAAACGATCTCAAAGACAAGACTTGCTGCACCCATAGATATCAAATACTGTCCAGCATTAAACAGATGCCTGTAATAAGGGACCCTTTTTAGGAACTCCCTTATATTGAAGATCGATATAAAAGTAACGATGATTGCTGTCGATGGACCAAATATGATGAGGCTTGCAAGTGAAATACCGAAATTTACTGAAACACTTCCAGTTTTTGGGAGAGGTGCCGAAAGGTTGTCAGCAGCAAAAATCAAGATACCAAACAGCACCACCCCTAATACTGATACATCCCTGTAGGCAGTAAGTATATAAAATGAAACTGCTATACCTACTAAACAAACCAAAAAAACATATATCTTTAAAATTAGAGTTCTGTCTTTTGCCACTAGTTCTTATGTTCTCTTAACAAATATAATGCATTATACCAAAAATGGATAATTTATTATATTTTCTACCATCTTACTGTTGCGCAGATCCCCACCAGGGAACCCAGGATCATTAAT
>Ga0190283_1000381_pt1 | contig 23936 bp, 26 predicted proteins | sample 48691801_MG_FD_161669 | JGI IMG/M metagenome (GOLD analysis project Ga0190283, IMG submission 161669) | Hydrothermal vent microbial mat bacterial communities from Southern Trench, Guaymas Basin, Mexico - 4869-18-0-1_MG | ecosystem: Environmental > Aquatic > Marine > Hydrothermal vents >...
AGTCTCTGGCGGGGTAGGATCAAAACAACGGCTGGATCAATTTAATTGAGGGAACAATGCATCCCTCCCTCATCAATCATGATTCTAAAAGCTGGGGATCTCCATCAATTATTCTGAGCCGTCTCATTTCACCAGCGGTTTCACCGCGGCCTTGCGTGAGCCGGCCGCTGCTGTCGCGGTCGGCCTCCAGAACGTCTTTACCGTAAGGAACGTGATTGCGGCGACAGCTCGTGCCGAGAGCACGGTTTTGCAGCAGAGAGCCTCTCGGTTGCGCTCTCTGATCAACTCATCCCTTTTTTCACACTATTTCGGGCATTTCTTGGTGAGTCATCCTCCGGTCGCTGGCCGCCGCTGATCCCCACACTAGTTCGGCATGGCAACTTCGTCGCCGGTGAAGGAAAGTGAGCCGGTTGGTTTATGAGACATCTGGATGTTTTTGTTTTTGGAGGATGTAATGAACGAACAGAAGAATCAGGAAATCGCCCTCTTTCGCTATCAGGTGATCGCCTCTCTTTTGAGCCTCGAAGGCCCCCGCGGCTCTCTCAGGAGGGAGATCACGCGCCTGTCCGGACTGATTCATTCTCATCCGATCCGCGGCGCAGAGAAGATCGGATTCGGAACGATCGAAGAATGGTACTATCTTTTCAAGCGGTCCGGTTTCGACGGTCTCATTCCCAACGCGCGCACCGATCGCGGCAAGAGCCGAAAGATCGACGACGAGCTGGGCGCCGTGATTCGAGACCTGGTCGAGAGCCACACTCGGCTCGACGGCCCCGGCATTCTTGCGGAGCTCCGCTCGCGGCTGAAGGACAAGAAAGACGATCTTCCGTCGCTCCCCACGCTCTACCGATTTCTGAAGGCCGAGGGGCTCGATTGGCGACAGGGCCCGCAGCGTCGCGACCATCGCGCCTACTCCTTTGATCTCGCTGGAGACTGCTGGCAGGGAGACGTGATGGTGGGGCCGAAGATGGCGACATCCTCAATTGGAAGCTGCGTGGTCTGCGTGGCGAAGGTAAACTTCTCATAACTTTGTATGTTTACAAGACTGATGGCGGATATGTTGGAGTTCGTCGCTACCGCGGGTCCCGGCGGCGCCGCGACGAAGTGCTGGGCGAAGGAGGGATTCGCGGGATAGCACGAGACTACCACGGTGCGGTCGCCCACGTAGGCCGTGTCCCCCTCCGCGCCAACGGCCCACTCGATCACCAGGTCGTGCCAGCCCGAAGCGATCTCCTCCAACATCAACACGACCACAGGTGTCCTGGTTGTCGATGCGACAACCGGCGTGGCCGTGGCCCCGTACACGCTGCTCGAGGGCAGCCGGGTCGAGGCGATCGCCCTCGATCCCTCGATGCCGGATGTGATCTGGTTCGGCAGCACTACCGAGCTGGCGCGTTCAGCCGACGACGGTGAGACGGCCGCGGCGGTCAATGCCGTTGCCAAGGGCAGCCAAAACTCTCTGCCGAGCAAGATGAAGCCGAAGGGGATCTCGGTTTTCGCCGATCCGACCACCGGTGAAGAAACCGTTTTCGTGTCGATGGGTGGCGGTGTGGCCAGGACCCGCGGTATTTTCCGGCTGCTCTACAGCCAGAGCGCCGCGGCCTGGGAGGCCGAGCGCGTCTCCTCGGGGCCGACACGCGAGTTCCAGGACTTTCCCAAAGGTGCCGTCAAGGCGGCGCCGTCGAACCCGCACATTCTCTTCGCGCCGTACTGCCAGGACAGCGTACTCGTTTCCCAGGAGTTCGGCGAAAGCGGTACGTGGGCCGTGCGCATGGAAGGCATGACGGGATTCAACATCTTCGGAGTTACCGAAGATCCTTCCGACGCCAACATGGTCTTCTGCGCGGCGCAGAACGTGATCCGGCGCAACATCTCGAGGCTGGCCGGCAGCTTTTGGGATTCGAACATCATCCAGCTTGGTCAGGCCACGGCGAACCTGCGCGGTGGTCTGATCATCGATCCGCAAGATGGGGATCGCCGGCTCGTGGCCGGCGGCGGCGGAGCGGCGACCAACGTGAACGGCGGTGTCTGGCTGACCACCGATGGTGGCGAGAACTGGGAGCGTGTCCTTGGCAGCGATGCCACGATGAAGGAAAACCCCCAGATCTACGCCATGACTCAACACCCCGACCGTTCCGAGTTGGTCGTCGTCGCGGGTGGGCTCTGGATGGATATGGGAACGCCCGGCGTCTGGGCCAGCCTCGCCAAGGGTGACGCCGGTACTTTCAACCATGTGCTCGCCGATGGAGAGTACGAAGCCCTGGCACCCCTCGGGCGGCTGGGCGACGGAGCGACCCTCGTCGGCGGCGCGGCTGGATTGGCGCTGCTCACGATCGAGAACGGTGCGGTTCAGGCGGAGAAGCTCGTCTTCAGCGGCGGTGTGATCACCGCTCTCGCCGCCGATGCGAACTACGCCTTCGCGGGAACCGAGGACGGCGGACTTTTTCGCTGCCGCCTCGATGATCTCCAGGGTGGCCAGGGTTGGACCGAGTTGACCCGCGCTACCAGCGAGATCACCGCCGTGGCGGTCTCCGAGCTGAGGCCGGGCGAAATCTATCTGGGCACCGAGTCCGACGGTGTCATCCGCAGCCTCAACGACGGCGTGACCTTCCAGACCTACGACAAGGGCCTGGAGTCGAGCGAGCTAGAGGTCTTCTGCCTGCTGATCTCCTCGCAAGGCGATCGGCTCTACGCCGGAACCCTGGGCGGTCTCGCCGTGAGACAGCTCGAGTAGCCTCGATAACCAATGCATCCTTCCCCATCGGGACATTGCCTTCGGGCAGTGTCCTTTTTTTATTGGGGATCGAGTCGCGTGAATGATATCCGAGCTGATGTCGGTCTGCGGTGTATCAAGATTGGATCGCCTGCGGCACGTCTCGAACAGTATCGATCCACAGATTCATATCCTCCATTCCCAATGTCCCCTTAGAGACTCCACGTTCTTGAGTGACGCGGACAAGAGCATCATAGAGCTCTTCAGCAATCGAATTCGCAATCTTCTCGAACCCCGCCGGCCGCGGAGGACTTTGTTCTACTTTTCCCAGAATGATAGGTCGCACCGGTAGGGAGTACTACCTCTTCCGATTTGAAGCGATTCAGTCTCAGAGCCCAGCACATTCCGGCCGGTTTCATTGCCCAATTTGGGCAAGAAGAGCGGGCTTGGCACGCCGCGCGATCGGCCAAGGGGATTGAGATTCCTATCCTCCGACGAGCTGACCTTCGAAGAACGCTTCGGCTTCATGGTCGATCGGGAATGGACCGAACGCCAGGCGCGTCAACTCAAAAGGCGTCTGAAAAGAGCCAAGCTTCGCGAGCCGGCGTGTCTCGAAGATATCAACTTTCGTCACCCCCGACAGCTCGACCGCTCGGTGATCCGCAAGCTCTCAACGTGTCAATGGGTGCAAAATCATCAAAACATCATCATCACCGGAGCCACGGGGCTGGGCAAAACCTGGATCGCCTGCGCCTTGGCCGACAAAGCCTGTCGCGACGGCTACACTTCGCTCTATTGTCGCATTCCCCGTCTCCTGCATCATCTGGCGATCGCTCGGGGAGATGGATCCTACATCAAGGAACTCACCAAGATGGCTAAAGCTTCCGTGCTGATTCTCGATGACCTGGGCTTGAAGCCCTTGGAAGAGATGCAACGTCACGACCTGCTCGAGATCCTCGAGGATCGCCACGGTCTACGCTCGACCATCGTCACCAGCCAGCTTCCCGTCAAGAAATGGCATGACACGATCGGGGATCCCACGGTCGCGGACGCCTTCCTGGATCGAATCATTCACAACGCCCATCGCATCGAGTTAGAGGGACCGTCGATCTGCAAGCAACAATCTGAAGAAGGAGAGCAAGAATGAAGAGCGAAAAAGCAACCATGATACGAGGAAAAGTTATCCACAACTTATTCAACTCCTCCCCTTTGGAAACCCCTCCTCCCGGGGTTATCGCCCCGGAACGCCGCGCTTCGCCTGAGCTACGCGAAACGGCTCCGCTCAACGCGGCTCCCCAAGATGAGGAACAGCCCATTGACTTGGAGTAAGGAATAGATTATCAGAAATCCACCAGCGTCGCTTCGCTCCGATCACCGATCGCCTTCAAGCGGAACGACTGATCACCTTCCTCCGGAACAAGCGATCGGCTTCACCGGAATACGCAGTATCCCGTTTGTAAGCGTGAATCCCTCCAATACGGAGAATTCATCTTCACCGCTCTGAAATGTCACCACACTTCCCGCGTTATTCCCGTCGATAGTAGTCACTGCCGATCCCAACTCACTCTTCACCGTGATGTCTTTACCGACAAAGTCGATATTTTCCACATACGTCCCCGGCCTGACGATGACGGTGTCACCGTTGGCGGAGGCATTGATGGCGGCTTGGATTGTCAGTTAATTGTCTGGGACAAGAATGGTTGCCGCTTGGGCCGTGCAGACGAGAGAAAGGAATGCGGCAATAGTGAGAGTTCGCCTGAGCATGGTGTCCTCCATCTCGTTGTTGAAAAAATCCCTTTTTGGGGTCGGAGCTGGCAATCCTGATGATGTGCGTCAGCAGGACATAAGGGAAGATATCAAAGACGACCGAAAGAGTCTACTGAAATACGTCGTGCATCAGACGGCGCGTCCGAGGCAGAACGGGGCGCAGATCGGGTTCAGCTTCTCTTCCTCAGCTGGTCGATTGTGTGGAGGTTCCCGCTTTCAGGATCGCGGTATTTCCAGAAGGTCCATCCGTTCGTCTGCTGGTATTTACGGCCCGATGGCGGCTGTCAACGCCGACGAAAAAGATATTCTTAATCGAGCGCTTAGGCGTCGTTGTCAATGCCATCGTCATCCTTGTCGGTACCCGTCAATCAGCGTTCGTATTCCTTTTTGATGATTTCTTCGACATTGGCAGTCCGCTCTGTCGGCTCACCGCGGATCAGCCGCTCCTGCTTGATAGACATATCCAAGGCGCGAACTGCATCCATGGCAGCGGTGACCGGCATGGATTTGAGGGCTTCAAAAGCTTTTCGCTGAATGAGCTTGCAGATCTTGATGTGGCGCTCGTTCATTTGCTCCAGACTCTCGAGCATCTTCTTTTCGAGATTGTCGTGCGCCTGTTTTTCGAGTTCCCGGATTCGCTCTTGCCACTTTTCACGGGTGGCGAGTTTCGTAACAGCTCGCTTGGAGACGCTATACTTCTTGGCTACGTCCTGATAGCTGCGATCAGAGCCCATGGACCAATAGAAAGCAAAAGCATCATTGGAAAGTTTACGTTGCATCGTCCTCCTCCATTCTTTCCTTCACCGAGTAGGATGAACGAAACCGTATCAGACATTTACAGAGAACCGAGATGCTACAAAGGACGCCGGCCGCGACGAAAGGAGACAAAGGACCGAATGAAGCTGCAGTCTGAGAATCACCGCCCATCGCACAGAATTCTTCAGGAATTGCCAATAATAGCACGGCGACAAGAGCCAAGCTGCTCAAGTCGATTTTCAACCCCCACCCGCAAACCATGATCCTCATTCCTCCTCTATGTCATTAGAGATGCGCTCGTCGGCGACCTCATCGAAGGTTTGCCCCGTACTCTCCAGGATTGCTTCATTGCCAGTTGCTTTCTGCCAGCGCCTGACAGCCACATCCACGAATGCCGGAGAGATCTCCAGGGCCCGGCATTTTCTACGCAGTTTCTCGGCCGCGATGATTTGGCTGCCTGAACCGCAAAAGGGTTCCAGAACTACGGCTCCCGACCTCGTGTGTTGCTCCATGGGAATTTCGAAAAGGCGCACGGGCTAATGGGTTGGGTGTTCGTTGCCGACGACTCTGGCCTTGCTTTCCCAGTCGATCTCCCAGACGGACTCCAACTTTCCCATGCCGTGGGCGGGCTTGTGACCTTTTCTCCAGCCGAAAGCGCAGGGTTCGTGCTTCCAGCGGTAGAAGGAGTGTCCGAATGTGGCTGTCGGCTTCACCCAGACGATAATCTGGTGGAGAAGGAGACTATGGCGCTCAAAGGTGGCGACTATCACCGGCTGCCGGACATGGGCGTGCCAGACGTAGATGGCGGCTTTATCATAGATGTGGGGGAGGCAGGGGTTGAAGGTGGCGTCCAGAAATTCTTCCAAGTCCTTGATGTCGATTTCGCGGTAGACATGGCTCCAGTCCTTGCCCGAGGGCTTCCCGTCGTGGATCGGGCGGTCGTTGCCGGTGTAGTTGACGCAGTAGGGCGGATCTGTACTTAAAAGTACCGCCTTTTCAGCACCCAACAGGCGGGCGATATCTTCCTCCTTCGTGGAATCCCCGCAGAGAAGCCGGTGGTCGCCAAGGATCCAGAGGTCCCCAGTGCGTGATACGGGCTTTTCAGGCGGCTCCTCGGGACCTGGGTCATCGACGTCGACGGGAGTGAAATCCTCTTCCAGCTCGTCCAGAAGCTGATCGATCTCCTCGTCGGAAAAACCGACGCCCTCGAGAGCGTCCTCGGCGCGGAGTCCCTCAAGAAGAGTCGCCAAGGCCTGGTCTTCCCATGCCGAGAATTCATGAGTCTTGTTGTCGGCGATGGAAAACGCCGTAGCGTCGAGGTCGGAGCCTTCAAACCAGACCACCGGGATCTTAGTGTGGCCGAGTTCTTTAGCGGCCTTGAGTCGCGTGTTGCCTGCAATGACCTCGCCGGAGGGCTTGGCCACAATGGGCTGCTGCCAGCCGAAGCGCCTGATAGACGCGGCTACGTGAGGGATGCCGGGATCGTTGATCCTGGGATTAGCCGGGTTGCAGACAGCCGGTCGATGGGAACCCATTCGATTGATAAAGCCAATGCAGACATGGTCCAACTCCACAAATGTAGATAATTCGTTGATATCTATGTGTTTCTTGAAGTTGGCTTGGAGGTGGGAGCTTGGAGGATACTTACTTGGATATCATACTCAGGTAATCGGAATTATCATAAATCTCGCAATTATCATAAAATACCACAAAACACTCATCAAATAGTCATGCCTAACTTATCAAGAAAAATAGATCTTGTCTAGGTGTTCGAGGGAATTTCGGGCGGTTGGGGGGAGAGAAAAAATTATCAAAATTCAAAGTTCCCCTCTGATTTCAAAGTTCCTCGCAAGAATTAATGATAAGGGATCGCTATTGCTTATTAGATAGCTACTTACAAACAAGCAATTGATTTGTTGTTATATTTCGGAGGCCCAAAGTCGGTGAACCTCCGGGGAAAGATCGGGGAACTTTGAATCTTATCATTTAGTGCCCACTTTGGGTAATCATCATCAGATTCTACGGCTAGGAATCGGTGAACCAACGGGGAAGAATGATAAAATGCACCATGATAGACCAAGGTCACATGAGTGCGGGAATGCGACGCAAGCTGTTTTCAATAGATGGCTTAACTGATTAAGGATAAAATTTTTTTTGACCATCGGGAGGCACGCGTCCCCCTTGTTTTGGCCAATATATGGCGAAGGTTTTCGTCATATTGGCGAAATTCGTTTGCACTCTGTCTGCATTCTCCAAAAACCCACTAAAGTGGTATATTGCTACGGCTTGCGCGAATCACTGTCCCCAGTGTCGTTCTCGTGTGTTGCTCGAGATGCCAATCAGCAGGATTGCCGAGGACGAGCGCTATTCGAGTTCGGAATAACAGCAAAACGAGTCTTCGGCCGCGGTTGCCCGAGTACTACGATCTCCAAGGGTTGTTACAAGACGCCCCTCCAGCCAAAGCAAACCAATACTCACACCGACGTACAATGCCCGTCTTGATTCTCCTAGGTTGTGAAGGAATATTAATATCAAAAACGTTCAATGATAAAAAGATATTAGCAGCCTATGAAGAGTGGGACAGACGCTACCCACGTTCGAAAACCTGGGACGAGCCGTCGCTGGCCGAGCCAACGAAACCCGGTTTTGTATCCTTCCCGCAAGACTGCCTATCTCGCATACCACCGATAGTCAATTCTATCCTTCGTCGGAAATCTTCCTGACACAGCAAAAACACTAATATATCGGTTGCCTTGAGTGTCGAAAGATGATACAAGTGCCAACAGTAAGGATGCTCTCTTTACATCCCTTGATTTCTCCTCCTTCGACGGGGCAATCGGTGTACCAGCAAAGTCCGTTGTGCTAGTCGCTCAAGCGTCCAACTGCCGCAACTACTCGATTTCTGAACAAAACGTTTTTTGAAAACGAGGCTTGTATCAGGTAGGCGAATTGCGGTCGATCAAAAAGCGAAGGAAATCAACGACGACCATCAAAAAACACGGAGAAGATGCGCTGACGAGGCACAAAAGACGCATTCCTGCCGGATAGAACCTTGTGATTCCAACAAGATTTTGGGTGGCTTCTGTGGGCCTTTTCCCCGTGACGTGGCCTGCCCGCACGTCGTGGCGTTCGAACCTCTCCAATGGGGCGGCCAGCTGGCCTTTGTTTACCACCAGTATTACAGCAGGACAGGCTCACGGAGATATTAGGGCGCCGATGAACGTCAGGGTGCAAGACAGCATAGGCCTAAGGTTCCTGGTCAGCACAGATTGTTAGATCATCAGGGAATGATATCAAGGCCAGCCTATTTGAATAAGACAGCTGTAAGCCTTCGACAACATAATGCCGACAGGTTCTTTCGAGTGGCCAGGGGCGGAAATCCGAGTAGTCCAACACCGTCGAATCCGAGTTCAGGCACCGGCAAGCCAAGAAGATACGCGCCCCACCTGGATGATACAACCAATCAATTGGGCGTCCATTTCAAGACATGTTTTATTTCGGAGGAAACTGTAATGAAGAACAATAAGAACTAAAAACAACAGTCAGATCTTGCGACGCGCCGGAACTTCCTCAAGAACGCTACCCAGTTTGGGATCGTGGCCGCCACTGGGTCGTATCTGTTAACTGACGTTGCCAGCGGCAAGGATGATCAGTTAATCGATCATCTCAAAAAACGTTTCCCAAAACAAAGTCGGAAGATACCCGGGACGTCCTCAGGTAAACGTTCTGATGGTTCGGCCAATGGTGGTGATTCGGTAGATGAGATCGAGGCCGTGTGTCTGTATTGGTGCAATCATAATTGCGAAAAGACCTGTGATTGTGACTGCTCTTGTGGAGTCTGCGCCTGTCCCAAAACCGACCTATTTCCTACGCAGATGCACTGGGCAGGACCGGCCTACAATACGTTCAAGAGAACTACCAACTTCGCGAAAGGAACTGGGGCAGAGGATCATGCCATTTGCTACGCTACCTCGAAGTCGGTAGGTGACGATGCCACGCTAGATGAGGATGCAGGTGATGAGTCCGATCCCAAGGGATGGTTGTAAATCACAGTATCCACTCTTTTCCCATCAACAATATTTGCTACGCACAAAAACAAAACAACAACCCGAAAATCTGTATCAAACGCACCGGCAGGCCGGGTAAGAATGACATGCACTGTGCCCGACATACGACGGCGTTCTTTACTTGTGCCAGCTAGTATGCCGTCCATCCAAGAACGAGATGTGGTCTGATGGAATCTGAACCTTGCCAACAGGAGGCGGTCGAGAGCGATGGCGAGATCACCAGCATAAATACCAAGTTATTGAAGGTATGGGAGGTCTTCTCATTCGCTGGTAAGAAGATTGCTGATATGTCTGCAGGGAGTCGGTCTGGCAATTGCCAACAGACCGTTTAGAGCTTGGTATCGAAGATAGGGCAAGAAGACACATGAGTACAATACCACCATACGTTGAGCCAGAAGTAGATGAGCCTTTTGTCCTACGTTTCAGTACTAAGGACAGCCATTATGCCTACGACGTCAAATACAATTGTCTGGTAAAGGTAGATGAATCGCAATACGAGATGATTCCAACTATGTTCCGCGATGAAGAGGCAACGTCAGTCTTACAGCCAGAACAACAAAAGGCGGTTGACCGTTTGCGACTAGTTAACAAAGAGATTGGTATGTTCGGGAAGGCGCGATATTCGCACTGTTTGGGCCCACCGATTGGAAACGATCTCGTGGAGGCAATAGAAGAAAAACTGTATTTACTTACGCTGGAGACAACGACCGCCTGCAATATGCGGTGTAGATATTGTATCTATTCAGGTTTTTATAGGGGTAGCCGCAATCACAGCAGCGAGTGGATGACTCCGGCCGTGGCAAAGGCAGCAGTCGATTGGCTATTCAGTCATTCCAAGGCGGTTCACGGAAAGGAAGGGCTTGGAATCAGCATCGGATTTTACGGAGGAGAGCCGCTCCTGAACTTGCGGCTAATCAAAGAAGTTGTTGATTACGCGGAGAGACACAGACCAAATACTAGGATTACCTATCATATGACCACCAACGGCACACACCTCAAGCCGGACATATGTAGGTACCTGTATGACAGCGAATTTTATTTGACCTTTAGCCTAGATGGGCCGCAACCGCTACATGACAAGAACCGGCTGACAGTGGGCGGCCTGCCAACTTACGATGTCGTGATGGAGAGTCTATCAAACTGGAAGGCGGTGTGCAAAGAGGAGTACTCTACGCGCACGCTCATTAACTGTATTCTAGATCCTGATTCGGATCTTCGAGCCATAAAGCAGTACTTTGATGGACACGGTGACCATGGGGATCTTTTGGGGCAAATACGATTGGGGTCTATTGCACTTCCCAACACGCTAGACCTGGAAGACGGCAACAAGTTCAGTCCGACCGCGAGGTTTCATGAATCGTATTTTGGACTCTGGGATGAGTTCGTTTCCGAGATCATTCGGGCTGAGCCACCGAAGGACATTATGTTCTTTGACGGCTGTAACAGCATTCTTGGTGACAGATTGGACGCAATAATGAGGATGCCTACGCCAAAGCATAGGCGTATCTGCACATTACATGGGATGTGTGTTCCGGGTGGTGAACGATTGTTCGTTAATTGCAGGGGCGACTTTTTTCCATGTGAGAAGGTGCCGTTTTGGTATAAGATAGGAAATATCAACGATGGCATTGACACGACTCAGTGCGAGAGGATCGTCAAAAAGTATACCGAGTTCCGCAGCGTCCTAGACTGCAGAAAGTGCTGGGCCGTAAACTTGTGCATGCTATGTCTTGGGATGATTGCTACGAACTCACAGGGTAACTTTGACGTTGAGAGGCAACAAGGTTATTGCGATTATTGTCGCTACGAAATCGCCAGGGCGCTAAACAATTTTGCTGGTATTATTGAGAAGAATCCGAGCGCCTTGCGGTCGATGGAGGAAAGAGTCTGGTATTCCTCGATAGTCACCGGAGATGAATGAGCGCGCTTGTGATCGACATTCTGGCCGACAGATGCGACTGATTATCAAGAGTGCTACAATGTGACCAGTCGTAGTCAGTATTACGCGGACATGGGACGTAGGGATGCAGGTGAAAAAAAATAAATATATTGTAGCGGTTGTAGTGGTCGCAATGGGGATTATTGCCTCTGTAACCGTCATTTGGCTACTAGTAGGTGCGGCTGACGATGACATGGCTATTCAAGGCCGCAATGTTGTGGATATCGCGGGGCAGCCGGAGGAGGCGTCGACGACGTACACGCTGGAAGACAACGTGAAAGAGGTGGAGCGAGTTGGGATAGCGGGTTTACAGAGAAGAGAAAAGACTGGCCAAAGCAATGGGGAAGAGGCTAACGTTTCCGATAACAACATTCATTTGAAGGTGCGCGTTCTGAGATTGCATGACCTGAAACCTGTGACCTCCTATCGACTGCAAGTATTTGACGACAATTCAAAACGAAAGGCCAAGAACAATGCAATGTTATGTGCAGACGTAGTCACTGACACTGGGATGTTCGATCAGGAGGTGCCGTTCAGGGAGAATATAGAGATCAGAATTGACTCAAAGCACTACCTCACAAAAATAGTCGAAAAGCCAAAGATCAAAAAGGGCAGTAAAGATCTTGAGGTAACGATATATCTGGAGAGAACAGAAAGGATCGGTGGTCTGGTGTTAGCGGCGAACTCTGAAGAGAAAATAGACGGCGCAAGAGTACTAGTACTTGAGGTGATACCGAAGAAGGACAGAGTGGTCGACGAACGTTTAGGATCCTACGGGACGTTGACTGCTAGGGACGGTTCTTTTGTTCTGGATGTGGCCGCAAACAAAGGCCAGACTATCGTCGCTATTCATGAGAAATACAGCGAAAGCGTAGTGCCCTGGCAAGGCGAGGAGGAGATAGTACTGAGGATGAGGAAAGGATTCTCGATATCTGGTACGATTAGGGACAAGTATGGCAATCCATACGTGGGGGCAAGGATAGAAATATATGATTCACTAACACCTATTGCGAAACAGGCCGTGGCCAGTGACGTTGGATGGTACGAGGTGCCGCAACTGGGAGTGGGCGAGCACAGAGTGATAGCATCTGGTGTGGGAGGATTGGCTGACTCGAGATTTCCGCGCGAGGAGGTATCAATAACTATCATAGATCGAGATGTGGCGATGGATTTTGGGCAAGGATATGAAGCGTTTGCGATCATAGTAGGTGGTATCTATGGGTATAGTCATCCGGATGCCGGTGAGTTTGCGATTATCCTGCGAGACTCAGACAACCGAAAGTGCATAGGAATTGCGATTGTGGATGACACGGGGGAATACCGGTTTGAGAAGGTTCCGCAGGGTCAGTGGTTGTTGTCAATCCGAGATGGCAATATCGCCGGAGAAGTTCCACTGGATGAACTTTCAGTGGACGAATGTAGAATTTATGAAAGAGACTATGAGATACCGTCCGGGGCGATATTGGGGACGGTATTTTGCGGGGGGGAGGCGGTAGAGGAAGAGGACATGGTGCAACTATGGTTCCCAACTACTGGGCTGGATACTAACATCCATTATTGTTCGACGAATGCTCAAGGGGAGTTTCAGTTTCAAGGGCTACCTTTCGGGACATATCACCTGTTGGCGCAATCAAAAAAATGGGGTTGTTCGGAATACTATAAAGTGGTGATTGGGTCGGAGAACTGCGTCGAGAAGGTGGCCGTGACGATACAGCCGAAGGGAAGAGTGAGGATACACTTTCTGGGCCTTGATGAGGTGTCGGAAGACACAGTTGTCACTTTGAACGCGAGGTTGCTTGGCACGACTCCTCCTAAGGAATACGGAGGAGATCTTGGTATAGTGGAGCTACTGGGTTCGAAGGGCTGGTATGGACTGAACCTGACGCCTGGGCAGTACGAGATTACTATCAAGATTGGTGACAATGATGAGAACCAAATGGCCTGGGTGTCTGCAGGACGAGACGTGGATGTTACTTTTGATTTGAGCATAGAGAAGTGACAGGAAGAGGGAAATCTTGCCGCGTGAATGTCCGAGTGTTGGCTAGGATAGGAGTTGGGCAGTGATACTAATAGAGTGTCAGAGATGTGGAGATTGCTGTAAGGGGTCTGCATGGTTGCGGCTGTTGGTCCAAGAAAAAGATGTTCAAAAATGGAAAGAAACGAAGAGAACGGATATTATGGAATACGTTTGCTCAGAATGCTTGCGGCTTGTTGATCCGGGGAACGACAAAAAACCGTGGAAAAAGGAAGAGTGTCCGTTCCTGCAAACGGATAACGGTCGCGCGCAATGCAAAATATATGATGTAAGGCCAATAGCATGTCAGACCTTTCCCATGGTGAGGTGTTCGGACCCGGAATGTCATCAAAAGATTCATCTGCATCATAGGTTTTGGGCGGGGAAATGCAAAGCGTTTGATCAATTTAGAAAAGAAGTGGAGTCAGATCTGGCTGCGTACCTGGCTGATAAGAATGGCACACAGCAAATTCGTCTGTCGGACTCCGACAGTAAGTAGACTCATCTTCCGGATTACGTACATTGGCAAGGGGCTTCGTTGCGGTTCCAGTGGGGTTCTGGACCTCGTCTATGCCTGTTTGCGGAAAGGTAAAGGCTCAGCCTACGTCGAAGGAAGAACGGGTTTTTCCGGCCCTATCCCAAGTTCCGCAGTTCAAAAAAAGTTTGCAGTTTTTTCGAGGTCTCTGCGGGCGGATCCCCATCGGTTTCTTCGTAAATCTTTTTTGCGAGCTCGACGTTTCCCGGTTCGAGCTTGAGAGCCGTTGTAGTGAAGACCAGGCCGGTTGTTTTGGTTTTTCTGGTTGTCCCTTCCGAAAAGTCCATCCGGGCCGAACGGATGAATATAATCTTATTTCTGAAACGAAAATCGATGATGACGAACGGAAGACCGTGGCCGTAAACTTCTCCGACCTTGGTGCAGACGGCGATTGAGCGAGTGATGCCGAGGAATTGGCTTGGTTATTGAAATCCGATTCGTTGGTCAGTAGGAATCAGGCGACCCGCTTGTAACGATGGTGGAGTCCGCCGACCTGCGGTATGGCCACGATCTTACTGTCTGAGGGAGGCTCGATTGGCCGCGAAGTGGGGGAGTTTTTGCCCAGGGACAGATGCGTTCGAGACTCGTTGTAGTAGCGGATGTAATCCCCTATAGCGCTCACCGGAATTAACCCGCCTGTGCTCGGTTAAACTGACCCTGCTCCGTCGGCTGAAACAGAATCTCCGTCGGCTGAAACAGAATCCTTGTAGCGAAGAGGGAGTCGAACGTCATGAGTGGCTGCCTATTGATTCTGGACTGTCGCAGTAAGATCCATCGGTTTAGACGTGTAGGCAACTGGCCGGCGCCTGGTCTGGGATGGAGTCAAGGCGGATCCGATGTTGCTGCCGGGGCAGCTTAGAAGCGGTACGGCTATATGCCGGTCCTCTTGGAGACCTTTGTCGAGCAGACGCGTTTCCGGGGTACCTGTTATCGTGCAGCGAACTGGGTCCGTGTCGGACAGACCCAAGGTCGGGGAAAGCTCGATCGAAAACACGAACACGCTCTCCCGGTGAAGGACGTTTTTCTCTTGCCCTTGCATAGAGACTTCCGCCAACGGTTGCGAACAACACAGAACACCTCAGATTGAACATAATCAGTCGCTCTTACAGTTGCACGAAAAGGAGGAGAGACTCGTGTCGGCAGAGGTCGTACCAGTCAGCATTTTAGCGCTTTTATCCAGTTTTCAGGGTTGCTTCTCCAAACGCAGTTACGACAACTTCACTACCCTCACCCTTGGGTGGATCATGTGTCAAGGCCGCCACACAGTCAGTCGGGTGCTTCAGGCTGAAAGCGACATGTCTCACAACAAGCATCATTCCACTTTCTACCGTTTCTTGTCCCGTGGGCGGTGGACCGCGGACTCCCTTGGCGAGGTTGTATTCCACCAGATCGGAATCGGCGATAATTCGGCCCAGCATATGGATCCTCCTTGGTTGGTTTTCTAGACTACAAGGAAGAACCACCGCCCCGGCCGGGTGGTGTCAACCCGGTCGGGGTGTTTTTTTGGGGCGGCCCACATGACTCCTCCCCTGAATTTCAAAAAGGTCCTCTTGAAGGAGAAGTAACCAGAAACAGAATGATGGTGGTACTCTCGAGGGAAACGGCAAGAGTAGGGGCGGGGTATGATCGAAACTAAGGCGGGATCATTTTAATTGAGGGAACAAAGCTTTCCTCCCTCATCAATCATGATTCAATAAGCGGGGTACCTCCATCAATTATCTTGGTCCTTCTCAATATAAAAAAGGTGACGGGTAAGTCTACCCGTCACCCTGTGTGTCTTAGCATGTAGTAGATGCTTTTTTTGCTGTACCGGGCAACGCTGTTATTGTGCCCTCCTTTCTCACAGAATCGATGTCGCCACGACGTTCGTTACTTGACCGTACTGAGCTGCCTGGAACCAAACAGGATATCCCCCTGCGTAACTAGGAATATGCTTAATCCAGTCAGCCATTCCAGTTGAGTCGGTCATCTCCATATCAATTAGCACAGGATTTTTTAGACCTATCGTGACTTCTAGCGGAGGGACATACTTACTACCAAGCCCGATCAAGCTGTACACCAGGTAAGTTGGCGTCATTGGATCGCCATTTACAACACTAAAGGTGGCATTAGCGCCGGCGATGATAGGATTAGGAGTGACGGCCAGGGTAAAGAGGTCCAATCCGAAGTCGGTTTTGGCATAGTCCCAGATTTTGAGCTCATCAACTCTAAACTTACCAGCGATGTTTTGATCGTTCCCGCCGCAGATATCGGCCGCGGATCCCACGGCAGTCCCCCAGTCGGTCCAATTTGCTGAAGCTACGATGTTGCCACCTACGTACAGCCGCATGGTATCTTGTGAGCCTTCGATACCATTTCTATCCCAAGACGCTGCCACGTGAACCCAATGGTAATTAGGGATGTTGGACGGATCATATTCAATTTTCCGGTGAGCTCCACCGAATTCCAGCATGAATCGCATTGAATTGGTAGACGCTGCCACGTCTAAGAACATCCCGCTCCCAAGACCGAACGAGCCATCGAACAAACGATACTCACCATGAGAGTATGCAACAGGAACACCCGATTGATAGTACCAAACTTCGACGCAACCCTTTTCGGGGTCGATATAATTACTCACATTATTCAAGACTAAATTGTGTACGCGATCTAACGCGCTATATTGTCCCTTTAGAGTGACACTGTCTCCTTCTTTTCCTGGAACATATACTCTGTCCCCGGGTACCTCAAACCCACCTCCTCCGGTATAGAACTCAAGATTCGGACCAAAGGCACTGTTGAGGACTTCGTTGTCGCTGCCCAGTTTATTCCACAATACAAGACCTTGAAAAAGATCTTCAACGGGATAATGGTAACCCATGTCCACGATGCCTGTATCCTGCACATGGTCTGTACGCGTCGTGCCGTCGAACATTGCCGTTTGAGGGTCGCCAGCATCCACGCAATGGCTTGTAGGTTCTCCCGTTTGCGGGGGATCCTGCTTGAGGTAGTAGTCCCCCTCAGGAACTGATTCAAAAAGCGGATTGGTGTCGATCATACCGAAGCCCCAGTTGAGTGTGGCACCCGGTTCGATATCAACAGACGACTGCCCTCCATCGATATCAGAATAACTGATATCGAGAATGCTGTTGGCTTTTATATATATTTCGTCCGGAGTATTTTTCCACAGGATAGTATTTCTAACGACTACGTAGCGGATATCCACCGAGCCCTCCACATAGATCCCTCCACCTTTGTAGCTCGCTGTGTTTCCCGTGATTGTATTATTTTCTATAATTGCAGAAGATGTCGGTGATCCGCACCTGATTCCACCACCTATTGCAGCGGAGTTTCCTGTTATAAGGTTGTTTTTGATTGTTGAAGCACCCGTGTTAATTCCACCGCCGCCGGAAGATGAGCTGTTGAGATAGATAACGTTGCCGATGACATCCGCGAAGTCGCCGTTAAAGATTCCGCCACCATAACTTGCAGTATTGTCGTAAAGTGTGTTGTTGATCATCGTCGGATAAATACTTGGATTAGTACACATTGTACTAACGCCACCACCATAGTGGGTGGCAGCGTTCGAATAGATATCATTGTCGCTGATGATCGTGGCTGACTCATAAACCCAAATTCCGGCACCCCACTGGCTCGCAGTGTTGTTAGTGATGATATTTCCTGTAATCGTGGGTGATGCAAGATCGCAAAAGATTCCTCCACCCCAGTGACCCGGACCTCCATGCGTAGAGTAGGATTTGTAGGTTCCATAACCATTCGTAATTGTGAAACCCTCTAATCTTGTATCGTGGGTTTCACCACTGTTGAACCGTACAACGCTTCCATAGTCAGGACTGACAGGGTTCCCGCCGTCGATGGTGGTTACTTCAGGTCCCGCCTCACTTTTAACGGTGATCTTTTTGCCAACGAAATCAATGTTTTCCAAATATGTTCCTGGTTTTACGATGACGAGATCATTGTCAACGGCGGCATCGATAGCAGTTTGAATTGTGGGAAAATCATCCGGCACATAGATCGTAGCTCCCTGTGTCATACCAAAAACGAATAGAAACAGAAAAAATCCAAAAGAAAAGATTCGTGTACACATAACAAATTCTCCTCTCAAAACGACTTAAAACGAAGATTCAATAAGGATTCTTCTGGTTCACCTTTCTACGAACTGATACCAGAAGTCCTTTACGCTGATATTGTTATATTGAAACGAGACGAATCACTGCTTTCCAAATTAAACGGTATAGCCCACAAAGGTTTCCGCGATACACCCACCTATCGGCCAATTCCTCGCTACCGATCAATTCGTCAAAATCCGGTGCGCCACGCGTTGGATCACGCCAGCTGTTCTAAATAGAAAAAAGAGGGTGTAGTTTTCTCTCTACGTTGTTCAAGACACCCTTTTTAAAGTTCTGTAGTGAGACCAGAAAGAATCCCACCGATCTGATTTATTATAAGTTCGCAAGTGTAATATATGTTGTCCCCCCTTCCGAGACCAGCGCATACCACTTCGGCACATCCGCGTCTTGACAACCGTTTTGCAGGCCTCTTCGACTACACAGCATCCTATGGGAAGGCCACGCATCCGAAATTCTGCGTATTTCATGCGTTTCTTGTTTCGCTTGAAATACGTTTTCCTTCTTTGCACATCCTTCAATCGGCTTTTTGAGAGAGTACAGGTATCTTGGTAGTAATCGATAGAACGTAGTAGGGCTCCTGCTGCGCCCTTTTTCGTCTTCAACTTCTCATACCATCTTGTCGCTGCCAAAGATCCTTTTCCAAATAGAGCCTCGGCTGCTTTCGAAAGATGTTCGGTCGTATGGTAGAAATCCACCAATTTCTCATAATCCTCGTAAAGTGATTTAGAATCGATGTATTTCCAAAGCGATCGGCTTCCATCACAAAGAGCCAATCGAATACAACCGGCACCTCCCTTTTTCTCGACTTCCTTCACCTCGTCCTCGAAACGTTGCTTGAATGTAATTGCCCTTTCCTTCGGCATTTGAGACACATAGAGCGTCGTCAAGCGTTCGGAGGTTTTCTTCTCCGGAGGTACCTCACCATAGAAAGTAATACTTCCCACCATGGCGTTTCGGTAGGATGTGGGTTCCTCCTCCTTCTCCTTTGATTGGAGATCGGGTTTTTCCTTGGGACGCCCCTTCTTGTAAGGGCCCGGTTCCCTCAGAAGAACGTTAACCCCGTCCATAATGACAACCATCGATTTCGTTTGGCATGGAATCTCTTCTTCCAGGCGAATTGCTGCGTTCGACTTTTTTTCATAAGATTCGATGAATCTCACCGTACGTTCTGCCATGGATTGGATTGCCGTAGCCGAAAGGGGGAAAGTTACACATTTCTTGAGAATCTTCGCCGTCTCCGATGGCGTTACGTGTGACGGGGTAAAAAGTGCTGCATCCCTAACCTCAGGTGTCGCATATTTGCCTTCCATATCCCACATCTCGTCCAATGGTATATAGGATTCTCCGCCACGATCAGGCTGATAGAGATGTCGGGAAATCTCTATAAGAACGAATACAAACATTATTTCTTTGGGGCTTAAGAACTTCCAGCGGTAGGTGGTGTCGTCTACCTGAATTGCGTATTTTTCGATATCATAGGATTCGAGAAATGTACGATACCCTTCCCGCGCAGCACTCAATGTGGCGTCCTGAAGACTCTTGGATACATAAGCCGCCATTTCAGCGGTCAACTCTTCGTACTCACGTTTTTTACAAAAGTCTTGGAGCTTTTGCTTGATCTCGCTCATCACCGCGCTTACCATTCTCTTTAGATGCCGATTCGTATTCATATTCGGCTCCTTTCTGTCCATATGTAAGTGTTTTTTGTTTACAATCTTTCATAAACAGAAAAGGGACCGAATTTCTAGTGCATTAATATCTTTTTATATAAATTTGCGTACACCAAAAATTTCACCCAATATAAAGAGACAAAACAGAGTAGAAATCTTTAACATGACGAATCCTCCAAACTTGGTGCTATTGAAAAAAATGAATCCAAATCAAGAACGAGCTTGTTTCACAAGGCACTCTCACCATCTCCGTAAGCTAAAAGTCTTCGACTCGAGTGTTGACTGCTGAGTAGTACCGCCACTAAAATATAGAGCTGGAAAAAGGAGTGAGTGGTCAATGAAGTACAATATTTTTCGCAGCCTATGCGAGTGAGGAGCCGCGCCGATGCCTGGAACTCCTACCGAAACAACGGTTTTGCTGGCGGCGATGGCCGCGGGAGACCGCGATGCCGGCGAGAAGCTGTTCTCGATCGTCTACGAGGAGCTCCACGATCGTGCTCATGTGGCCATGGTCAGGGAGAGGCCCGGGCATCTCCTGCAAACAACGGCCTTGGTGCATGAGGCTTACCTGCGCCTGCTGCCGGGAGGCGGCTTGGAGTACAAAGACCGTGCGCACTTCTTCAGGGTGGCCGGAAGGGCGATTCGACGCATTCTGATCGATGAGGCCAACAAGCGGAATGCCGCCAAGCGGGGCGGTGGCCGCCATCCACACTCGCTCGACGAGCTGCGCGAGCTGGAGCCCCAAAACGCAAACACAGATAATTCTTTCGAAGACTTGGAGGCATTGGAGATTGCGCTGAACAAGCTGGAGAAGCACGAATCGCTGAAGTGGATGTGCACGATCGTTGATCTGCACTTTTTCGTGGGGCTGTCCTTCGATAAGATCTCCGAGTTCTTGAGTGTATCCAAGGGAAAGGTCATGCGGGACTGGAATTTCACGAAAGCCTGGCTTCGACGGGAATTGGAGCGTTGAGCGATGGAAACCCCAGAGACACCGCTGCCCGAACGGATTGCGCGGCTGAGAGAGATCTTCGACGCGGCTTTGGAGTATGAGTCCTCCATGGAACGCGCCGAGTTTCTGAAGGAAGCCTGCGGGGATGATTCAGATCTCAAAGATCGCTTGGAATCGATGTTCGCCAAACATGAAGATCCATCAGGTTTTCTCGACCATGGATCGCTGCAATCGTTCCTCGAGACCGCGCAAGATCACGAATCAGGTGCAAGCGACGAACCGGTCGAGGAGGAATTACCCTTCCGGCAGCTCGGTGAATTCCGGCTGATCCGCAAGCTCGGTGCAGGCGGCATGGGCACGGTATATGAGGCCGAGCAGCTCTCGCTCAAGCGGCGGGTAGCCCTCAAAGTCCTGCCGGCTCATCTCAGTGTCAGTGACGACTCGGTCCGCAAATTCCACCGCGAGGCCGAGGCCGGCGGCCGCCAGAGCCACGCGGGCATCGTGGCTGTCCATGCGGTTGGCAAACATAAAGGCACCCACTACATTGCGCAGGAGCTGGTAGCGGGCGGCAACAACCTGTCGGAGCGACTGGATGAGCTCAAAAAGACCCGGGAACAACGTGCCGGATACCTGCGCGAGGCTGCGCAGTTGGTTGTCGCTGTGGCCGACGCTCTGCAACATGCTCACGAGCGCGGGGTGATCCACCGCGACATCAAACCCTCGAACGTCCTGCTCGATGCAGAGGGCCATCCCAAGGTAACCGATTTTGGCCTGGCCAAGGTGGAGGACGCCCTGGCTCTCTCGCGCACCGGGGATTTTGCCGGGACTCCCTACTACATGTCGCCGGAGCAAGCCATGAGCCGGCGGATCGGTATTGACCACCGTACCGATATCTACTCCCTCGGTGTGACTCTGTACGAGATGCTCACATTGCAGCGCCCCTTCGACGGTGAGACCTCCCAGGAGGTCCTCAAGAAGGTCGTACTCCAGGATCCTCCTCAACCGCAGAAGGTCAATCCAAGGATTCCCAGAGACTTGAGTACGATCTGTCTCAAAGCGATGGATAAGCTGCCGGAGAAACGCTACCAGTCGATGCGCGAGTTTGCCGACGATCTCTGCCGGTTCGTCTCGGGCGACGCGATCCTGGCGCGGACACCGGGCCTTCGAACCCGGATGTGGAAGCGGGTGAAGCGCAATCCTGTGGCGAGCGGGGCGGTGGGTGTGGCGGTGTCAACTGTTTTGGTGTCAGCAATCGTGGTGCCTTGGGTGATGTTCTACGCCTCACCAAAAGAAACCGACCGAAAAATCGAGGAAGAACGGGCCTCGCTGATAGAAAGGTTTTTGAAAAAGGCGTTCGACCCGAAGATCGTAGATGATGCACGTATCATTACGGCGATGCTGGACGAAGCCATTGCGAATCTCGATCTTGAACTCGCTGATGCGCCTGAGGCCGAAATCAGTTTTCGTATTGTTCTGGGAGATGTTTACCACCGTGCAAACGGATGGAAACAGGCATCCGATCACTATAAACGCGCACTCGAGCTGAGCCTCGAGTTTCTGGGAGAGCAGCACCCGGAGACGCTCAGTTGCCGCTTTTGTCAGGCCAACAACTACTATCGCTGGATGAAGGATGACGAGGCGGAATCCGCTCTGAGGAAGTATCTATCGCTTGCCAGCGATTCGCTCGGTGAGGGTCATGCTGATGTGTTTAAAGCCGAAGACGCTCTGTCGTCAATACTGATAAGAACATCTCGTTGTGAGAAGGGCATTCAACGGCTGCGCACGCGGTATGATTACTTTCAGGAGAAACAAGGAGAGCATGGTTTAATGTCTTTAAAGGCCCTGAATCGTCTCGCCATCCAGCTAGCCTCTAGATACGATCCCGATGGTATCGATTTGCTACGAACCTGCGTTAAAAAACAGCGAGAGGTGCTGGGTTCAGGTGACAGCGATACTGTTGATTCGATGTTCACCCTTGCAAGTAATCTGGAGAAGCGAGGTGAATATATTGACTATTGCAGACTTCAAACCGAGTTGTTCCGGATCTTTAACGAATCGCGTGGTCCGGAGGATCGCGAGACGTTGAAAAGACGGATCTGGTTGGCCGAGGCGATCGATCGCACGGGCAAATATGAGGAGGCAGAGGAGGAATACAGAGAGGTCTTGAGCGAATGCGAACGGATTCTTGGTCCGGCTGATCAAGACATCTGCTTCGCCAGGTTTGACCTGGCCGTTTTTCTGACCAAGCGCGGTCGACTGTCTGAGGCGGAGCGGTTTCACCGAGAGGCTTTGAGAGCTCGCAAGCAAGCATGCCCTGGGGATCAATCGATCCCTTGGTCGATGCACTGTCTGGCAGAAACGCTGCGACTCCAGGGCCAGGAAAAGTATGATGAGGCGCGTGAGCTGCATTGGGAGGGACTGCAAGAGTCACGGAATCAAGGGAATCAGGAGCTACAATTTCGATTTCTCGGCACCGTGGCGCGGCTGTTCGAAGACATGGACGACCACGACGAGGCTGAGAACTATCTTGACCGGGCGATCGCGATCACCAAGGATCTCTACTCCGATCAACTGCATCCGCGCAACGCCAAAGCTAGACTCGACAAGGGATGCTTTCTCAATCGCCAAAGGAGATACAACGAGGCGGCGACGCTCCTGAGCGAAGCCCTTGAAATCTTCAAAAACACCACCCCCAAACACTACAACCGTTACGTTGCCGCCAGCGCGTATGGCGAAGCCCTCGCAGGCCAGGATGAATACGAGTCCGCAGAAACGCACCTGCTCGACGGCCACGACGGTCTGGTAGCAATTTCCTACGCCTACTACGCCGACGAAGGCACCGCTGCCATCGAACGCCTAATCACACTCTATCAGCTCTGGGATGAGAACTCGAACCGAGCCGCCCTGTGGCAGGACAAGCTCGACGACCATCGTGAGATTAAAGACGCAATGGCTCGTGGCGATTATTCACTCTTGCCGGTTCCGCCGGAGGAACCGTCGGACTTGGAGTATTCACGCTAATCTCGGGACTTTTTGAGCCCTTTGAGCCAGTTTAGGACACCTTCATTCCCAGCTCCACGTGAGCTTTGAAGTCGTGGATGCATGGGGCCATCGAAAGCTTTCCAAAGAACGTATTCATCAGAGGAGTGCGAAAGACCTGAGTGAGGCGAGAACTGCTGCGGTTGCCAGAGTGAAAAATCTGTGAACTTATTTGTTGCAGCCCCTAATTCGTGATTCTCAGTATTCTACTTGAACGGCGTCGACTGTTAGCCTGGAGTTTCGCCATTTTTGTGAGCGTTGCAAGGTGGCGCAAGCCTTGCACGAAAAAATTTGAATTAGGGCTGAACACATAAAAACGAACACATTATACTCCCGGCATGGTTACCGCAAAAC
>Ga0190283_1000392_pt1 | contig 23311 bp, 15 predicted proteins | sample 48691801_MG_FD_161669 | JGI IMG/M metagenome (GOLD analysis project Ga0190283, IMG submission 161669) | Hydrothermal vent microbial mat bacterial communities from Southern Trench, Guaymas Basin, Mexico - 4869-18-0-1_MG | ecosystem: Environmental > Aquatic > Marine > Hydrothermal vents >...
CACCACAGGGGGGGTATCTACCAAGTTCACTAAGGGAATATTATAGGCGTCAAGGACCTGAAGAAAGCGGTAGTATTTGTCACAGGAATCCGGGTTCAGGATGCTGCCCGGATAGAGGGGATTATTAGCCACCAGTCCCACGACCTGGCCGCTAAACCGGCAGAAACAGGTGATTAGATTCTTGGCATACTCATCCTTTATCTCAAAATAATTTCCGTCGTCCACTATATGCCCGATGACATCGTGCATATCGTAAGTCTTCTCATATTCGTCAGGGACAAGATCGGCTAAGGCCTCCACTTCCCGTTCAGGGTCATCGGTCTGCTCCCGGCGGGGAGGCGCTTCCTTGAAGCTCTGGGGGAGGTAGCTGAGCAGTTCCCTGCATTGATTGATCGATTCCTCGTCAGTGTCCCCCACAAGGTCACAGGTTCCACTGAGCTGCATGTGGTAATCCGCGCCACCGACGTTCTTGTCTATGACTTCGGATGTGGCAGCCTGGGTCTGCCGTGGACCTCCGAGCCACATGTTGCCGGAGTTCCTGCTGATGATCAGGAAGTCGCAAAGGGCAGGAATATAAGCCCCTCCTGCAATACAAGGTCCCATGAGCACGGTGATCTGGGGAATAACGCCGGAATACACGGCCTGGAGCCTGAACTGCCAGTCTATGCCGGCCATGGGCACGTCCCTGTACCCGAGCCTGCCACCTGAGGAGTCCAGAAGGATCACATAGGGAATCCTCCACATGGCCGCCATTTCAATCGGCCTGGAAAATTTAAGCATATGCTGGGCCCCCACAGATCCGCCCAAAACTGTGAAATCGCTGGCGTGAACCATGATCATGCGGCCGTTGACCTTGGCCGTGCCCACCACCGCACCGTCGCATGGGGCCTCCGGTATCCGACCGTCAATACGCATGCTGGTGGTGCCAACGGAGGAGCCTAATTCCTTAAAGGTCCCGGGGTCAACCAGGGTCTCGATCCTCTCACGAGCGGAGAGCTTGCCGCGCTTATGCTGTCTTTCCATATGCTTGGCGCCTCCGCCCTGGAGGTTTTTCTCCTGAATCTCATAATATTTCTTAACGGCCTCTTCCATTATCTTGCCCATTATTGCAATACCTCCGTCCTAACCCGGATAAACCGGAGCCAAGGAGCGATTTTACCACGAAGCACACGAAGGGCACGAAAAATGAATTCCTGATGGTTATACGGTCTCTTCGTGTTCTTCGTGATCTTCGTGGTAAACAAATTTACGCATAAGATACTAAACAGCCTCCTACGCAGGCTTAATAAAACGTCTCTTCTCCGGCATCTTTTCTCTCTTGTTGAGCGTTGCGTGCAGGGCCCTGACAATCCTCGAACGAGTCTCTCTCGGGTCGATCACCTCATTGACCGTGTACCAGGTAGTGTAGAGCTTGCCAAAGGTCATGACGCTGAACTCCTTCTTCAGGATATTCAGAAAGAAGTTGTAAACATCATCGTAGTTGCCATCCTCCTTTGCCTTGGCCAATTGCTTGTGAAACACCGCGTGAACAATCATCTCCGGTCCTGTGGGTGCGAACTCGGTGGAAGGCCAGGCATAAATAAAGTCAGGCCCCATCTTGCTGCAGCCCATGACAATGTTGGACCCTCCGTAGGATCGTCTCAGTACTATGCTCACCTTGGGATTGGTCAGGTGCGAATATCCGTGCAGGTTCTTGGCCCCGTGTCGGATGACCCCCATCCGTTCCCATTTGTCTCCTGGGGGGAACGCGGTGGTGTCTGAAATAGTCACAAGGGGAATGTTGAACGCGTCTAAAAACATAAGGAACCGGTCGTACTTGTCCGAGGAATCGGGCTCCATGATGCCGCTCAACTCATCCGGGTTACTGGCGGCGATGCCTGCAATTAGACCGTCAAACCGGGTAAAACCCACTATCAGGTTGGAGGCGAAGTCCTCCTGTATTTCAAAGAACTCCCCGTTATCCACTATCAGGTCGATGACATCGTGCATATCATAAGTGAACTTGGGATTTTCGGGCATGATATCCAGCAGGGCCTCCTCACCCCTTTCCGGATCATCCCCGGTCTTTAACACCTCGTGCCTTTCCCAGCAGTTCTGGGGTATAAACTGAAGGATCTCCTTGGCCATATCGATGGCTACCTGGTCGCTTTCGGCCACCAGATCGCACTGACCGCTCTTTTCCATGTGGAACTCGGCCGAACCGGCGTCATCCGATTCAATCTCTCCTCCCATCCACAAGAACCCTGTATTCGCGTTCATGATAAGGAAATCGGACAGAACCGGAACCTGTGCCAATGGTCCTGTGCAGGGCCCTAAGACGAGCGCTATCCGGGGAATCACCCCGGAATAGAGACAATAGTCCCTAACCAGGGAGCCCATACCATGCAGGCCGACAAGACCATTCCTGAAATCAAGCCTGGAGCCGGCCGAGTCAAAAATCCCAATGATGGGAACCTGCTCCTGCCCCGCCATCCGGATCAGTTCGGCGATCTTCCACACCCCCTGGTCTCCGATGGCGCCGGACATTACGGTAAAGTCAAGGGAGTAGACCATGACCTGCCTTCCCTTCACTTTAGCCGGGCCCATTACGACACCATCAGCCGGACTGGGCTTCCCCCCCTCATCCCCGGGAAGCTTGAACTCCCTTACAACAGAGCCAAGTTCCTCGAATGTGCCGGGATCGGCCAAGAGATCAATCCTCTCCCTCGCAGTAAGCTTCCCCAATTTATGCTGAAGCTCAACCCGCTTTTCTCCCCCGCCTCCCGCATTCTCTTCGCGAACCTTGACAAGCTTATCAAGATAACCGTCCATCCATTTTCCCATACCGCGAATCTCCCTATGATAGACCTCGTTAAGTGGTTAAGTAGTTGAGTGGTTGAGTGCTTGAGTGGTTATTATTTGACTGCTCTCTGTTCAATTCCTTTGAAAACAAATTCGCATAGCTTTTCTGTCAGATCGTCAGCAGATATCTTGCGGCCGAAGACCACTCTCGTAAGACACACATTCTCGATCGAGCCGAGGATGGCCTGCCTCAAAAAAACAGGCGGAATATCGTCCCTGATTTCCTGGTCCTTCATCCCCTCCTGGATAATCTCTAACAAAATATCGGTGTATTTTTTGACCAGCTTATATGTCCCACTGGTGTAGTAGTCAGAAAAACTCCGGACATCGAGAAGGAGGATCTTGGCAAAGACTCTGTCCGTCGCATAGACGTTGATATGTGTCCAGATCAGTTTTCTTATCTTGTTGGAAGCCCCTTTTATACCCTTCAAATCCGTGTGCGCCCGAAGATGATAATGTTCGAGGTACTCCGCAAGCACCTGATAAAGCAGGTCCCTCTTGTCCTTAAAGTACTTATAGATGAGCGCTTCAGTAACCCCGGCGGTTTTAGCGATCTCCGCAGTGGTTATGGCGCCAAAGTCCTTTTTTTCAAGTAATACCCTCAAGGCATCAGCAATCTTTATACGACCCGGAGGCCAGGCTCTTGCGTCTGCCATAATTCATTTCCCTCGCGATTTCAGAAACGGACTCGCCATCTCGTAAGCTTTCACAGGCCCAGAGTTCAGAGATCCATTTCAATTTACTCAAAAACCTTCGCGCCTTTGCGTGAAACCTTTTCTGTTTCGGTTCATCAAGGTTAGGGATCCTTACCCAACACGCAGTTCCGGTTTAAATTATACTGTTTTTATGAGTTAGTAAACGTCACTCATTTTGTCAAGCTTTTTTGGTTTAGACCCAAAAACAATGATTCAGTTTTGCTATCCTGTTGACAGTAGGAGACCTATTGATACCTGAGAAACAGGAGCAATTTCACTTGAAATTGTAAAAACCATGTGATATTCCAAATAAAATTGGGAATTTTGTTACAAGCCCGAAATGATCCGTTTTCGTTATTTCAGCAAAGGCGGGACTGGATCCCGACCTTCGCGCGATAATGGTCTTGGGGACCTTTTCATACCATTGTATTCCCCTGAGACAGACTTCTAAGGACTCACACAATGACACTCAGGACAAAAACCCTTTATGCCTTTGGATTCATCGCCACCCTGCCTGTCCTGATAATGGGGCTGTTCATGCTGGGTTCGGCAGAAGGCATTCTGGAGGATACACTGCGTCAAGAACACGAAGTCTTCATCGAATCAGTCTCTAATAGGCTCACCACTTTCCTCGCCTCAACTCAGTCCGAGTTCCTGAGTACAGTGCAGGAGATACCCTTTGGGGCCATAGAGGGAAAAGAATACGGGAAAGTTGAGCAATACCTTTTACAAGCCTTTCGAACTCACCCGCGTTTTGGAGGCGGGTTTTTCGTTTTAGATAAAAACGGTATTTTAGTTGCTTCCGCCCCGTTGCGTCTGGAATTCATCGGAGAGGGATTTCATCTGAAGCCCTATTTCAAGAAAACGATGCATAGCCGCTCCCCAGTGATTTGGGGCCCCCACCGTTCTGAACTTGCCCAACTTACTGTCCTGACCTATACCATGCCTCTATTGACCTATACGGGGGAATTCAAAGGGCTCCTCGGTGGATCTGTCCAGATCTCCTACAAGACCGCGTTGGGCAGCCTGCGCGAAGTTCACTTCGGCCAGAAGGGGTACCTCACCGTGAGCACTCCGACAGGCAGGGTCATCGTCTCCTCACAGCGTCAATCAGCCGGAACCGAAACCCAATCGGCCAATCCTGAGGAAATGATAGAGACATCCTCGGACCCACTCCCTACGACCGGATGGATCATAACAGTCCATGAACCCAGATCCCAGGCATTTGCCCCAATTAGGCAGTTGAGAAACCACGGCCTGATCATATTGGTTTCGGCTTTGGGCTTTGGCATCCTGCTGGGATGTTGGGCGGCCCTTCTGTTGGTAAGACCCCTGAAACGACTGCAAGAGCGTGTCAAAAATATAACACCGGCGGACCTCAGTCTTGATCTTTCGGAAATAACGGGCAGAGATGAAATCGGCGATCTTGCAAAGACCTTTGCGCGTATGACAGAGAATCTGTCAGCGGCCCAGGAAGAGATAACTTTGCGCGCAGAAGAACTTGTTGTGGCACGGGACAAAGCCTTTGATGCCAACCGCGCCAAGAGCCAGTTTTTGGCCAATATGAGTCACGAAATTCGCACGCCGATGAATGCGGTCACAGGGTTTACCGATATGCTTCTCGACACCCAATTGACTAATGAGCAGAAAGACTATGTCACAAGTGTAAAGCGGAGTGGAGAAGATCTTCTCTCACTCATAAATGACATCCTTGATTTTTCAAAAATCGAAGCGGGGGAGCTGGATTTTGAAGAGATCGATTTTGACCCTGAGCTGCTTGCCTATGATGTGTGTGATGCAGTCCGACCAAGAATTGGATCAAAATCTATTGAACTCCTCTGCCACATTGAAGATGCTGTTCCTGCAAGCGTGAAAGGGGACCCCACACGGTTCAAACAGGTCTTGATCAACCTCATGGGAAATGCACCCAAATTCATGGACTCCGGAGAGATTGAGCTCTCCTTACATATCGAAGAGGAAACGGAGAGGCGGATAAAACTGCATGCCAAAATTCGGGATACAGGCATTGGGATTCCCAGCGGCAAACTGGATCTCATCTTTGATTCGTTCAGCCAGGCCGACGGTTCAACCACGCGAAAGTACGGTGGCACCGGATTGGGTTTGTCCATATGCAGGCAGATCTCAAATCTCATGGATGGGGATGTATGGGCTGAGAGTGAAGAGGGGAAAGGGAGCATCTTCCATTTTACCGCCTGGCTCGAAAAATCGACAGGGAAATCTGCCGAGAGATATACCCCCGCCTTACTTACTGGAAAAAGGATTCTTATCATAGATGATAACCGGACTAATCTGGAGATATTGACTCGTAACCTGGAGTTGGTGGGTATGCGTGTGGTTGCACTGAGGAGCGGGGAAGAGGTCCTTCCGGCCTTACAGAAATCAGTAGACGAAAAGGATCCCTTTGATGTTTGTATCAGTGACATCCAGATGCCCGGTCTAAGCGGTTATGAGACGGCAGAAAGAATCCGTGAATCGGACTCACCATTATCAAACATACGCCTTATTGCCTTATCCTCAGTGATGGAGCGGGACGCCAGACGTTGTGAAGAGGCAGGGTTCGACGGTTTCCTGAACAAGCCCGTTCGAAGGGAAAAACTCTACGAGATGTTGGCAAGATTTCCAGGCGAAAAGAAAAAGGGTGGAGAAGAAAGACGAGAGATCATGACCCAGTACTCAGTACGTGAAGAAATGAAACTCTCGATCCGGATACTGTTAGCCGAAGACAACCCGGTCAATCAGAAACTGGCGAAAATAATGCTGGGAAAGGGAGGTTACCAGGTGGAGGTGGCAAATAATGGAAAGGAGGCGGTTCAAAAATACATTACATCCCCCGATGACTTTGACTTGATCTTCATGGACATTCAGATGCCGGAGATGGACGGAGTAGAGGCATGCCAGGCGATTAGAAAAAAGGGGTTTGATACCGTACCGATCATTGCCATGACCGCCCATGCCATGAAGGGTGACAGGGAAAAGTGTATTCAATCAGGAATGAATGATTATGTTTCAAAGCCGATCAAGAGGGAGGTTGTTTTTGCGGTAATTGAGAAATGGGTTTTTGGAAAAGGTAAACACGATGGGCTCGCAAGATGTCAACCTCCCTCTCCCTCCTCATCCGTAGAAAAAGACCTGTCCAGTTGAGCGTAGCCACTGCAAAAAAATCCATTACGCCTTGAATTCCGTGCCTGCAGAGGCAAAGAAGAACCTCTCCTTCAATTCGGCATGGAGCAAAGATGCCTTTTCATGCCCAGTACAATGCGATACACCCACGTGTTCAATCTCATAGTCATCGATCATCTTCAAGGTTGCATCAAATTGATCGTCATTTGCGGCGCTTAGATGAGTTCCTCCAATTACCGCATGAACCTTATCCTTGTTCAGCTCCCTTGTGGCATAATCTATAATATTGATCATCCCGGCGTGAGCACAACCAAGGACAATAACCAAACCCTTATCTGTATCGACAATTACAGAGAGGTCATCTTTCAGAGGATCCGGCTTTACCTTTTCCCCGTTATCAGTATAAGCGAACAGATTTGCATCGCCTTTTTCAAAGGGATTCAGACGGGGGATTTCTCCGGTTAAATATATATTTTTTCCTATTTCGACCATTTTATTAGAGAGTTTAAAGTTAGCGCCAAAAGATTCCAAATAGGCACGATTAAAAGGAATGCCCACAAACTTTACCCTTTCCGGCGCCTCCTTATATTTCTTTGCAAAAACATCAGGGTGAGCATGAACATCCGTTTGGCCACGCACCTGTAGAACTTGAGGCAACCCGCCAGTGTGGTCATAATGCCCATGGCTCAGCATGATTGCCTTTATTTTCGAAAAATCCTTCTTGAAAGCCAGGGCATTGTGCACAATACCTAAGCCTCGGCCCGTATCAAGCAAATAATTCCCATCTTCACTTTCTATATAACAGGCAAATCCATGCTCAGCCATTGCCGGACTAAAGGTCTTTACACTGTTGTCGCAGAGAATTGTAAATTTTATTTCCATATCAGGTTCCCACTCCCTCCCCGGCCAAGAAACCCAACCGCCTTCCTAATTCATGGAATACGGGGGCAATATCAGGCCCAAGACCCCGCGTAAAATCCGGATTGTTATAGAGCTCGTAAAACATATTCTGGCACTCCCAGAGATCCGGTTTCAGGTTCAGATCATCCGCCAGGTCTAAAAAGCTGATGATATCCTTGATGGAAATCCGTTCAGGGGTCGAGGTCAGACGATTCATCTCATGAGCAAGATAATCCTGACTCATCTGTCTCATCCCCTTTCCTCTCAAGACCATTTTCAGGGATTTGGCTTGAGCAGTCAGATCATTGAGCCTCGTCCATTCTACCGGTCGTTTCTCCTCATTCGGAGAAAAAAGTCTGTTCAGCTCATCAGCTAACAGAATGGACAAGAGATCCTCCGGGATTGCAGAGACAGGCCCCCCCGTCTCCCGATGCAAAGAAAAAACATCCTCAATAAGGGCATCATGGTTACGGATATAATCCCTGTCCAGGCGACTAAGACTCAAGACCAGGCCTTCCATAAGGGTTTTGAGCGTGTCCGGAATGAGATCCTCAGACCCGTACTTCCTGACCCCGCCTACATAAGTGCGAAAAATATCCTCTGCCTTTTTTGGAGACATTGTCAGCGCCTGTCGTATCCCATCGGCTGCTTTCTCAAAGTCAAATCCTTCGGCGCCTTCTCCGACAAGGCAGCCCAATTTTCCTCTTTCCCCGCGGAAGGCCAAGTATATCCGCACGGACTTCCGGCCTGTCCCTGCCTCTACCACCTCTGTACGGCCCAATATGGCCTGTCCCTCCTGTCCCTGCAAAAGTAGTTCAGACAGATCACTAACCATCCCCGAAAAAACACCGCCTGCCCTGGAAACCCCATCGGTCAGCCCGGCAAGGGCATAGTGGGCTGTGGCACGGGAGGGGTCTATGCGGACGGGCCTGACCCGGACATCATATACATCTTTGCCGTCCCGATAATCAGGATCATTACTCTTGGCCATAGCAAGGTATTCCATAAGCCCTGCTTCCAGATCCTTGTCCACCCATGGCTGCGCCAACTCCACTGCCCGGGCAGCGTATTTAAGCACCTGTACAGGCTCAAGCCCTGAGATATCGTCAAAAAACCAGCCGCAACTGGTAAACATATAAAGGGCCATGCGCTGGAATTCCAGGAGCTGAAATGCCTCGATTTGTTCGTCAAATCCAAGGGATCCTGCGCCATGGCGTTTTATGAAATGCTCCCGCTTTTGAGCAGTGGAATTGAGAAAGAGAGTAATGTATTCGTCCCTGGCCTTCCAGGGATCCTTGAAAAGCCGCCCTCCCCTTTCCACAAAGACACCTGCCAGTTCGTTGCCCAAACAGTCGAGGCCCTCCCTCAAGGGGGCCCGCCACTCTTGATTCCATTCCGGGGTCTGGCTGACACTGCACCCGCAGTCTGCGCACCACCTTTGGACGCCATGGGCGCAGCTCCAGGAGCTGTTTTCGACAATCCTTACCTCGTCCTGCGGAGGAAACTTTTCAAGAAATAGACCGTAGTTGGCAAGTTTGATCTCTCCTACCTGTTCTATATGATGGAAAAGCCATGACAGGGCAAGATCGCCAAACTTGAAATGGTGCCCGTAAGACTCCCCATCAGTGGCTAAGCTGACTAATTCCGGTCCATCCTGAGACACCCCAAATGCCTCTTCAATGCGGGCAAGAAAATTTTCGCCCGATGCTAAAAGCTTTTCATAAGCCACGGCCCTTGAAACCGGTCCGTCGTAAAAAAAGACATCAATAAAAGACCCCCCTCCCCTGCCAAACAATACCCGGTAAGGCCGGGTTGGGTTGATTCGCCCTCCTGTTACGTCCTGCCACGGTTTGTCCTCGGCCGGCTCTGCTAAGGGACGAACGGATTGGGCCTGTGTCGGGGATAGAATGGTGAACTTTACGCCCTCTTCAGCCATCAGGACTAAGGTCTCCGTATCCACTGCCGTCTCACTCAGCCACATCCCTTCTGCCGGACGTCCAAAACGGTGTTTGAAATCGGCAAGGCCCCAACGGATCTGGGTCAGCTTGTCCCTCCTGGTAGCCAGGGGCATGATAATATGGTTGTACACCTGGGCCAAGGCATTGCCATGTCCCTGAAAACGCTCACGGCTCAACCGGTCAGCATCTAAAATCTGACCATAGATCCATGGGTGCGCCTTCTCTAACCACGAGAGAAGGGTCGGCCCGAAATCAAAACTCATATACTCATAATTATTGATCAGATCCAGGATATGTCCATTCTCACCATGCAGCCGGGCCCGCGTATTTGGCCCGTAACATTCGCGGGTGATACGCTCGTTCCAGTCGTGGTAGGGAGATGCCGATGCCTGGCACTCTATTGCATTCAGCCATGGATTCTCACGGGGCGGTTGATAGAAATGCCCGTGGATACAGAGATATTTGTCAGTCATTTTTTTCCAACCATCCCGCTCAAATTCTACTGAAGACTCGGATGCTGAACTTTTCCAATAAAGATTTCGACCGGTGCGGTTAGGCATTCCACCGCAGGCGCAGAATTCGCAGAGGAAAAATATTATTTCTTTTCTGCTGAAAGGGCAGAAAAGAAATAACCGCCCTTCCGATTTCACCGGTATGCTTGAGAATACCCGAAGAACACATATCCTTTGGTGTTTATTTGTACCCCGTAGGGCTTGAGTTTGTTGTTTTCCGTCCTTCTCAACGGAAAACAACAAAAAAAATCAGTCTCTGCGTCCTTTGCGTCTTGCGGTGAATACAGGTTTTCCTAAATCTACATAGCTTAAACTTAACCGCACAGGTCGAACTTTTCGAAGAAAAATTCCTGCGCATGTCTTAAATCTTCTCTACCGCCATCTTTCCCCTGTCAAATGCCTCTAAGTTTTGAGCCAACCGACCGGAGGAAAGGAGCCCCCCAATGGCCTGCTCAAACCCCTGACGGTCGATCTGCAACATGTCAAGCATGGAAAGCGCCCCCAACATTACCATGTTGGAAAAGATGGGGTCACCCATCTCTAAGGCTATTTCAGTTGCGTTGAACGCCCAAACCCCCTTGCTTAGCTCTCCAATCCTACGAAGAACTTCGGATACATCCGGATAGGGCGTCTGACCTGATATGATCTCAATTGGATGGATGGGCCTGGTATTGATAAGAGAAACCACCGATGGGTTGCCGTATTGCCCTAATATTCTGAGCCCCTCCACAGGTTCAAGCGCCATAAGCAGATCGCATTGCCCTTCAGGGATTAGCGGCGAGAACTGGTCTTTGGCAGAAATCCTAAGGTGACTCATCACCGCTCCCCCTCGCTGGGAGGCCCCATAGGTCTCCCCAATGGTGATGACGTACCCTTTTGGGAGGAGTATCCGCCCTAATACCTGAGAGGCTATGACGTTCCCCTGGCCGCCAACTCCACCGATAATTACGTTAAAGGGGTCTTTTTGGAAAACCATTTAAACCACCTCCTTCCGGATTGCCAAAGAGGGGCAAATCTCCGCACAGACCCCGCATCCGGTGCAGATAGCCTCATCAATGCGGGCTCTCCCAGCAATCTCGTCCCATATCAAACCGGGGCATTTAAAGACCCGGGTGCACAGCCGGTTGCAGCCACATCTTTCCCCGAGACAGAGATCCTGATCCACCTCCATGTTGAACAGTTTTTTTTGGGTTCGACCTCGAACCAGGGCGCATTCCCGTCTGAGGATCAGGACCTTAACCCCCTCTACGTCCTGAAGCAGCCTAAGGATAGTCTCAGTAGTAGCCTTCATGTCAAAGGGATCCCCCACCTCTACCTGAGCCCCCAAGGCCTTGCATATAACCTCGAGATCCAGGATAGGCGCATCCTGCCCGCTGGCGGTTTTGCCCGTCCCTGGGTGGGGTTGGAAGCCGGTCATGGCCGTGGCGCTGTTGTCCAAGAGTAACAGTAATAGATTCGATTTGTTGTAGCTGGCATTGGTTAAGGCCGGCATGACAGCATGGTAAAAGGTCGAGTCACCGGAGACCGCTATCACCGGCTGATCAAGGCCAAAGGCGTTGAGCTGGCCGAACCCCCCGGCAAGACCTGTGCCTGAACCCATAGCATGAAGGGTTTTCATCTGGCTGAATCCTGATGGACCTATGCCAAGCGAATAGCAGCCGATATCACCCGCCACAAAACCATCCCGGCCATCTAAGGCAAGGGCATTCTTGATCGCCCAGTAGGTCGCCCGGTGAGGACATCCGGCGCAAAAGCCGAGCGGCCGTTCAGGCACAAGCTGGTCTGAGATCTCCTTGGCCCGGAGGGCATATTCAGCAGATACCGGCTCATAAAATACCTCTAAGATATCCTGCAATGTTGAGATAACAATATCCGGGTTAAGCTCACCGATATCCGGTAGGGTGCCGGTGGCCTTTCCTGAAAAGCGCTTGAGACCCAGATCAACGCAATTCTGGGCAAAAAGCTCTTTTACATTGTTTTCCAAAAAAGGGCTCACCTCCTCTACAAAGAGGACGTGGTCTGCCTTACTGAGGTGGTTCAGCACCATCTGTTCAGGCAACGGCCAGGTTGTGCCTAACTTGAGGATACCCACTCTCTCGTTCAGGTCCAGATTCGCCACCGCCTCGAGGCTATACATCCAGCCGCTCCCGCAGGTAATGATCAGAAGCTCGGGCTTTTCAGGCCCGCGATAGAAATTAAAGGGGGATGTCTCGAACACCTGTCCAGCACGTTCAAGCTTCTCTCGGAGAAGCTTGTGATTGGTCAACACAGGCAGGGCAATTCGGGGTCTTGATGTGTCGAAACGGGGCTTTTTTGTCGGGCGAGGGAGTTCATCGAGAAGGACATTCCCCCGGGCATGGGATACGCGGGTGACAGTCCGGACCAGGACAGGGAGACCCAGGTCTTCGGATAGATCGAAGGCCCATTTGGTCATCGCTTTGGCCTCCTGAAATGTTGCCGGCTCTAAGAGAGGGAGATCCCCGAGTTTGGCAAAGGCACGGGAGTCCTCCTCGTTGCTGGATGAAAGAGCGCCGGGATCATCTGCCACTATTAGGACAAGACCACCCTCACACCCTGTGAGGTTGAGGTTGAGCAGGAAATCAGAGGCCACATTGAGACCGTTCTGTTTCATGGTGCAGAGTCCCCTCAGGCCTGCAAAAGAGGCGGCCGCTGCCACCTCCAGGGCAACTTTTTCATTGACCGACCACTCCACATGAAGCCCGAATTCATCCGCCACTCCGGCGAGTGAACCGGTGATTTCAGACGAAGGATTTCCCGGGTAGGCGGCACAAACCTTAATGCCAGCCTCAAGGGCCCCGCGTGCAATGGCCTCGTTTCCCATCAAAAGGACGGTTTCTCCGGGTGTGTCTTGGGCGATAATACTCATCACGGGGCCTCCTTAGATTCGGATTGTATCTGCTGGATTAACTCGCGAGACAGGGTAAGATACCCATCCTCAAGCTCTCCCCTATCCTTTAAGGCATCGATGGCTCGTCGTTTTTTCAAGAGCGATGCCTCCTTGAGATGGCTTAGCTTATCCCCTGGCAGGGGCTGTGACTCGATCACTCCCTTTGCCTCAGCACGTTTGACAAGTTCCTCGCCTCTCTCCGTGCGGACAAGCACTGTATTCCATCCTTCCTCACCTTCTACTGTTCCAACAGAGATATCGGAAAACTCAGATGTCATATCAGGACAAACATGGCAGCCGGGACGGATAAAAGAGCGGATCTCGTCCAAGGGTATATCGTGCAATTCGTCCCCAGCGGTTATTTTCATAATCCTCTCCGGGGGCGGGGTGATATCGACCTTGCCAATGGTCCGGTCACCAAAACGTTTCTGGAGAAAGCCCATAAAAGGTTTATAGTCAAGTGCCCAGGTGCAAAACAGCCCGATGACCAAATCCACACGGTCAATAGGGGTGCGCTTCTCTAAGGAAGAGGTTCTCATCTTGGCCAAGGCGAGAACCATGCAGGGGAGACCCACAATGCCGATCCGCTCATCCCCGGTCCAGGGTCCCCTGTTCAAGGCCTCCAGGGTGGGACCGGACGTGTAGATAGAGCCGGTGCAGGCCATGATATCTTCCCTACCACTAACAATGTGCCCCCGGGGAAGCAGATTCACCTCCCTGTCTGTAAGAACAGCAGCATCGATGACCCCCTCTTTAATGGCGAGATCGGTCAGGGCAGAGACCACTCCACCGTTCTGGACCCTGCCAGCCCAGACGGAATCACAGGCCCGTGCCATCAATACACTGCGGACCATACCCATTTCGATCTCCTTATAAGGACCACCGAAAAGCCTTTGGTGAAGCTCATTCAGATCCACCTTCCCCCTGGGACAGTAATTAAAACAGCGTCCCTCAGCAAGATCGCATTCGTCAAGTTTGACTATCCGGCCTTGCCACGAACGCAGGTAAGGACAGAGCGACACGCAGGCCCCGCAAGACACACATAGATCACGATCAAATACTCTCTCTTCTAAAGCCCTAAGCCCTCCATTCATCATCTTTTCTCCTACTTCAGAGATCGTCAAATAGTTAGTTCCTGCCTAACGCAGGATTGAGTTGGAGATTCTTTAACAGAAATATGGCCCAAGAGTCAACGTATTAAGGGCCGTGGGAACAAATTACGCGGAGATTGAGCTGGATTATGAACAACCCCATAAAACAAAAGGCTCCCATTGAAACGCTTTCGCAATTTCAATGGGAGCCTGATCCGATTATATGTTATATGGGACCTATTTTTAATATAGCACTGTTGTGGACCTCTTACGCAGGACCCGTATCACCGGATTTCTCGTTGTTAAAAACAATGGTAGCCCCAGCTTTGAGGGATTCTATATACTCTTTGACTGCCGTATCTTTCTTTTGTGCAACAAGATAATTTGATATACGCTCGCTCATTTCAGAAAGTGGCGCTTCCCTCGCTTCCTTGCGGTCAAGGACCTCAATGACATGATAGCCGAAGCTCGTTTCCACAACAGGCCCAATCTCACCAACCTTTTGGCTGAAGGCTGCTTCCTCAAAGGCCGGTACTGTTTGTCCACGGCCAAATACACCTAACATCCCACCCTTTGATTTACTCGGACAGTCAGACACCTCAGCCGCAATAGCCTCGAAGTTCTCACCCTTTTTTTCCACTAACTGCTCCCGAATCTTTTCAACCTTTTCCCTCTTCCGGGCTTTGGCCGCTTCATCATCTTCGGGTTTAACCGCTATCAGGATATGCCTCACCTTTACGCTTTCCGGCACCTGAAACTTTTCCGCATTATCCGCGTAAAATGCCGCTATCTCTTTGTCAGAGGGAACAGCGATATCAGCAACCTGCTGTTCTATCAGCTTCTTAATCCTAAGATTTTTACCCACAGACTCCCGCAAATCCTTTTCTGTGAGACCGATACTCTTGAGATATTCCTCAAGTTTGACTTCCGGAGGCAAGGATTCTTTCAATTGCGTCAAAGCCTGGTCGATCTCTTCATTCTTTACGACGACATTCTGCTTTTTGACTGCCTCTGTCAACAGGATCTCAGCGATCATACTGTCCAAGGCCTTCTGGTTCAACTGGTGTCGGATCTCTGTCAACTTCTCGGGAGGAAGCGTTTCCGCCTGGGGCCCTAACATCACTTCGATTCTTTTATCAACCTCACCCCTTGTGATATTAACATCATTAACAGTAACAAGTACGCCATCTTTTCCATCCTGCTGGCTTAACGCCCATCCGTTAAATGCAAATGCCCCCACAATCAGGATAAGAACAGCAATGGATATTCCTTTTGCCAATGTCAGTTTTCTTTTTTTCATTATCGATTCCTTTCTAGTGTCCGTCCAGAAATGAGGATTTTTATTCAAGATCAAGGCATGCGAAAAAAATAACCACAGGCATATATTTAATATTCCGAGGATTGTTTTTTAAGCATAACACAGATATTGGGTAAAAAGACCATTTGTGGATGGACACTATCTAATAATTGATGACCTGTCTTGTTAAATCCTTCAGTTCCCTGCCAGCCTGATCCAATCTTTATCGACCCTATCGCCACCTTCCCTACATGATATTGCTTTCACGGTAAAGTCCTTTCTTGTGCCTCGTGTGAACAAGCTACTGCACTATCCTTTCCGCAACCTTTCCTGAACATTACAATTCGGTAAGGTGTTTGTGAGTGGAATTGAGGGATCCTGGGATTCTGGATACTTGATAATAGCTTCTGGATACTGGATGAGAGGATGTACTGGATTGAGGGATTGAGGGGATGGATGATTGGGTGAACGATGCAGGTCGAGTATCACCGGGACAATATCCAGAAAAAACTCGGCATAAAGAACGAGAAAATAAACCTCAGATCCCACCTCCTCTCCCTCCAATAACCCCTGCTTGTCACCATCGGTTTTCCCGGTAAATTTCTTCAACTTTTGGCACGGATTTCACGGATGACGCGGTTTTTGTCCGTGTGTGTCTGTGTGTGTCTGCCTTCCCTATGAAATGCTCCTTTCTTTTCTATTTCATCAGGGTTTTCCCAGTAAGGTTTTAGGGTTGACTTCTGATAAACCCTCGAATATCAGTACATTTTAGAATCTTATTGCTGCTACCAAAATCGGCAGGGTGGAGTCAGAGCTCAGGAATAGAATTGAGTCATTTACATTTTGATGGATGTCCCGCAGAGCGTTTCAGTCCGCCAAAGAGGTTCTTCTGACAGAAGGAGACCTTTGAAAAATGCTCAATTTTGGTCAACATCAAGGAAGATGAGAATTTTAATCACAGGAATATATTGAATATTTCGAGAATTAAAATTTAAGTCTGACGTAGAGATTGGGCAAATAAGCGCGGAATTCGAAAGAGGGTGTTTTGCAAAGGTCGCAAGGCATCTATTTTGTCAGGAGCATACCCAACAGATGACAAAGCCAAATCCATCGTGAGATGGTGGCGGAAAGCCACGGGTCTTCAAAATCTAATCCTGTTGTCTATTTAGCTAAATTTCCAGCGGAAAGACAGCCGAGTTGTTTACCCCGTTGAATAGGGCTCCCAAGAGGAAATTCAACTGGGGCCGGGTACCACATCGTTTTGGACAGGATAGACGGGATATACAGGATAGATATCCAATCTGCGCCTATCTGGTAGATCTGCGTCCCATTTAAATTAAAGATTCTGTGATCTCGGGGTTCCCCATGGTCCCCCGTCCCTTAGTGCCCACCCCGGATAGATTTTTCGTTGATATCAGATGCGAGAACCAGCACAGGGCCGTTCCGCACTCACGACAAAATATATAGCTATCTGTGGTATTTTCCTATACCGGCATTCTTATCAATTATAGGAAATATTATTCTTGACTTTTCTTCCCATAATGGTATATTATGATTCTATAGGAAAATATTTCGAGGGATATTTGATGTTTATAGGAAGAAAAAAAGAGCTTCGATTGCTGCATGGTATCATCAGTGCCAACAGGGCAACCATAGGAGTCGTTTACGGAAGGCGGCGGATCGGTAAGAGTGAGCTTATTAAGAAGGCGTTTGAAAAACAACGGGTGCTTCTGTTTGAAGGCCTTGAAAACAGGCCCAAACAGGATCAGATAGACAATTTTCTTTTTCAATTGTTCTACCAAACAAAAAAGGGGTTTTACAATAAAAGGCTAAAGTCGTGGGGGGAAGCCTTCCTGCTGCTCTATGAAGAACTAAAACGAAATCCGACACATGTTGTTTTTGATGAATTTCAGTGGATGGCAAATTATCGCAATGAGATTGTCTCCGAGCTGAAACCGATCTGGGATCTGTATATCTCTGAAATTCATGGCATAACACTTATCCTCTGCGGGTCCATAGCCTCTTTCATGATAAAAAGGGTGGTGAAATCAAATGCATTTTATGGGAGGACAGATCTTGTAATTCATCTTAAGAATTTTTTGCTCCCTGATACAAAAGAGATGCTGAGGGGAAAAGGAGTAAGTGAAATAATCGAGGCCCAGATGCTTCTTGGGGGGATCCCCAAGTATTTAGACCTTGTCAGGGAAAAGCCTTCAATTCGTATGGGAATAGAAGAACTTGCGTTCACGGAAACAGGTTACCTGACAGACGAATATGAGCGAATTTTTCTCAGTCATTTCGGAAGGAATCCTGAATATCAGAGGATTGTGAGAGTTCTTGCCAGGCATCCCTATGGCCTGTTTCGTCAACGGATTTCTGAAGAAGCTGCCATTGATCGAGGCGGAGGGCTAACAACACACCTCAAAAACCTGGAATCAGCCGGTTTTATTTCATCTGTGACCCCCTTTCACAAGGGTCATAACTCACGACTCCTGAAATACTATCTTTCAGATGCGTACCTGCGGTTCTATTTTTCTTTTATCCGACCTAATCTCAAGAAAATAAAATCAGGAATCCACACCTCCATGTTTGGAAAAATTGCCCAGTCCGGTTCATTCAGCGTATGGATGGGACGGTCATTCGAGTATCTTTGTATTGAACATGCAGCAAAGATAAGTAAAATCCTCGGGTTTCCAGGAATTGAATTCACTTTTGGACCGTATTTCAAGGCCCTGAAGAATGACATCCCTGGGGTCCAGATAGATCTCCTTTTTGACAGAAAAGATAATGTCATCACATTGTGTGAAATGAAATATTCATTAAGCCCGGTTGGCATAGACATTATTGAGGAAGTTGAAAGAAAGGCTGAAATAGTGCAGACCAAATTCAAGAACAAGACGATTCAAAAGGTCCTGATCTCCCGAAGCAATCCGACATCTGATTTAACTTCATCCGGTTTTTTCTATCGGGTCATAAAACCCGAGGAGTTCTTTTGAAGGGCAACTCCCTGACAAGCCCAAAAGCAGAACAGTGTAGAAGATGTAAGTTGGATCTTCATTTTGATCATTTTAGAAGTTTTTGTCCGTGTGCGTCTGTGTGTGTCTGTGGCCAATGAAGGAACAGCTATTTCCCTGAAAAGGGGAAGGACAATAATTCGATCAAGTCCTCCCTTGAAAAGCTCTTAAGCACACCCGAATCGGTCTCTTTTACAATGCTGTCCATCAGGTTTCGCTTCTTTTGGATGATGGCGGATATCTTTTCCTCTAAGGTGCCTTCCGTTATTAGCTTGAAGACATGAACACCGCGTCTTTGCCCGATTCTGTGAACCCTGTCCGTTGCCTGGTCTTCCTTGGCAGCATTCCACCACCTGTCATAATGAATGACGATTGACGCGGCCACCAGATCAATACCTACACCCCCGGCCCTGAGGCTTCCTAAATATACACGGCAGTCAGGATCATCGTTGAACCGGGATATGATTTCACCCCTGTTCCGGCTTTTCCCGGTAAGGGTAACAAAGTCCACACCCTCTTTCTGCAGAAATATTTCCATGATCCTTATCATTCCCAAGAACTGGCTGTAGACAACCACCTTTTGTCCGCTGTCGAGACTCTCTCTCAGGAGTTCCTTAAACAGCTCCCACTTGCCCGACTGGTACTCCTCATAATCATCCATCCTCTCCTTAATCATGGCAGGATGGTTGCAGATCTGTTTGAGCAGGTTCAGCAGGGCAAAGATGTGGATATAGGGGATGGTCTCCTTGTCGTTCCGCAGGGACTGCAGCAACCCTCGACCCCTTGAGGCAATTGCGTCCCTGTAAAGCTTCACCTGATCCTCACTGAGTTCACAGGTCCTGATATCTTCGATCTTTAGAGGAAGATCCTCAAGGACTGTCTCCTTCCGGCGACGGAGTGTAAAGGGTGATATAAGCCTGGTCAATACCTCCTGTTTATCGCTGTCAGGGTCAAGCTCAACAGGCTTTACAAAGGCGGTCTCAAAGTCGTGGTCTGTCCCGAGATAGCCCGGGATTGTCAGATCGAAGAGGGCCTTTAACTCCATCAACCTGTTCTCAATCGGTGTCCCGGTCAACCCTAACTTCATATCCGCCCTAATCTCCTTTGCAGCCAAATAGGACAGTGTCTGCGGGTTCTTGATGTACTGGATTTCGTCAAAAACAGCCAAACAAAAAGGAATATTCTTCAACTTATCAATATCCCTTCTCAGGATCCCATAGGAGGTTAGCAATAGATTGCTCTTTCCGACGGCATCTTCAAAATCCCTCTGGCCCCCATGATACACAACCGGTTTCAAACCCGGGGCGTGCTCGCCCATCTTGTTGTTCCAGTGGCTCAAAACAGTGGTGGGACAGACCACTAAGAAAGGATTATCTATCTTTTCATGCTCCCGCATTCCAACCATAAAAGACATGACTTCATGGGTCTTGCCCAGACCCATATCATCACATAAAAGCCCTCCTAATCCATTTTCAAAAAGAAAACGGATCCACTCCACTCCCAGTTCCTGGTAAGGCCTGAGGGTTGAAATCATCCCATTAAGTTTTGGCAGGGATGCGACAGGTTTGAGTTCAAGCATTCTCTTGAACAGGTCAACCTCTTTGCCATTCCCTGTCACGTCAATGGGACTCCTGGCGCCGGCCTTTACACGGAAAAGATCCATCCGGGCAAGCCCGATCTCACTCGACCCTGCAGATGATTTCTCCTCTTTGTACCGCTCCAGGACAGTATCAAGACTATCCAGTTCAGGAGATTCACAATCAACCCAACCCCCATCAGTGCCGATGTAACGCTGCCCCTCCTTCTTGGCGCTCAGAATTTCAGCAAGAGAGATGAACCTGTTTCCAAAGCCATATTTTACAGAAAGCCAGCACCAGTCCCTGTCCAAAGACTCGGGGCTGATCTCTATCCGATCAAATTCTCTTATGATTTTGAGGGGCTTCAGGTCTTGGTCAACCAAATGGGATGACACAGGGTGCTCCTCAACAAATTCCTCCAAAAAGATAGGGACCTGTGACTTCTTAAGCACCATTTTCACCGGCGCTCTGAACTTTCTCTCTGCCCTCCCCTCTAATTCCAATTCCGCAAGGATCCCCATTTCCTTGATATATATGAGATCACCATAGCGAAAACGCTCCAGGTCTTCCCTTTCAAAAAATCTTGACTCTCCATCTTCCTGAATTAGCTGGATCAGGGGCCGAACCTCTATGTCTAATTGAGTGCTCGTGCTTACCTTGAAAATCGATTTGAGCGGTATGGGGTGTATGGCCAGTTTATGCTGGTTAGGAAGAAGGTCATCAAAAGCGGTGAGTAGCCTTTTTACCTTGATGCGCGGAATTATCATGCGAAAGAGAGCCTCCCCTCCTCTCATTTTGACAGAAACAGTGAACGATCCTGAGGTCTCCTCAATGGCAGGATGAAAGGTACAGGCGTCAGGTCCGAACTCCCGATATCCATGATAGGCAACCCTGTACCAGAAACTCTCCTCCATAACCTGTCGTCGCGTCTTAAAGCCCTTATCGTGCATCATGCGCTCATTCTCTGTGAGGGTCATTAGCGCAAGTCTCTGAAGAATCGTGCCTCTGGTGGGAATAGAATCGCCTTCAGGGACCTTGCCGCACCGCTCTAAGAATCTGGACCGGTTAAGCCCATCTGTCATGTAATAGAGCATCTCCTCTCCAGAGGAACCGTACACCTTTATCGCCCGTTTTTCATTAGACCCTAAAAACCGCATGCTGACCGTCTCAGATCTTTCCTTTGAGCCATCCGCCAGAATTTCTGCAAGACGGTACCAGATGCTTGATCTGAAATCCTCTTCAAAGGTCTTTCCACCGAGCCTTTCGGTCACGGCTTTATTGACCTTGACCAGCTTCAGGATATGGGCGCAGGTGCGAGTGGCAGAAATAGAACAGGAGCAATACCTCTGCCTTAAACCGGTTGATCCCCCTTCCACAAGAATGGCTATCCCCGGTCTCCTGTCCGACTGATCCGGGAATAGCGCCAGTCCCTGCCGGTGAAACTCGATCCGCTCGAAATCTGCTTCAGAAACGCCCGGTTCGGCCTTTTTCGCTTTGCCGGCCTTTTTGGTTTCTGCTCTTCCTTTTTTTTCTTTCATTCGATACTCTTGTCGTGACTACTCACGTAGTCAGGCTGAAGCTGTTTAGGCTGAAGGCTGAAGGGGTCCGAAAAGAACGATTGCCGCACTTTGGCGGAAAAACACCTGCCCGCCATCGCGAGCTCAGGCGAGGCGGGCGGGGCCGATTTTTGCATCAGACATGGCTTCAAAGTGCGCAGTATTCCCGCTTTTCCTAATCCCGCGTTCCGCGGGACCTTTAGCCTACCCACCAGTTACCTTTTGTATTTTACACTCAAAAACCAAAAAAAAGAGTCCTTTGCGATCTTCGCGTCTTGAGTCCCGCCGATAGGCGGGATAAAAAACATTCTCTCACTTACCCGCAATCCAAAATCGTGCCTAAACAGGGTTTTCGTTCAAGCACTAAATACATCCCCGGCAGAACGTAACCTCAGCGATTTTCCCCTGAATGAAGTGGGAAATTTCTGCGCCCAGTTGACATACCAGATCGCCATCGCCTCCGCAACCCCGGAATCAACCACTGATTTATGCAATTTCTCCCAAAACTCATTGATATTCTCTGATTTTTGTGTCATTTTAAAAAACCTCTAAAACTCCGGCATCAGGGTCATCCCACCTTTTGGGAGCCTGACACGAAGCCCTCCCTATTCGGCGAATGTTTTAGAGATTGTTCGTCCTTCCGTACCTGGCCACTGTTACAGGGGCGAGGAATGGCATCACGGAAACTTGCTAAATCAGGATTTATCGTACTATCCAGAATATGCTACTATTGTCAACTGCAGAATATGATAATATTGGATATCTGTTAATGTGTATGCTATATGTTAACTATTCAATTATAGGGAAAAAATGAAAACAAATCACACAGTAATTAATGGCGACAGCCGCCATATGGCAGAATTGTTAGATAAATCGGTACATCTTGCTTTAACCTCCCCGCCTTATTGGCAATTAAAGGACTACGGAACAAATGACCAAATTGGCTACAATGAAGATTATGAGAGCTATATAAACAACTTAAATCTCGTATGGAAGGAATGTTACAGGGTTCTTGATAATGGATGCCGCCTGTGTGTAAACATTGGAGACCAATTTGCTAGGTCGGTCTATTATGGACGTTATAAAGTTATACCAATCAGAACAGAGATAATTAAATTCTGTGAAAACATAGACTTTGATTATATGGGGGCGATAATTTGGCAGAAAAAAACTACCACCAATACAACGGGGGGAGCCAGTATAATGGGGGAATGTGGGACGGGGCTAAGTAAATGAATACACGATAGCACGGGGGGTTAAGACTGCTGTTAACTGTTTTGCTCTGAAACGACATATGAGCAAGTTATTGAAATGATGAAAAGAGAATGTCTAACAAGCCTAAAACTTACGAGCGGTGTTAGAGAGATAAGAGATAGAGGAATGATCATCATATGACACAAACTTTTGTTTCCAATGACTCGGATGATATTTTGTAAATGATTGTATGGGAATCAATTTTGATGCTTTCTTTATCCCCTATCTCAGCGCATCTTCTGGAAAATGCTCTGATTGCGTTTTTTGATAAATATTGGTTTCCATTTTCGATGAGCGCAACCGAATCAATTGTTTCTATTGGTTTTGAGCGATTGTAATGCAGACGGAAGGAACTAAGGCTATAATAAAGGTATTCCAAAACCTGATCAAATGGATTTTGTTTGTTTTTAGCCAGCTTTATCTCAATAAGTGCAAGTCTGTCTTGTGCATCGATGAGAATATCCACTTGGCGCTGGAAGCCTAAAACGAATTGATTGAAATACGATGCCTGTATAGAGAAGGAATCAAGGAATTCGGAAAGATAGCCTTGACATTTCTTGTTTAATG
>Ga0190283_1000394_pt1 | contig 23218 bp, 17 predicted proteins | sample 48691801_MG_FD_161669 | JGI IMG/M metagenome (GOLD analysis project Ga0190283, IMG submission 161669) | Hydrothermal vent microbial mat bacterial communities from Southern Trench, Guaymas Basin, Mexico - 4869-18-0-1_MG | ecosystem: Environmental > Aquatic > Marine > Hydrothermal vents >...
TGGTAATTTTAAAAGTTCTTCTTCTAATTCTAATAAAATATTTTGAGGAAGACTGTCAGCTAATCTAAATGTTATTGATTGCAATAGATGAATTTTATCCCGGTGAGGGATATATCCTCTTGATCTCCATTCTTTGATTTGTTGTTCCATTTTTTAATACTTATTTTGTACCGAGCTGGGGCTCGGGGTTCCCGGAATTACCGAGCTGGGGCTCGGGGTTCCCGGAATTACCGAGCTGGGGCTCGGGGTTCCCGGAGTTACCGAGCTGGGGCTCGGGGTTCCCGGAGTTACCGAGCTGGGGCTCGGGGTTCCCGGAGTTACCGAGCTGGGGCTCGGGGTTCCCGGAATTACCGAGCTGGGGCTCGGGGTTCCCAGGCTTACCGAGCTGGGGCTCAGTGTTCCCGGAGTTACCGAGCTGGGGCTCGGGGTTCCCGGAGTTACCGAGCTGGGGCTCAGGGTTCCCGGATAATTTCCCCCAGCTCTTTCCATTTCTTCAAAATATCTTCTTCGGAAATAAAACCTGTGTGGCGATACAGTTCTTTGCCGTCAGCATCGAAAAAAATCTGTGTTGGAATTGAACGGATATTATATTTTTTCGCCTCATCCGGGTTCTTCCACACATCAATAAAATCAACCTGTAATTTTCCTTTATATTCTTCACGCAACTTTTCAAGGACCGGCTCCATAGCTTTACACGCCATACATTTGTCCGCCCCAAGATCAAGAACACGCGGCAGCGGCAGTATCGACATTTTTTGTTGATTGCTATCAACATTATTTGTCGATTGAACTTTGTTTGGATTTATTACTGCGTTAGAATTAACTTTTTGTTTTTTATTTTTAACTATAACTACAGCGACAACGCTAATGGCGATCAAAACAATTATTAAAATATTTTTCTTCATAATTTTTACTTTTTTTTGTTAAGAACAATTAGAACAACAGCAACAATCTGAACTGCTGTTTTTTTCGTAAATTTTTAATATTTCTGCAATATCAGGATGACAGCATCGTCCTTTTGGATTTAATTCTTTGCAACGTTTTCCTAAGCCGGCTTTTGTCGCATTTTGAATATCTTTTATATTTTCGGCGCCGTTTTGAATCGCGGAAACAATAGTTTTTTTATTTACCTTTTGACAATAGCAAACAATAGACTCGTCCGGTTCAGATTTCCAATCAATTTTTTTATTCATTTTTTTGTTATTTTAGTATTTTTTTTAATTCGTCTGCTGACGGTATTTTCCCAATTATTTTTACTTCATTATCAATAGCGAGCGCCGGGGTCATCATAACGCCAAACTCCATAATTTTTTCTAAATCGGTAATTTTTTCGAGTTGGAAATCTAATCCGATTTCTTTCGCTACTTTTTCAGTTAGTTCGGCTAATTGATTACATTTTGGGCATCCAGTGCCAAGAATTTGAATTTTCATTTTTTCCTCACAAATAAATGTTAAGTTTTTTTTTAAATCACGAATAGACAAAATAAACACGAATTTAATGATGTTATTTTATTTTTTGTCGCTACTTAATGAGCAAATATGCCGAAAATCATCCCGCTGATTGTTGCCATAACAATAACCAGACTAACAAAAACTACTGTCTTTTTCGTGCCGAGTACACTTCGAATCACCAGCATATTAGGAAGACTGAGAGCCGGTCCTGCAAGCAATAGAGCCAACGCAGGTCCTTTACCCATACCGTTGTCTATCAACCCCTGCAGAATAGGAACTTCCGTAAGTGTCGCGAAATACATAAAAGCGCCTGCAAAAGATGCGAAAAAATTTGCGCGCAGAGAGTTTCCGCCAACAGCGTTTGCCACCCATTTAGGAGGAATCAATCCCTCGTGTCCGACACGTCCAAGCAAAGCGCCGGCAATTAAAACACCAAATAAAAGCAAAGGCAAAATTTGTTTGGCAAATCCCCAGGAAGAGGAAAACCATTCCGATGTTTCTCCCTTGTCAGTACTTGTCAAGACAGATAAGCCAATAACTCCTGCGGCAAAAGCAATCATTGGTTGTTCAGGAAATAAGACAGCCAGAACAATTACAGGAATTCCTGTTAGAATTACTTTCCACCATTTTATATTGAACCATAAAATCAGTATGACACCGAGAGAAGCAGAAAAAAACGAAGTTAATATCCATTTTGCATTATATATAGTTGCCCAAATACCGGAACTTTCAATCGGTTTTCCCCAGTTAGCAAATACAAGAATGCCAACCATCGAACCAAAATAGAGCGCGTTTTGCCAAAGTGGTCGTTTCACTTCATTTTCAGTCATGGCAACCTGTGCCGCGCTTTTCTTTTCTTCTTCTTTACGGAAAATCAGATGCATCAAATAACCAATTACCACGCTAAAAACTACAGCGCCTACCGCGCGAGCAATTCCAAGTTGAAGCCCGAGAATTCTCGCTGTCAAAACGATAGCTAACACATTAATTGCCGGGCCTGAATACAGAAAAGCGACAGCAGGGCCAAGCCCCGCTCCCATCTTATAAATACCAGAAAACAGCGGCAGCACAGTACACGAACAAACAGCCAATATTGTTCCTGAAACAGAAGCGACGCCATAAGCCAAGATTTTATTTGCTTTTGCTCCCAGGTATTTCATAACTGATGCCTGACTTACAAACACGGCAATAGCCCCGGCAATGAAAAAAGCAGGGATTAAACATAAAAGAACATGTTCCTGCGCATACCATTTTGCAAGATACAACGATTCCATTATCGCGTTATCAAACCTTTCTTTCCCGACCGGCAGGTAAAAAAACGCGAGAAAGCCACCCGCAATTAGCGCGAGTTTTTTCCATTCATTTTTCCAATTAACACTCATAACATTTACCGAAGATTACTTGGTTGTTTCGCCAATTATTTTTAATTTTTACATACAGTTTGGTTTGATTCTCCTACATCGACAATATTTTCTACACAGCTTAAAAATCTTATAATACAGGGAACTTTTAGTCTGTAATAAACCCACAGTCCTTCTTTCCTGTCTTCAACGAGCCCTGCTTTTTTCATAAGCGACAAATGTTTGGAAACTGTGGAAATATCGGCGTTCACAATTTTCTGCAGCTCACAAACGCACGCTTCGCCTTTTTCAAGGCGGTCAATAATAGCGAGCCGACTCGGATGCGCAAGCGCTTTGATTATCTCCGCGCGTTTAACAAAAGTTTTTTTCATAAAATTTAATAGTTGGTTATTTCGCCAATTAGTGTATCATTTTTTTTTTCAATTGTCAAATAAAGTGTTTTAAATAAATTGATTTACAATTAATTGTATGATATAATAAACACAATTTATAACCCATTAAGAATTTCGTGAGAAAATTTTAATGAACCGAAGAAAATTCATAACTACAGTTGGTTCTGCAGGAGTTGTTGCGGGCTTGAGTTCTATAATCAAAGCAGATGAGCCTGGTCCCTCCTCTGCAAGAAAAATCCTCATCAATGATGAGGAAATAGCTTCTCTTCCGAGCGATGTTGACAAAAATATTTTCAAGCCTCTTTATAAAGATATTCTGGAAATTCCTGCTATAAATAATCACATGCATTACGATGATGAAGAAACAACTATAAACTGGTATCTTCCAAAACTTCCAGGTAAAACCAACGTAATGACCTCCGGTGTATTGAACGGCCTAAAAAAGCTGCTGAATATTCCCGGAAAAATCACCGAAACGAACAAATCGGCTGTCATAAAAAAGTATGAAGAATTTTGCAAAAACAATTCGCAGATAAAATACTGGGATGAGTTGGCTAAAATTACAAACACAAGCAATATCATTTTTATGACACAGCCGGAATTACCGGAAAATAAAACACTGCTTTCAAAAAAATATAAAATGTGCATGCATGTTGACCAATACATTTTTCCGTTAGACAACTCGAATCTTGCTTCTCGAAACCCTGAAAGCAAGTACCGGGCTTTGGCGAACACGGACATGCTGAATCGTGAAATTAAAGCTATGGGAATTAATAGTCTTCCTAAAAAGTTTGATAAATATCTTGAGTTTGTTGAATCCGCTTTTCTTAAACAACAATCAATTCCTAATATAGTAGGCGGAAAATGGTCGCTGGCATATTTTCGCACTTTCGACTTTCGTCCCGGCAAAAAATCTGATGCGAAAAAAGTTTATGAATCTGCTGACACAACTCAGGCAGCATATAAAGAACTCCAGGATTACATGGCTTATTTTATGCTTAAACTTTTTGTAAAACACAAATTTCCTTTACAAATTCACAGCGGTCTTGGCGCAGGAAAAAGTCTGGTTCTTTCCGACAGCCAGCCCGCGAAACTTGATTATCTTCTTTCTATGGACGCGGTAAAAGATGCAAAAGTTTGTTTTCTACACGGAGGTTATCCTTTCTGCAACCAACTTGGCCCGATGGTAAAAAGCAGGCCAAATATTTTTATAGATTTTTCATGGATGACGTTGATACTTTCTCCAGACACACTTGCAAGATATTTAAAGGAATGGCTGGAAGTATCTTCTCCCTGGAATATTCTATTTGGAATTGACGCGACTGGATTAGCACAGTTCAGCGGCAACTGGTGCGGCAGAAAAGCTCTTGCAATAGCGCTTTCGAGAATACTTCAGGAACACCAAATAACCGAATCGGAAGCCCACGGAATCGCGCGCGGAGTTATGCGCAATAACGCGTTAAAATTTTACGAAACAACGTGGACATAATAGCAGAATAAATATTTTTCTAACTAAAAGTGAAGTGGTTAAACATTATGAAAAAATTACTTTTTATCTTGCTGGTCTTTGCTAATTTTATATTGGCAGAAAATTCTAACTCTTTTAGTTTCGCGCAAATTTGCGACACTCAACTCGGGTTCGGTAAAAGTTATCGCCACGATGTAGAAACTTTTAAACAATCAGTAGAAAAAATCAACGAACTGCAACCTGATTTCGTGGTTATTTGCGGTGATTTGGTTAATAATGCTGATGACAAGTCTTTTGCGGATTTTAAAGAAATAAATTCTAAATTTAAAATCCCTTCGTATCTTGTTTCCGGAAATCACGATGTAGGAAATAATCCTACCAAAGAAACTTTAGCCCGTTACCGTAAAATTATAGGCCAGGATTATTATTCTTTTAATCACAAAGGTTTTACTTTTATCGTAGTTAATTCACAGCTTTGGAAATCTCCAGTAAAAGGCGAAACAGAAAAACAGGATTTTTGGCTTGAAAATACTTTAAAAGCTGCAAAAAAAGAAAAAAGCCCGGTTTTTATCCTTCAGCATTATCCTTTATTTCTTGAAAGCCCGCACGAAACTAACCAATACTATAATCTTCCCCGAAAAACTCGAAAAAAACTTTTGAAAATGTTTGAGGACAACGGCGTTGTTGCTGTCCTCGGAGGACACACTCATACCTTTATAACAAACGAATATAAAGGCATAAAATTCATCAGCGGCGAAACAACATGCGGAAACTTTGACGACAGGCCGTTGGGTTTTAGAGTTTGGAACGTTGCGCGGACGTCCACGTCCGCGATTAAACACACTAAACCTGTGAACTCCAACAAAATCACTCACACATTCATCCCTCTTGACGAGAAAAAAATCGAGGAAAAAATCGTGGGGCGTGACCTTTATAGCGATACCTGGGTTGCCACTGACGCTTTGGGCAGAAAACTTCCCGGTTTTGAAACTTGCGGCGCTCCCAAATCCAACAAATTTGTAGGTATGTTTTACTGGACTTGGCATCATGGAAACCACGGCGGCCCGCACGACGTTACAAAAATACTCGCCGAAGCGGAAAATACCGGCAAGCCTCCGAAATGGGGACCTCCAGGCACTCATCACTGGGGAGAACCGGAACTCGGATATTATGTTGCCGAAGACCCTTATATCAACCGCAAACACGCGTCCATGCTTGTCGACGCCGGAGTAGATGTAATAATTTTCGACACCAGCAATCCGCCATTTACTTTCCGCGACCAGTACATGGCTTTATGCAAAACGTATCAGCAGATACGAGAAGAAGGCGGCAAAACTCCTCAAATCGCTTTTCTCACGCCATTCGGCGACCCACGATCAGTCATTTATCAATTGGCAACTAATTTTTACGGCAAAGGTCTTTACAAAGAGCTGTGGTTTCAATGGGACGGAAAACCGCTTATTTTAGCCAACCCCTCTTACTTCAAGGACGACCCGGTTGTTTCAAACTTTTTCACGTTCAGATGGTGCCTCGGCGACTATTTTGTCAAGCCTTGGGCGTCTAACCAATGGAGCTGGTTAAACGTTTACCCGCAGCAAATCTTCCGCGATTCTGATGGCAACATCGAGCAAATGTCTGTTGGAGTAGCTCAAAATGCCGTCGGAAAAAGTCTTGCTGCTATGAGTTCAAATAAAGGCGCGATGGGAAGAAGCTGGCACGACGGAAAAAAGGACACTCGGAAAAACGCTGTGCATTATGGGTTAAATTTTGATGAACAATGGAAAAGAGTCCATAAAATAAATCCCGAATTTGTTTTTATTACCGGTTGGAATGAATGGGTCATGGGACGGTTTCTTAAATGGTGGAAATACACGGCCAAGAAAGACAGCTATCATCCAGACGCGCTTTTTGTCGACCAGTACAACCACGAATACAGCCGAGACATTGAACCCATGAAAGGCGGGCACACGGATTCTTATTACTATCAGCTTATCAACAATATTCGAAGATACAAAGGAGTTCGCGAACCACAAAAATCCAGCCCGGCAAAAACAATAATTATCGACGGAAGATTTGAAGAGTGGAAAGATGTAGAACCTGAATTCCGCGACACTCTCGGTGACACCGCGCACCGGGATTTTCGAGGCTACGGCAAAACTCATTACACAAACAAAACCGGCAGAAATGACATTATCGCTTCAAAAGTTTCCTATGATGAAAGCAACATTTATTTTTACGCAAAAACCTGGGAGCCGCTTACGCCACACACTGACAAAAACTGGATGCTGTTATTCATTGACTCCGACCAAAACAAAAAAACAGGATGGGAAGGTTACGACTTTGTTGTAAACCGTGAGGTAATTGACGAAAAAACCACTTCTATACGCCCAGTAAAGAAAAAAATAAAACAAGCTGAAGTTAAAAAATTAGATTATAAAGCAGACAGCAACGAACTTGAAATAAAGATTCCCCGCGAAATACTTGGATTAACTAATTCAAAATTAGCTTTTGACTTTCATTGGGCGGACAATATTCAGAAATTCGGCGATATAATTGAGTTTTCTATCAGCGGAGACAGCGCGCCAAACAGAAGATTTGATTACAGGTTTGAAAGCAAATAAAAAATAAATCTTTTTTAATTTAAAAAACAAAAAAATTGACTATGAAAAATTTAATTTTAATCTTTGGTTTAGTTTTTTCTGTATTATCTTTAAGTGTTTCAGGCGAAGACTACGCCGGCTGGACAGTCGGCAAAAGTCATAATGGATACGGAGTAATCTACGGAACTATTGACAGCGGCGCCACCTGGGTTCGCCAGGGAAGCAACCAAATTGCCGACGCAGATATGCAAAGTGTTTTTGCTGTTGATTTCCAAACAGCTTATGGGAATGTCCGCGGTTAACAACCAGGAAGCCTGGGCTGCAGTTGACGATGGCGTACATAATACCGGATACGTTTGGCATACAAGCAACAGCGGCGAAACCTGGGAAGAACAATTGGTGACTGATAAACCTTTCTGGACGATTTCTTTCGCACACGACCCTATTCCGGAACCGGCATTATTATTTTTAATTTTTAATTTTCTATTTTTGATTTATTGGAGAAAATCCTTCTCTTCCGACACCTGAACACTGAATACTGAATTTATCATGAACACTTATTTTTCATTTGTAAAAAAATACGAGAAGTTATTAGATGAAGGAAAGCAACTTCCTCTTGGAGGATTCAAAAAATTAGATTTGCCTGCTTTGCCGGAAAATCCAAAAACCGTTCTTTTGTTTTCTCCACATCCGGACGACGAATGTGTCATCGGAGCGCTTCCTTTGAGATTCAGACGGGAGTTACTGATGAACGTTAAAAATGTCGCCGTTACTCTCGGCTGCAAGAAAGAAAGGCAATACGGAAGGCTTGAAGAACTAAAAAACGCCTGCAAATTTCTCGGGTTCGAACTTGTTCAAACTAAAGAAAACGGCTTGGAAAATATCAATTTGGAAACTCGTGAGAATGACAAAAGACAATGGACAAAAAATGTCGATTGCATTCAACAAATTTTGTCGATTGAAAAACCGGAAATCATTTTTATTCCTCACAAAAAAGATGCTAATTCTACTCATATAGGCGTTAATTATCTTGTTCTCGACGCTTTAGATAAAATGCCTTCAGATTTCTCCTGCCACGTAATTGAAACGGAGTTCTGGTCGCCCCTGGACTCCCCTAACCTAATGATAGAATCAAGCATTGATGATGTTGCAGCGCTTGTCGCGGCAACTTCTTTTCATGTTGAAGAAGTTAAACGGAATCCATATCACCTTTTGCTTCCTGCATGGATGATGGACAATGTGAGGCGCGGCGCAGAACTTGTCGGAAAACAGGGCGGAAATGCTCCTGATTTTACTTTCACTACTCTTTACAGAATCACAAATTATACTGATGATAAATTTAATAACGGCAAAATCTTTTCGAAAAATGATAATTTAAAAGAGTTCTTTGAAAGATGAAATTACACACGAAAAATATAATATTTTTGGTTTTGATTTATTTAATTTGCTCTGTAATCTCCGCGAAAGCTAAGCCTTTCTCTAACCATACCGAAAATATTTCTATAAAAGCCGATGACGTATCTTTTTCGTTGCCGACTCTTTCTGCATATTTATCAAATCTTTCTATAACAGAAAAGTCGCCGGTCAATCGCGAAATTCTAAATTTAAAAAGCTCAAAATTTTCTCTTGAATTCATCAGGTCAATATTTTTATGGAGGTTTCACGTAGATTCGTTCAAAATAGACAACATGAACATTTCTTTGTTAAAAGACGAGAAAGGGGAAATACATTTTTTTAATAAATCAATTCCTAAGAAAGAAATTCAAGAATTGTTTGGAGATGAAAAAGATGATTTTGATAAAAAAAATGAAGAAAATGGAAGACCGCCTGAACTATATTTTCCTCATGTTCAAATTAATAACGTAACAATCTTATGCAGCGATCATGACACGCGAAAAAAGCTCTGGTCTATCGACAATATTTTCTTTGAAATTCAAAACCTTTTAATTCCGCCTGAAAAAAATAAAAAGATTTGTAAAATAAAGTTGTCGGCTGATTTCAATTGCGACACAAACAGCAGCATTTATTTGTCTATCGCCAGCCGAACGATACCTGAAAATCCTTTCATTAATTTCAATCTTGAAATGGAAAATGTTGATGGCTCTTTTTTGAATTTAATAGACAGTTTTTCTGAAGAAAAAGATGATAAAACGAATAACACGTCTTCGGATTCTTCATGGTTTTTATTTTCTAACGAGTTCGACAGAGTTATCAATACTTTTGAAAAAAGATGCGAACAAGAAGCTAAAAATCCAGTTGTTTCAAACTTCTTCTCTTCTGTTTCTTTATCTAATATGATTTTCGATTTCAATTGTAATTTGACAGTTAGCAACCATATTTTTTATCCCGGCAAAATTCGTCTTACAATTAACGACACGAAAAAGATTTTTCAGGAATTAGTCTTTGATTATTTAATAACAAACAGCCACGAGCTTTTACAAAAAATGTAGCCACAGGGCACTGATTTCATAGAGAAGAAAACAAAATAACTTATATGTACTTATATGCCTTATATGGTTAAAACAAGTGCTTTATAATGGTCTTTACTTCTGCCCATAATAAGCATCGTTTCCGTGTTTCCGCTTGAAATGTTTGTTTAATAGGTATTGGTCAACAGGAGATAAGTCCGGATTTAAAACTTTTGAGTAAAAAGCCATTTCGGCAACGAGTTCCATTGCAAAAGCGTTTTCAACGGCGTTTATTCCGTCAGTTCCCCAGGCAAAAGGTCCGTGGCTGTTTACAAGCACACCGGGAAACTCATCAGGCGAAATATTTTCAAATCTTTCTACGATAACATTTCCGGTTTCTATTTCGTAATCCCCTTCGACTTCATCTTTTGTAAGTTTTCTCGCGAGCGGAATTTCGCCGTTAAAATAGTCAGCGTGAGTAGTTCCTATACACGGAACAGGCTTTCCCGCCTGCGCGAAAGAAGTCGCGAATTTCGAATGAGTATGAACGATTCCTCCAATATTTTCAAAAGCTTTATAAAGGCAAACATGGGTCGGCGTATCGGAAGACGGCCGCAACTCCCCTTCCACGACTTTCCCTTCCAAATTCACGAGCACCATATCTGCGGGTTTTAAAATGTCATAAGAAACGCCGCTGGGTTTTATCGCAAGGACTCCGGCTTCACGGTCGATAACACTTACATTTCCGAAAGTCAGGTTAATAAGATTGTAAATTGGAAGCAGCATATTTGCTTCGTAGGACTCTTTTTTTAGATTTTCTAACATGTGATTCCCCTTGTTTTTTTAATTTCGCGCAAAGACACTAAGTCGCAAAGAATATTTTATAATGTAGTTAAAAAATTCACGCTTTCACCTTCGCAAATTATTTCAGCGTCTTCAGAAAGATTAAATTCATTTTCAGCGTTTGGAATTGGAAACCCGTTATTGTCAACTTTAATTGTTTTTTTGCCGTAATTGTAAATTTTAAAAATTCTTTTTCCTTCGTCTGGGATTTTAAGCTCTATTTTTACAGGTTGGGCACCCCGGTTTACAATACAAAATGACCAGTCTTTGTCTCCGTTTTTTTTAGAAATACTTACAGCAAGAATCCGAACATAATCCGAAACTTTTCCAAGATTGTAAACAACAGATTTTGATGGGAAATATTTCGTTAGTAATGACCAAACATAAAAATAAGGTCGCAGCTTCATGCCGTTCTTTTTGTCTTTCCATAATCCCCAGTAAAATCCCTGATGTGAGTTATCGTCAAGCATCCAATTAAAAACCGCCGAAGAACCGGCATTCACAGCTTGCACAGCATAATCAGCCATAAAAAGGCCGTAAAAAAACGTGTCGATTTTTTCGTTTCCATAAGGATGTTTTGCAAAATTATTTAAGCCGGCTTCCCCAACAATAAAGTGTTTGTTTTTCGCGTTTTTGTCGTGTTTCAGCGCGTAATCTTTCAGAGCTTTAAAATAATCGAAAAGTTCTCCCGGCCGAACCATTTCGTCATTTGCGTACTTATGGTTATCGTAAACGCCAAAATAATCCTGAAGTTGGTCAACAGCTTTTTCATGCCAGTCATCACCGCAAGATTGGTCAGAACCAACAAGAGTAATTTTTTTATCAAGATTTTTATTTTTGAGTTCAGCGGAAAGGTTTTTAACTGCAGATTTCCAAGGCTCCCATCCGTAACCGGAAAGATTTGGCTCGTTGCCAAAAATAAAATATTTTATGCATGTATATTTTTTCTTGTTGATGAGATAATCAAGATAAGTACAGATAATTTCCGCGTATTTTTTATCGTTTACTTTTTCAACATCTGGAATTTTGAGCCAGTTGTTATTGCAACCCCATTCGGTCAAAAAAACTGTAATGCCAAGTTTTTGGCAAAGGTCAAGATGTCTGTACAACTCTTTCATGTCTCGAGTGTTCCAGTCATACTTACCGTTTCCAAGATAGCACCATTGTGCTATCATCATAATTCTCAGAAGTGGAATTTTCATCCATTCGATTCTTTTTCCTATAATAGAAAAGTCATTGGAATTTACTTTGTTATCATCATAAGAATAAGAATCCCACTCTGCGCCGAATCCCATAAAGTTATCACGGACAATATCTTTATTTTCAATTTTTATTGAAATAGTCATAGGTTTATCAGGTGAAAAATATCTTTGTTTTCTTAATAAGTCATCAGGAAGATTATCAAGATCAACATAATTTTCAAGGTCGCGCATCGCAATTACTTTGAAATTTTCTTTAGCAAGATATTCGACAAATTCTCTGAATCTTTCTTCAGGTGTAGAGCAAAACGGATGGCGGTTATCAGGAACTCCATGCAATTGGAGAACCACAATTTTCCCATTTTTTGCCGGCGCGACAATTTTCTTAAAGTCTTCCAAAGTCCATGAAGGCGGAGCAAGTCCTGAAGACGGAATCAGCAGCGGGTCGTTTTTGTTTGGGTCATAAAGCTCGCCGGCGCCGAGAATTCCGGATGTGGCTGTTCCCGGTGTGGGGCCTCTGCGGGCAAATTTGTAACCGAGTTTTTTAAGTATGTCGTATGTTTCAGGCCCAAAATGGTTTCCGCACCAACTGAAGCTGACAGGTTTAGGAACCCCGACTTTTTTCAACGCTTCTTCAACTTTTGTAATTTCTTTTTCGGCAATCTTTTCCGAGTCGCAATCATGAAAAGCGCCGTGGCTCCACGAATGGTTGCCAACTTCAAAGCCCATTTTGTCGAGTTCGGCGATTTCTTCCCAATTTAAAAAATTAGTTTTATCAAACATCCAGGCGTGAGTAACAAAAAAAGTGGCGCCAAAGCCGTGCTTTTTAAGTAGTGGGGCGGCAACAGTTAGATGAGATTTTACTGAATCGTCAAAAGTTAAAACAACAGTTTTATCGGGGATTTTTTTTGTCATAGCAAAAGCGCTGCAAACAGCGCAACAAATAAAAAAAAAATTTATAAAATTAATCATAATATTTTTTGGGTTTAGTATATCAGGAGAAAATTTGTTTGTAAAACAAATTTATAGTTAATATTATCTAATATTTTGCTATATTATGCAATAACTTTAAATTATTTAGTTGGAATTGTTGACCAAAATTGTCATTTTGCGACAAATTTTGTCAAAAGTGCGATTTTACAATACGTGAATAATGAGTTAAAATATGCTATAATAAGGTTTACGGATGGTTTGACATTATTTTAAAATCCGCGATTTTTCGGCACGTTATATGCTTTTATTTTTAATCAGGTATGTTTATTAACTTTTAATAACTCGATGAAGCAAAATGAAAAAAATATTATTTATAGCAGCAGGAGTTTTGTGCATCCTGGCGTGCGTGCTTGCAAACGGGGTTGATATTGCAACAGAAGACAGCAAATTAATCAAAAAAATTACGAATAGCCCGGCAACAATTGACAAAACGCTTGAAATCACCGGAGAAATACGGGTTATTTCAGACACCAATCAGCCTGTCCGGAAAATTAAAGAAGTTTGTACGAACAAAATTTCTGAAGTAAAAAAAGTAAAAAAGCCGCGCAGAAAACGCGGCAAAAAAAATAGACGGCTTTTTATAGACAAAGACGGAGATGGCGTAGCTGATGACAGGAATTTATAAGCGCCAGCAACAAAATGGAAAGAAATAAAAAAAGAAAATTAACAAAAATATTATTAAGACCATATTCAATAATAATAATAGCAGTATTATTTCTTATTGCAATAATCAGTGCAGTTCTTTATGAATGGGAAAACTCGCGCCGGAATACTTTGGCTATTATGCGTGATACAGCAAAGACCATGGCCCGAACGGTAGCATTCACAGGCGAGAAATCCACTGCAGCAATGCAGCGGATAGAAAAAGAACTGATAAAGAATTTACTGATAAAAATACGTTTATTGCGTGAAGTGGAAAATTCCGGCAACCTTAACTCATCTGAAGCTGAAAAATATTCTTTAGCTTCAGGATTGAAACTAATAAAAATTAACGGCAATGGAGAAATAATTCACGCGAGCATAACTGGTGAGCCGCAACTTACAAATAACCACCAGTTAATATCAAAAATTAAAACAATACTTTTGACAAATAATATAGCGGAAATAAAAGTAAATATTTCCCCGTTATCTTCATATAGAAAAGCAGTTATCGCTAAATGCGCGACCGGAAATATTCTCATATTAACTCCGCCGTCTGAAATATTTAATTACCGGTATTCCATCGGTTTGGGAGCGTCAATGAAAAAGTTTGCCGAGTTGCCGGACATTCATTACATTGTATGGAAAGATGATGAAGGGATCGTTTCGGCAGCCGGAAATTTCAATGATTTTCTTGATGAGGCAAAAAGGAATGACGATGTAATGGAATTTAAAATTCCGGCATTGATGAAAGTTGAAAACGCGTCAAATGGCGTCTTTTTGGTAGGAATGAAAACTGATGAGCTTAAACGAATAGAAAGCGAAGGGATAACGCGAATAGTAGTTACTTTTTTAATAATAATATTAATAACCGGCATTTTTATAAAAATAACAACAATGAGGAGAAGGCACGAACTGGAACAGCTTCAAAACGAAAAATATATTTCTTTGGGAAAACTTGCCGCAGGAGTAGCTCACGAAGTCAGAAACCCGCTTAACGCGGTTGCCCTGTCATTACAGCAGCTTTTAAGCGACAGAACACTTGTAGAGAAAGATCCTGATAATGCAATGTTGCTGACAACCGCGTGTGATGAGATAAAAAGAGCTGATGTAAATTTAACCCAGTTTTTACAATACGCGCGTCCGCCAAAACTTTCGACAAGGATGACGGAAATAAAAGTTTTATTCGGAAAAGTTGTTAACGTAATAAGTTTACAGGCCGAACAACAAAATATAAAAATAGATTTTGAGGCACAAGAAAATTTACGTGCAGAGCTTGATCCGGAACTAATTCACCAGGCGCTGCTAAATGTTGCTCTAAATGGTTTAGACTCAATGACGGCGGGAGGAAATTTAAGGTTCACAGCGCGTAAAAGACATGAAACACTGGAAATAGAAATAGCAGACACGGGTTGCGGAATAAAACCGAAAGACCTCGAACATGTTTTTGAACTTTATTACACAACAAAGCACAAAGGTGTGGGGTTGGGTTTGCCATATGTTCATCGAATAGTTAGTTTGCATGGCGGTTCAATAAAAATAAAAAAAAATGTGCCTGTGGGAACACGTGTAATCTTGACATTTAGCCTTTGACCTTTGACTTTACGACTAAAACTATGATTGATAAAATAAAAATTTTAATAGTGGACGACGAGATTCCTCAACAAAAAATATTAAAATTATGTTTTGAAAAACGTGGATTTGAAGTTTTTACTGCCGGAAGCGCTGAGGAAGGTCTTAAAATCTTTAAAAGTGTGCGTCCCCCGATTGTTCTGACGGATATGCGAATGGGAACAATGAGCGGTTTGGAACTATTAAAAAAAATTAAAAATTTATCAGCGGATACGGAAGTTATTGTAATCACGGCATACGGCGAAATTGAAGTAGCAGTCGAAGCATTAAAAAGTGGCGCGGCAGATTTTATACTTAAACCTGTTAATCTGGAAAACCTTGTTCAGGCAGTTAACAACGCAGTTGAGCGCCGAGAAATTCTCAGGCCTCCTGAAGCGCCTTTAAAAGATTCAGAAGAGAAAAATGCTATAGGAACAATAATAACCAAGAATCCGTCAATGCTTAAATTGCTGGAATCAGCCAAGCTTGTCGCTTCTTCAGATGCCACAGTAATAATTCGCGGAGAAAGTGGAACCGGCAAAGAACTATTGGCTCACGCAATACAGCAATGCAGCGCCCGTAAGAAGCAGCCTTTTGTGGTCGTCAATTGCGCCGCGCTAAATGAAAATCTTCTTGAAAGCGAATTGTTCGGTCATTGCAAAGGTGCGTTTACAAGCGCTATACAAGACCGAATCGGAAGATTCGAAGAAGCAAACAAAGGAACAATATTTCTTGATGAGATAGGCGACCTTCCTCTCGGAATTCAGGTAAAATTACTGCGGGCTCTACAGGAAGGTGAAATCCAAAGGGTTGGCGAAAATAAAACTATAAAAGTAGATGTCCGGATTATCGCTGCAACAAATCAAAACCTTGAACGGATGTTGGCGGCGCGCACTTTCAGAAGCGATCTTTATTACCGGCTCAATGTAATAACATTTGAACTTCCGGCTCTTAAAGACCGACCGGATGATATACCTTTGCTCGCGGATTACTTTTTGAGGCAGCACTCCCAAAAGATTGGCAGGTCAATCCCGAAGTTTTCAGAAAAAGCGCTTGTTTCACTTAAAAGTTATGATTTTCCCGGCAACATTCGCGAACTTGAAAATATTATCCAGCGAGTTTTAGTAATGACTCGAGACAATATTATTGAAGAAATAAATATTCCCTCGAATTCAGCACAAATTGAATGCATTGGAGATACCCCGCAGTCTTCCGGTTTCGACGAAAGTCTTGACTCATTACTTGAAAAAGTCGAACGAAAAAAAATTATCGAAGCATTGGAAACTGAAAAATATAATTTTGTAAAAACGGCCGAACGGCTTAATATTTCTTTACGACAGTTACGCTACCGGGTAAAAAAGCTGGGAATTAAATGATTTTGGATTTTCGATTTTTAATTTTAGATTGGTGAACACAATGGACTGATTATGCAAAAAATATTTTATATAATTTTAATCTTTCTTTTCGCGACAATTTGCGTTGCAGATGATATTCTGCGCGCGGAATTGTTGATAGATGAAGCTTTGAATTTAAGAAAGCATGGAGAATATTCAAAAGCAGAATCAAATTTAAATAAAGCCCTTAAAATTTATGAAGAAAATTTTGTAAGCAACAAGTTAGAAATAGCAACAGTTTTAAATAATATCGCGTTGGTAAAAATTTATGCCGGCAACCTTGAAATGGCTGAAACTCTATTAAAAAAAGTACTGACAATTCGCAAAAAAGAGTTAGGAACCAATAATTGTTTAATAGCCAATTCATTAAACAATCTTGGCAGCGTTTACGGCCGGCTGGGAAGATATTCTGAAGCCGAACCGTTATTTTTGAGAGCTCTCGAAATCCGTCAAAATAATCTTGAAGAATTTGATTATAAGATCGCTGAATCATTGAACAATCTCGCGGCAGTTTATCATGTTCAAAAAAAGTATGCGGAAGCGGAAAAAATATTCAAACAGGTGTTAAATATTTTCGAGAAGAATTACGGCGAAGACCATCTCGCAACTGCGTCAATTTTAAACAATCTCGGAACAGTTTGTTTTTATCGAAAAAAGTTTTCTGAAGCCGTAAGTTTCCACGAGCGAGCTTTAATAATAAGAGGAAAATTAATCGGCGAGAGTTCCCCTGTTTTTGCTGAAACTTTAGACAATCTCGCGAAAGTCTATAAAAGTCAAAGCAATTATTTTAAGGCTGAAAGATTTTGCAGCCGGGCGCTTGAGTTGAGAAGAAATCATCTTGGAAAAAACCATCCTGAATCAGCACAGACTTTGAATAATCTCGCAGAAATAAAAATCGCTCAAGGCAAATATAATATTGCGGAAAAATTTCACAAACAAGCGCTTTCAATTAGAAAGAAAACGCTAAGTGAAAATCATCCCGATATCATTGAATCATTAAATAACCTTGGTCATTTTTTTTCTTTAAAGAACGAAAGAAAAAAAGCGGCAGAATTTTATTATAACGCTCTTGAATCACTTGAAGCGGCTTCTTCAATTGCCGGTGGCGAAGGATACTCTCCACAATTTAGGAGAGAGCAGCGAAGAACATGCGAACGATTTCTGGATTCAATATCAGAAATCGAAACCCAAAACGTAAAAAAAGCGTTTGCGGCAATGGAGCTGACACGCGCCCGCAATTTTCTTGACCAACTGTCTTCGGTCGCCGCCACACGCTTTGGTAATGTTGGCAAATCCGATATTTCAAGGATAGAAAAATTAAGGAACGAAATAACGGAAGCAGAAACCAGATTGCCGGAAATGGAAATCAGCAAATTAAAATCCAAACTAACTGAATTGGAGAAGGAATTTGCAAAAAAATATCCGCGATATAACGAATTCAGAACAGCTGAATTGGTTGACATTGCTGAATTTACCAAAAATATATTAAAACCCGGCGAGGCAATACTTAGTTTTTGGGAAGGAAAAAACAACTTATACGCAGTTGTAATTGCAAATGGAAAAACTGAATTTATTGCAGACCCCTTAACCAATTTACGAAAAAGAATTTGTGAATTTATTAACATGCTGGAAGATGAAGCGCCATGCGAAGAATATAAAAAATTAAGTTATTCATTGTATAATGATTTAGTGGCTCCATTTATACAAAATTTGGATTTTGAAAAAACAACATCGCTGTTTATTATCCCTCACGGAATACTTTCTGCAATATCTTTTGAATCATTAATAATTACCACTAATGGATCAAATTTCAGAGAACTTGATTATTTTTTCAAAAAAGTTCCTATAGCTTATGTCCCATCCGCCACAGTTCTTCGAATGATACGTTCGGGATTGGCTGACGCCGAAATTATTAAAGACGCTCATTATCCGACCCTTGCATTCGGCGATCCTATTTACACAAAAAGCCGGGCAATAAAAGAAAGCGAAAACGATTCCTGTGAATACACTTTAAATCTCCAGGTAAAAAATAACCTGATAATGTTAGTAGCCAATGACACAAGCATAGGAAAAAAAATCACGCGTTCAATTCGACTCGCGCCTGATGGCAACGCATCACTCGAGCCATTGCCGGGTTCGCGCCGCGAAGTTGAAACTATAGGAAATATTTTTTATGGCACATTAACAAACAACCATATTTTTACCGGCGGCAGGGTTCAGGAAAGTATAGTTAAAAAGTTGAATGATTCAGGCGAGCTCAAAAAGTATCGCTATATTCATTTCGCGACACATGGATTTTTGCCTGGAGACGTTGCGGGATTGACCGAGCCATGTCTCGCGCTGTCAATTTACGGCAATAACGAATCCGAAGACGGTTTTTTAAAAATGGGAGAAATTCTGGGTTTGGACATAAATGCTGAATTGATTACACTTTCCGCCTGCCACACAGGATTTGTAAAGCCGGAGGAGTTCAACGAAGGAATTTCCGGGCTTGCTCGCGCGTTTTTTTACGCGGGGGCGAAAAGCTTGATGATTTCTTTATGGAGCATTGATGATGACGCTACAGTAAATTTTATGAAAAATTATTATTCAAAATTACATGATGGTGCCCCTGCCGTTCAGGCTTTAAACTTTACCCGAAAAAAAATGCTTGAAGGCGAATTCGCTCACCCGGGCTTATGGGCGCCATTTATTCTTACAGGCGAATTAAAATAAAAGAAGGTGATTATTATGAAAACTTCATTAATTAAAATATTAACTTGTATAGCTGTTTGGTCGCTGTCACAAATTGGATTGTCGAAGACCGAAAGTTTGGAAATTATAATTAAACAACCTACCGCGCTTCCCATTTTTCAGGCATACACAAATTTCATCAATTTTTGCGGAACTATTTTCAGCACAAATGAAATTCATTCAGTAACCTGGGAAAACAGTTTAGGCGGTTCTGGAAATTGCGAGTTCTTACATTCATCAAACAGTTGGCACAAACATAAACTTGAAATTCAGGAAGGCACAAACATTATTTTTGTCCAGGCAACTGATATCGCGAGTAATTCTGCTTCTGATTTTATCGCAGTCCTTTACAATACAATAGGTGAAATTGATACTAATCCCCCATCGATTATTGTAACTTCACCGGCGGATGGAACAGTTACAAACACCCATGTTATTGATGTTTACGGCACTGCTTCTGATGACTCTGGTTTTGTTTTAGTAACAGTCGACAATGTTGTCGCCGGCACAACCAACTGGATGAAGAAAATTCATTTAACGAAAAGTACGAACGAAATAAATATAACCGCTTATGATGTTTCGAGCAACACTACTACTAAAATAATAAAAGTTATAAAATCTGAAGTTGACACTGAAGCCCCAATTCTAACCGTTCTGGAACCTGCCGACTGGACAACAACAACTGAAAGCAACATTTTAGTTTACGGCAGGGCTTCCGATAACTCCGGTAATGTTCTTGTAAAGGTAAACGATACTTTCGCGGGAACAACAAACTGGCTAAAAAAAATCAATCTCGAATTGGGAACGAATATTATACATATATTAGCAGAAGACCCTTCTTATAATATTACATCAAATTCTATTCATATAGTCAGAAAAAACATTGAATTGCAAATTACAACTACTTCAGAAGAACTCGGCGGATTTCTCAATGAAACATATAAAAAACAATTGGAAACAAATAAAGACAAAGACGACACTGACTTATGGACTATAAAAGGGCTTCCGGAAAAAAGCGGGTTGATTTCTACTGATACCGGACTTATACAGGGGGTGCCGGCAGAGGCAGCGGAGTATCCCGTTACCGTTGAAGTTATAAACCGCTATTCAGGCGAAACTACATCTACAAACCTTACTATAAAAATTGAAAGTATGGCAACTGAACCTGTTCTTTTAAATAGTATGACAATTGACGGAGTCGCCGGCGAACCTTACAGCGCCGCCATTCAAATTGCCGGAATCGAAAACAACGATGAATGGTTTTTCAACGCAGCGTCGGGCATGCCTGATGGTGTAACTTTAACTCCCGAAGGGCGCATTGAAGGCGTGCCGGAAACATCCGGTTCATATAGAATTTTTATAACAGCCTCAAATTCTTCAGCTGTTTCCTCTCAGCATTACATATTTAGCAGGAACTCGCTTGATGGAAAATTATTCTTTAACATTGTCTCCATCGAAAATGAATTCCTTTCTGATATTAATGTTAAGAAAACTACTGTTAAAGTTGACTGGAAACATAATAATAAAGATAAGTTGTTGGCAAAACTTTCGTTTCTCGCTCCAGCATATAATTTCAATTTAACTAATGAAAACTGGACTATTGATTTTGGAAACTATCCTGTCCCGCTAAATATTTTAAAGAATTTCAAAAACGGCAAAGGAATTAAATTTTACAATTCTCCTGAAAAAAAGACCGATCTTTCGATTAAAGGAAAAGCGGTAATAAATAAGGCAGATAATGTTATAGTAACAGTTAAAATTAAAAACGCAAATTTTGCAAATGTTTATGGGCTGAAAAAAGATAAAAAAGCGGTGAATTTAAATTATATGCCTGTTGAATTTATTATAGGAACTAATTCCGGACATATTATCTTGCCTATGCGCGGTAAAACTAAAGTTGATAATAAAACTATCCTTAAGCTTAGGAAATAAAGTAAAACAGGACGTCCGGCCTGCTTATTCCACTAATGCTGATTACGCCGTATAATTGCGAATAAGTATATCACCGGCTAAACAGTCCGGGACGTCCTGTTTTACTTCGACTCAGCATATTTTTAGCAAAAAGTAAAAAAATAGTAAGTTTTATTCGACAAAAACCGTTAATGTTAATCGTCCTTTTGTGTTGATTAAACCTTTGCGAGGAACAGCTATTAGGCGTTACTCGAAATGGGTCGCTGATGGCAAAACCCAAATGTAGCCGCAGCTTGCCAGCTGCGTTACGCGAAAAAACATATAATTCGTAACTCATTTGTGTAAAATGTGGAAATTGCAAATAATTGTTTCCCAGAAAACGCAGCTGGCAAGCTGCGGCTACAGTAAAATTCGTAATTCCATGGAGTTACTCCTTTTCACGTTGTGTTTTATTAGACGCCCCTTAACCTGTCCCGATTTTTATATCGTGAAAACTGCCAGTTAGTATTATGCATACGACATCTGTTGAGAAAAAGCATGAGAAATATTGAAAGGTTTTAATTGTTTTTCGTAAAAACTATGCAAAAAACATGTAAAACAGGACGCGTGACGGGCGAATGCCGGTTCCCGGACTGTTTGCTATATTTTCGTTCGAGTAACATCCCCCCTAAATCCCCCTTCATGGTTCGACAAGCTCACTAACTAGTCGACCCTTAAAAAGTCAATTTTGAGGCAATTGCAAGGCGATAAGGCGAAGGCGTATTGTAATACGCCGAGCAATTAACATCCCCCTTAATCCCCCTTCAAAGGGGGACTCGCCGCAATCGGCCAAAATTGGCTTTGCTGCTTTGTTAAAGGATTTCCGAAATCAAAGATTTTGGTTACATTTTTAACAGTCCGAGACGTCCTGTTTTACATTTTTTTGCAAGGTTTTCGCGGAGAGCTTCTAAAACCTTGCAATATTTTTCACACTTTTCATAAGCCGATGTCCCATGAAAACTACAAAAAAGCAGTTTTTAAGGGTCGACTAACTAGGAGGGCTTTCGCTCTCGCCCACCCATTTCAAACAAACCCATTATTAACAATTCTTATAAATTGATCCGGTCAATCATGGCAGGGACTTTTTTTTTACAAAAATTGTTAATCTTCAATTACAAAAATTGGCACTTCTAATTTTTTTACCTATATCATTATTAATAAACGATTGGTTTCAGGCACTTTATAAATCGCCGTCCCATTTGGCATAACTTATGCTTTCTTCAACTTGGTAATTTATATATATCAATTAAATTTAAAAAAAGGAGATAAAAATGAAACGTTTAATTAATCTAATTGCAATAGTTACAGGTTTCGCAGTGATTACTGCTTTCGCCCGGATACAAGCGCCGGAACTGATTGTGGATGCGCCGGATGACTGGACAATAACTTCTGAAGAAAATATTGATGCCTATGGCTCCGCTTGGGACGACTCCGGGAGAGTCGCTGTTTTTGTCAACGGTGATTTTGCCGGTTCTTCAAACTGGTATAAAAATGTTGCTCTTGCTTCCGGAACTAACGAAATTACAATTACAGCCGTTAATATTTATAGCAATATAACAGAAAAAATCCGGCATGTTATTTGTACGGCAAATATTGAAGACACAACACCGCCGGAAATTGTCAAGGTTTTGCCGCCGGACGGCTTCGCGACTATTTTCCGTGATATTCAAATGAAAATTTATGCGACCGATAATATAGGCGTAGAAAGCGTAACAGTGAACGGCGAATCCGCCAACCCGCATTCTCACAAGTGGGTTTACAATGCGACTCTTGTCCCAGGCACGAACGAGATGGAAATAATCGCTAAAGACGCTGCCGGAAATCAATCGACAAAAATTGTCGATTACATTCTACATAATTTGCCGGTTGACACCAATCCGCCGGTTCTCGTTGTTGAAAAGCCTGATGACGGAACGGAAACCGACGCTGAATGCATTGATGTTTATGGCACTGCTTCTGATGATTCAGGTTATGTTTTCGTGAAAGTAAACGGAAAATGCGCCGGGATGTCTAACTGGTTCAAAAAAGTTTGCCTTGAACCTGGAACAAACGAAATTCAAATCGTTGCAATTGATATTAGCAGCAACACTACCGAAGAAGTTCGCACTGTTATCCGTATAGTCGGGGAAGACACAACACCGCCGGAAATTGTCAAGGTTTTGCCGCCGGACGGCT
>Ga0190283_1000398_pt1 | contig 22962 bp, 24 predicted proteins | sample 48691801_MG_FD_161669 | JGI IMG/M metagenome (GOLD analysis project Ga0190283, IMG submission 161669) | Hydrothermal vent microbial mat bacterial communities from Southern Trench, Guaymas Basin, Mexico - 4869-18-0-1_MG | ecosystem: Environmental > Aquatic > Marine > Hydrothermal vents >...
TAGCGTCTCAAGAGTGCTGGCGCCTACGTTGCCTGCTGCGCCTGCTGCAACGGCGTTTGCCGTGACCGTACCAACTGCGAGCGCCCCGAGGATAAGTTGGGCGGTTGTCGCGAACTGGATGGCGTCAGCGCCCGAGCCGGTCTTCACGATGGTGCCAGCGGGGATGGTCGCGCCTGCGCCGGTTGCTGTGAACTCAAGTACGACGGTGGCAGTTGTCGCATCTGCCGGGATGATGTTCAGGAATTCGAGCAACTGGAGCTGGAGTTTTGCGGGCACCTGGTTGAGCTGGTAGACGAGCGCGGCGTAGAACGCACCACACGCCTCAAGCAAGGCCACGGCAAAGCTGGCGTCGTTGCGGTCGCTGATTTCGGCAGGGAGCGCGTCAACCGCCTCGGCGACCAGTTGGTCTTCGTTGCGTGGGTCAAGGTCGGGGATGTCGATGGTGGCCACAGGCGCCTCGCTATTGAATGCGGTAGACCGGAAAGATTTTGTTCACGGCGTTGTTGGTGCCGATTGGTGTGATGCCAATGCGCAGTTCGATAGTGCCACCAACAACCCGCTGAATGTCTACCACGATGTCGCGAGCTCGCGGCTCGCCTCGCGCGATGGCGTTGCCAATCTGCCAGGCGACGGCGCGCGGGTCGGTGGCCAGTTCATAGACCATGGGCGGCACGCCAAACCGTGGGTTGAACGGGCGCGAGCCAAGCGGCGTGTCGATAATCTCCTGCACGGCCTGCCAGATACGGGCTTCGCCCTCACTGGTGCGAAGCCGACCAGCCGAATCAACAGCCAACGGCATCTTGACGCCGAAGCCAAAGAGGTCGTTGAGCGGAAGCGCGAGGTTTGTGGTCATGACGCACCGCCGTTGAAGATGGTGAATGAGGTCGTGTTGCTCGCGAAGCTTAGCTGAATCCCCTCGATATTCCAGACGCCTGACAGTCGGGCCCCGAATCGCTCAAGCACCACCTGGTCATCTGTGTCGACGTCGACGAAGAGCCCTGCCGCCGTGACGCGTCCAGTGAACACCTTCTTCGCACGCGCCTGTGCCTTCTTCGCCTTGAGCAACACCCCTTTCGTAAAGCTCGGAAAGTCGGCATTGGCCAGCGCAAGACCAGCTCGCTCGATGCGCACGGGCCTATCCTCAGCCTCGTCATCGTCACTTGCAAAGACCTCTTCACCGTCGAAGTCGAAGACGTTTGGCGTGGTGCGGCTGGTGCGCTCTTGCACGTCGAAGCTGAATCCTGCCTGCACGTTGAGGCCATACGTGAGTGTAGTAATCTGCCCGTCAGGCCGCACCGCACCGACCTCTTCGATGTACAACGTATCACCGCGCACCTTCACCTTGTGCCCGGCCGCAGCCATCAGACGCACCAACAACGCCCAGTCCGTCTCGCCGTGTTGCACGGCACGGCTGAACTCGATGTCGGCGATGTTCGCACGGGTGCTGTCGACACCATCAAGGCCAGCGTCGTGCGCCACCTGAATAGAGAGCTGGTCAAGGCTGGTGAACCGACGGATGCGAGCGCGCTTCTTCCTGCGTGCACCCTTCGCCTTGTCTGTTGCCTCGATAGTGACCTGGTTGCCACCGAGTGAGTTGGTAGGCTCGATGCCCTGCACATATCCAGCAAACACCTTCGTCGGGATTGCCACACCTTCTGGAGCAATCCATACGGTCATCGTTGTGCGGCTCTTCTTCGTCGGCAGTGGCAAGGCGTCGAATAACAAAAACAGTGGGTCAGCGAGGATGACGCTTGCATTGCTTGCCTTCTTTCCCTCAGCGAGACCCACGGTCACATCAACGAACACATCATCGGCGTTCTCGAATCGGAAGCTCTCACCGCTACCGTCGTCGATTTCCACGATGGCCTGCCGCGTCATGCGTCACCCCTACCGCGTGGCAGCTCAAGCGTCGGCACCGTCAACCATGCACGGGTCTCATTGCCGAGTGGTTGGAACGTGAGCGGCATGCAACGCATCAGCCACGCGATGAGGAACGTATCGATGTTGAGCTCAATGTCGACGGCGTACTCACCAGACTCGCTGAAGAGCAGTGTGCGCTGGGTGACAGACGTGTCGCCGTTCGGGCCCTTGAACAGGCTGAGCTTGAGGTCGACCCACACCCCTTGAGCTGCATCACCCGGAGCCTGGAACGCGAGCTGGAAGTGTTCACCAGGCGGCGCCACGGCCGGGTCAGGTGAGATTGGCGCGACGTCTTGCACCCACAGGTAACCAGTCCCCTGCAACTCGGGCGCGAGGTATTCGAGGTCGTACGATTGCCCAAGGTCGGTCGTGAGGTTTTCATCTTCGAAGCCGCTGCCATCGGCAAGTGGGAAGCGTTGGAGGATGGGTTGTGATAGCTGCCGTGACGGGAACCCACGCAGGTTGAGCGGGTCGTCGATGGCGTTGGTCTCACACACACGTCGCCATTCGCGCCACTCACCCACGGTGGCGTGCGCTACCCAGAACACGTGCTCCGTGCCCGTGATTTCGTACAGGCGACGACGTTGCTGCACGGTCTCATCAGCCCGCGCGTTACGTGAGTATGGGGATTCGCTTGGGTCAGTCATCAGCCAAAGCCTTTCGCGTTTGAGACCATGTTGAACTGTATCTCTACCACCTCAGGGTCGCCGCTCTCGACTGTGCGTATGAAGTCCGTGCTCAGCCCTGAGATGTGCCCCACGAAGTCGTATGCCCCAGCAATGAACTGCCACAGTTCAGGCGCGCCAGTCGTCTCAACAATAGAGGTCGCCGCCCCCTTGAGGGCCGTCACGAACGATGCGGTCTCTTCTGGGTCGTCGAGTTGCAGCAGGTATCGCACATCAAGTCCACCAGATTCGTTGCGCACCCAATCATGGATTGGCTCGGTGCGGCCTGGCAAGTTGCGGTCGGCCCATGTCGGGCTCAACGTCTCACGGTAGCTCTCAGCGTTGTACGGGAACACGATACTGCGGCCGCTGTTGAGGCCGATGAGCTGCATTTGATATGGCTTGGCAGGGGTGATGGCACCAAGCTTTGTGATGAGTCTGGTGTTTGGGTCAGCCAGCGCAGTCGATGGCGGGATGCGGCTGTCTGTGACTCGTACGCCCATGGCTCCATCTCCTTGCGGTCCTGAAGACGTGCGGCTGCCGACGTCGACGTCGCCACTGTATCAGGTTTGTTGCCAGCGCCAAGACGGCCAACACGGCAAGCGCTGTCTGCAGGATGAGTGCGGCTTCTAACGTGAGGGTTATCACCGGTTCTGCCCCTCGCGTTTGGTGAGCGTTTCGAGCTGCTTCTCAAGCTCACGACGACTTCGAGCGACAGCGGTTGCGGCGTCCTTTGCGGCATCACCAGTGCCGACGATGTTGACGACCACCGCGCCTTTCTCAACACGCACCTGGTTGAGCGCTTTGCCAACAGACTCCGCTCGCCCTCGTAGCGTCGCCAACTGCTCAGCCTCTGCGACAAGACCGCTGAGCTTCCCCTCACGGTCAAGTTGCTGCGCGGCCTGTGGGTTGGACTGCAACTGGCGGTCGAACTCGGTCAGTTCGTGAAGCCGTCGCGTCAACCCTTCACGCTGCTTGAACTTCACACGCCCACCTTTCACGGACGCCTCAAGTCCGAACGCCTCCAAGCCCATGTTGAGGTCGCGAACGACAGCAGCATTGCCCTCCTTCGAGCCACCCCCACGCTCAAGCGCGCCTTGTGCAGCAGACACAGCACCAGGGATATCGCCGACGTCGAGCGCCTGGCGAAAGCCACCTGTGCGTTGTTGGAGGTTGACGACCTCTTGTTCCCGTCTTGCTTGTGCGACGCGCGCAGCCACACGCTCACTCGCTGGCGCCTGCGCTTGCTTCTCAAAAAACTGACCGCGCTTTTCTGCCCGCTCGATGATGCCCTGTGTTCGCTGTGTGACATCGACGAACGTCGCAGCAGCGAGCATGAACGAGCCGAGAATAGCGCCACCGGCCGCGACACCGCCCACGCCAATCTGACCGACAAGACCACCGCCGCCGAACTTTCCGAGCTGGCTTGGCGTGAACTTGCCGCCACCAGCCTTCTGGCTGACTGCACGTTGGAGCTGCCCGCCATCACCACCACCAAGCCCTGACGGGAAGTTGACGACGTGCACGGGTTGCACGTCACCACCAATGCCGGATAATGCACCGACACCGCCACCGCGCTTTCCGAATAGCGCTCGGCGCCCAAGGGCCACACCCCCCTCAACAAGACCACCACCCGTGAGTTTGTTTGCGGCGAACAGGCCAACGCCGATGCCGATTGCGGTCTTGTGCTCTTCGACGAACTCACGCAGTGAGCGCACAGCCGACGGTAGTTTGCGCACCAGTTCGATGCTCATCTTTGCGGCATCTGCGATGATACGGCTGAGGTCGGTCATGTCCTGACGAAACTGTGGGTCAGCACGCAGCGCTTGGAAGTCTTCTTGAATGTCGACCAAGCCCTGAGACAACACGCCGAACGCCTCTTCGCCGGTCTCTTGAAACACCTTCTTCACGGTGTCGATGAACGTCGACTTGCGCCCCTTGAACGATGTCGACAGCTCATCAACCAGCCCTTCGGCGCCCATGTCTTTGATGCGGGCTTGGATGGCATCAACAGCAGCTGTGCCCAGTTCTGTGCCGCTCTTCACGGCCTTGTCGAGGTCCTTCTTGCGCAGCTTGATGCTGAACTCTTTGAGTCGTTCGAACTCACCAAGCTGGGCGTCAAGGATTGCCTCGGCCGCATCTGTGACCGTGCGCTCTGGGTTGAGGGCGGCGAGCGTCTGTGCCTGCTCAACGAGCTGCATGTTGAGCTCAATGTTGCTGCCGGTGCTCCGCAGGAGGCGTTTGCCCGCCTCCAAGATGTCCTCTTCGGCGAACGGTGTTGCAGCAGCCTGAGCGCGCAACCCACTGATGAGCTTGCTTGCCTTGTCGACATCGCCGACCAACGTGTTGAACGTGAGGCGCGAGGCCTCCAAGCGCTCATTGCTGCCGATGAGCATGTCGCCAATGGTGCCGCCGCCACGCGCGAGACCAGACAGCCCGATGGCGATGTTGTGGAGCTGGCCGAGCGCCCGGCCCGCGAGACCACCACCACGCGCCATGGACACCAGACTGTTGCCGATACGGTCGTACGCACCTTCGAGCTTGCGTGCGCTGCGTTCGGCGCGAGTGTTCGCCGTGCGTTGTGCGTCTCCGAATCGTGCTGCCTGTCCCCCCAGCTTGCGGAAGTCAGACCCGACTGACCCGACCAGCGTCGGCTTGATTCTCAGCTCTACTTCACTCATCGGTGCGCTCCATGGCTAGAATTGCAGCCCGCTGCCAGGCAACGAACTCAGGCAGCGGCATCGCGACCAGCTCAAGCACGGGTATGCCGGTCGCCTTGTGTAGACCTATGACCCGAGCGCGCGCCGCGATGCCTTTTTTTCGATGGCTACCCGCTCGGCATGCCGCTCAAGCGCATCCATCGCCTGCCACAACCTCACCGAATCGAAGCGAGACAACGCCGCCATGTGCTCATCAATGTCTGGCATGGGTACGCCCGGCCAGTTCACGATGACCTGTTTGACCATCATCATCAGCGCAAGCCCACTGCCATCATTCGTCATGCCACGCGCGGCAAGCGCAGCGTCCGTCTTCCACTCGTCCGAGGTCGTTGGTACCCGGATGCGCACCACGTCTGCGTACGATTCAACACCATGCTCATCTGTGGTCACGAGGCCCTGAGACAACGCTACAACAGCCGTGAGGCGGCCGCCGAACTCCTCAATTTTCAACGCCTCCTCATCAAGCTCCAGAAGGTTGAGCAGGAATTGCCCGGCCTTCTGCACCTTCTCGATATGCAGCACATCGTATTCAGGAAGGCTGTTCATCTTGTTGATGTAGGTGGTCATCAGGTCGGTTGCTTGTTTGCGGTCCATAGTTACTCCATTGCAAAAAAAGCCCGGCGAAGTGCCGGGCGTGTGATTCAGGTGGGCCCGTATGGCCTACCCGAGGGTTTCCGGCTGCACAATGATGGTCATCACGCTCGCCTCAGCAGAGCCTTTGTTCACGTCGGGGAACGCGAAGTCGACCAGGCTGCACCGTGAGTAGGTCACCGGCTCGCCGTTGGGAAGACCCGCGGCATTGACCGGCTGCTTGATGAGCGTGAGCTTGACGCGGATGCCGTTGTGCCAGGCGCGTGCCCACGTCTTCAGGCCACCGTCCACAATGTGGTCGAGCGGCTTGCTGGCCGTGACCTGACCGATGCGTGTGGGGCCGTCGATATTCTTTGGCGGCCCGCCACCTCCGGGGAACTGTTGGGTGTTGTCGCCTGTGATGTTGCCGCCAGTGACGGACGTGAACTTGCTGGCGGGGAACTCCACGAACCACGACACGTAGTCGTGCTGGGCGTGAAATGTATCGATTCCGAGTGGCATTATCTTGCTCCGGCTTAGACTTCGTTCTGTTTGGCGACTTCAGTGAGGATGGTCTCAGCCGTGCCCGCAGGCCGATACCAGATTTTGACGCGCACGTTGCCTGTGGCGATGTCCACAGGCGTGAGCAGGTCGGCGCTCGCCTCAACAGCGAATGCGTGGATGGATGGGTCAGGCTCTTCGTTGGGGCCGGGGATTGAGCCATTGAACGCGCCCTTGGCGTGCAGGTCGACCATGAATGCCCGAATGCCAAGCCGCAGGTTCACGAAGAAGAGGTCGTCGGCGACCTCGTAGATGAACTGTTGCAGGTTGGTGTAGGCGGTGAACCCGATGAGGTTGAACAGGTACGCGGCGTTCATGTAGAGCCACGCCGTCTCAGTCGTGGCGCTGCGAGCACCCATGACCTGGTTGCCAGTGCCCGTCGGGTCCCACAGCGGGTTGACGCCAGCGGCGAGCAACGTTTCGGCCACACCACTGTCGACGAGCGGTTGCCCGTTGATTTGCGTCTCAAGCCCAAGCCCGTGGGTAAGGCGGAAGTCGAGGCCCGCAGGGTTTTTGCCGGGCCCCTTCTCGTTCGCCACACGCGTCCACACGCCAGCAACAAGACCGACGATTGGGATGGTCTTGATTTCGTCGGTACGCACGTCTTGCACGCGCCAGCGCGGGAAGTAGAAGCCCACCTCAACGCTGTCGTGTGCAGCACGCTGCGTTTGAGCAGTCGCCACCGTAGCGCCTTCGTCAGCGCTCGTGAGGTACTGCCGGAAGTATGGCTCGGTCTGCGCCTCAAGCTCGGACACCACCAGCGCATCAGCGTCGAGGTCGGGAGCTGCAATCCAACCCCAACCAAGACCACCATCGCGAAACGCCTTCAGGCCAGTCTTCACACCACTAACGCTTGTGCCAACGATGTCGGCGGCTGCTGGTGCGTTGTTGTCGACACCCAGCGTTGCAGCACTGCCATCCGTGCCGAGGTCGTACGTGCCGTTTGCGGGTCGGTTGGCCGGGGCTGCCGTAACGCTGGCGAGGTCTGTCAACCGCACATAACGGCTTTGGTTGTTCACCGTGTTGAGCAGCCCACTGACCATCTTGAGGTTGTCGAACACCTCGGTGTCGATGAGCGTCGTGTCGTCGAAGTCGTAGGCCTGCACGGTCAGCTTGAACGTGTCGGCGTTCGTGCCGTCGGCGATGGTGACATCAATCCGATTACCCCACGTGCCAGCTCCCTTCGCGGTGATGGTGAGAGTGTCGAGCGGGGCGCCCGCGCGGTCGACGAGGGTCGAGAGTGCAGCCACGGCACTGGCGCCGACGATGCGGGACACAACACACCTGCGCCCTTGCTTGGCGAAGAAGTGCTTCAGCACCTCATACCCCACGCTGTAGCGGTCGCCGTCAGCGAAGCGCGTGGCGCCCCCGAACTTGTTCACGAAGTCGCCCTCACTCGTGATGAGTGTTGGAACATCTTCCTCGCCTCGGTTTGCCAGAACAGCCAAGAACAACTTGGGGCCGTCCACCGGGCCAAAGCTGATGGGGCCCGCAGTGCCCCGGCTGACGATTACTTCTGCTCGATTTCCCATGGGTCCACCAGTGTTACGCCAGGCCCGCAAGGGCGTGGATTCGGATTGCCTCGGCGTCGGTCAACGCCTTCTTGATTACGCAAACAAACTGCACGACGCCTTCGAACGGGTCAACAACGGCTGTTGGAAGCTCGGCGACCAACGGGCCCTGTGCGAACGCCCCAACCCCGAAGAGGTCCGTTGGCGTGCTGACCTCAAACGTGTCCGCGAGCGTGGCCAGCGAGCCGAGTGTAGCCACTTGGTTCCCATCTTGGTAGACCCTCACCTCGTCGGCAGCGCGGTCGATGACGGCCACGTGCGTCTGAAGCGTGTTGCGAGCTGCACCGCCACCACCGATGTCTTGCTCAGCGCCGCCAGTCGTCCGAAAGCGAAAGCGCGTCTCACCAGTGTCGTTTGTGAAGAGTTGCCAGTATGGGGTGTTCGGGCCGCGCCATCCGGCGATGTGCTGGTTGGCACCAAGGTCACCGATGCGAAGCGTGAAGGCCACAATGCTGAAGCTCGTGTCGGCATTCATGACGCCAAGCTCATCAAGGCGCGCGAAGTCTTTGAACGCGGCGCCACCGCTGAACAGTGTGGCGTGTCCGGCCTTTGGGTACAGCGGCGCCATCTGCACCTCAACATCACCAGTAAATTCCAGACTGTTGGTTGGCGGGTCCACGAAGTCTGTGGGGTCCTCGCCGTTGCCTACATTGCTTGCGTCTACCAGGCGGCGGACAGAATCGTGTGGGTACATGGCGGCGAGGCCGTGAGCAGGCCGCAACTTCAGCATCATGCTCACGAGGTCGTCTAGCTCAAGGTCGACTGTTCGTGCCCACTCACGATGGATGCCTACGTCCTGTGGCTGGATGCACAACGCCATGGTGCGCCAATCAGACATCGTTCTGGTATCGAGGCAGTCCGTGGTGCGTGGCTCAATCATGATGCCGAATCGCACCCACGGCGCATCAACAGGAAGGTTGCTCACGCGGAACGTGCCCGCAACATCTTTGGCATGCGCTTGCGGCTCGGTCTCATCATCGAGCTGCACAACGAGCGTTGGGTTGTTCGCAAGCTCAAGCATCACACGACGTGCAAATGTCTCGCGCAGTGTAGCCACGTTTGCGTAGGCCTCACGGCCTGCGACGTAGTTGGCCACAGCGTGGCAGTCGAGCACTACCGAAGAGCTGCTCTGCATGATGCGTCGGCCATGTCGGTCAAGCCATTCGTATTGTACGGTCGGGTCGTCGATGATGATGGCGGGCGTCTCACTATCAGACAGCGCCATGTTCATCGTGGGTGGTTGGCGACGCACAGTCTTGACGCCTTCGATGCCGAGCAGCACGACGCGCAGGGCCTCAAGTAGACGCTCACGCGATGATGTTGACCATGCTTGCGACATATCTAGACCCGGTTGAGGTGGTTGGCGATGGCGTCTCGAACCACTGTGGCCATCTGCTTGGCATCCTGCCCATTCTCGTCGAGGTCCACAAATCGCCGGTGCGGAATCTTCTGCCTGACACGTGGGTCCTCTTCGAGGCTGGCGTTGTGGTACCAGGCTATCTGGCCGCGCTCGGCGTTGTTGAAAAACAACAACACATCGCCTTGTGGCGTGACCGTGGCGTCCAATGCGTTGAGCATCTTGCCGCTCATCGTGAGGTCCACAGGGCTGGCGTTGCGCCCACGGCTGACACGGAAGTCGGCGTACATGTCTGAGTAAGGCTCGAACTTCGCGCCCTTGAAGTCAGCACCCTGGTTTGTTCTGGTGATGATACGCAACACGTAGAAGTCGCCCAGCTCTTGGAGCACGGGGCGCGAAATCTTCGGGTTGTTGAGAAACGATTGCACGTCTTCAACGCTGGCCTTGAGGTCGCTCAGGTCGACTTCGAACACAACCGCTGGCATGAGCTACCCTCGGTTAATACGGTGATAGCCGTGACGCATCTCGAACTCTTCTGCCGACTCCACGCCGTCGTCGTTGACCACCATGACGATGCGGCCGGCGACCATCAGTGCGACCTCTTCTTTGTAGTAGTCGGCGTAGAGTTTGCGCTTGCCGTTGAACACATCGTCTTCGCGGCTGGTCAAGTTGCGGTAGACCAGCTCCAGTGCGCGGTAGACGGTCGCGCGCGTGAGTTGGTGGTCAACACCACCAGTGGTCTCGGCATCGTTCACGATGCGGTCGAGTGTGGGCAGCCCTGGTTCGCTTGCGTCGAGATAGGCGAGCTGGCCAGCGGGGATGTTGTGAGGCAAGCCAGGGTGCTCGGCAGTGACGGCCACAGCGCCGCTTGCGCCAGCGGCCACGATGAGTGCGGCATCAGTTGTGAATACCACCAGCCCCTGCGCAACGTAGTCGACATCGCTTGGAGCGAGCGGGCTCACAACGATACGCGTGCCGAGCGGCACCGTGAAACCGCCAGCCGCCGAAGCCGTGAAGGTGAACGCCCCAACGGCTGTGGCGAAGTCGTTCTCCGGTTCGGCCGCGTCGACAATGGTGCGGTCCAGCGTGCGGTAGTCGTACTGACCATATGCCTGATTGCTGAACTGCACCTTCTCAAGGTAGCCATGCCCGCGAATCTGCATGCGCACATCCTTGTATGCCTCGGCGTGCGCACGGTGAATCATCGTAGGGTCATTGACCATGTGCTTGACGACCATCGCGTCGGTTGAGCGCATGTGTGTGTCGTAGGTGTATCGACCTGGGTCAGCGGCCATGACCAGCCTCCTTTGCTCGTTTCAGTGGTGACTTGATGACGCGCTCACGTTGCATGATGCGCAACAGGGCGATGTCCTGTGGTCGCTCTGGGATGAGTTGCACGAGCTTGACGCCTGAGGCGGTGGTCTTCACGATGCGTTTCATGTTGGGGCCTCAGAATGGGTACCAGTCGTCATCATCGTCGGCAGCGCTCTCGGCGATGATGGGCTCTTCGCTCCACTCGTCAAAGTTGCCGAAGTCGTCGTCGACTGTCCAGCCCTGCGGTCTGACGTTTGAGCTGATGGCGTTCTCGAACATGTCGTTGCTCAACTGCCTATCGGTCACATCACGCACATCAACACCGGGCTGTGTTTGGCGTGCGAGGTCTATTAGGGCGTCTTTCCACTCCACGCGCTTGTCGCTGAATACCGTGCCATCCTTGTCGATGTACTGCTCAAGACGGTCGCCCTGGCGCTTGAACTCGGCGAGGCTCCAACCACCTACTGGTATGCCGCCCTCTTCGTCGGCAAAGCTCGAACCGTGGTGCAAAATCGTGCCTGTGGGTGCGTGTACCAACCACCAGTGCTGCACATCGTAGATGCCCTGTGCACCATCCAGCGTGGAGAAGATGCCGAAGTTGCCGCGCACATAACCCTTGGCCTGCTTGATACTGCCGTCGCCTTGGTGGAAACGCAGCTCGTTTGTGCGGCTCCAGCGCGTCTTGTGCTTCCGTGCGCTGGCGGCCTTCGTTGTCGCATGCTCGCTCTGGATGACTGGCAGTTCGATGCCTCCAAGGTCGAGCCACGTGTCAACATCGCGATAGTCCGGGCCCACAGGCACGTGGCGGCGACGTTGCGTGTAGGTGGTGATGCTCTCGCGCTCCTCTTCGAAGAAGCCCCGGGCGCTCGTGCCCTCGTCTGGCAACGAGCCACTTGACCCGAGGTAGCGCTCAAGCTGTCCTGCATGCGCTTCAAGGTCGGCGCGACTAAAGCGGCCCTTGGCAACGACCTCACCAGTTCCCTTGTGAACAAGACGGCCTTCGTGTCCGTCCTGAGTGCGTACTACCTCAGCACTCCAGAAGCGCGAGGCGGTGGCGGTAGGGTCGTCGGCTGTCGCGGCCGCGTCAAAGCGCGTGCGAGGCGTGCTGCGCAGGACCGTGTAACTACCAGGCGAGCCACCTGCATTGTTGGGCGTGAACAGCACCTGCCGAGCAGGGAACTCTTCGGTGATGTAGTCACCCTGAGGCTCTGTGTTCTGCCACAGGTCCATGATGCCGGGTGTCTCATTGAACAGGTCGTCGGTGATAGGGCGGTGCAGCGTGATGACGTCAACACCACCAGCCGCGAACTGCTGCTGTGTGTCCTGGTAGATAGCTCGCAGGTCATCTTCGTCAAAGGCGAGCTGGTTCGGTGCTGGCTGCACATCGAAGTCGGTGAAGTGCAGACCCTCGACGTCGAACGCGGTGTGCGCGGCCTGCTGCAGCTCATCACCACGGGCTGTTGCTGGTGACCACCCGCTCACGAGTTCGGCGCGTCTGGCCGTCGCGGCTGCCGGGTCATCCTGCGCTTCTGCAAGTGGCGGCAACTTACGAGCTTCGGGCTTGTCTTCACCTGTGAGCTCACGCCAGCCATCGGCGTCGAACCACGTCGGGCGGACTGCGCGCCAGTGGTGGCGACAGCGATACCCGCCAGCGGCCTCCATGGCTGTGCCTCGTCCCGTCTGGTGGTTGTCGAGGTCGTCAATCTGCTCGCGTGTGAGGATGCGGCCGCGTGCCATCAGGTAACCTCACCGACTTCGAGCACTTCCCAGAACTCGCCGGGGTCCTCTTCGCCAAGCGGCACAAGTTTGGTGCGTGCCGTCCACTCCCAGATGATACCGTTGTCACCTTCGATAGGCGTGCTGTGCATCACGACGTTGCGGAAGATGTCGTCCGGGATACCGTCAGGGAATGCTGTGCAAGCAGCACCTACAGCCGTCTCGCGGTAGTGCTTGCAGGTCAAGCATTGCGGGGTCGTCGTCGTCATCATCTCACCTCAGTCTAGCAAGCCGGTAGCTTGCGCCAGTTCGGCAGCTATGCGCGCGGTCTTGAACTTCTCAAACGCTGCTTCGGCAAAGGCGACATCGGTGTCTGTCGCGCCCTCGGCCGGGACAAACATATCCCACAAGCGCTTGCGCTCGGTCTCAGGGTCTTGCGCCAGAATAGTGCGCGCGAAGCCCATTGCGTCTTCGCGTGCTGACGGCTTGGGTGTTGAGGGTGCCCCAACATCACCGCGACTGACGCGCTCACGACGAGCGTCAAGGATGACCTGGTACTTCGCATCAGCAGTCGCCTCGAACCTGTCCGCACGCTTGAGTGAAGCAAGCACTGCTGGCGCCAGCAGGTCGTGCTCACCCTTCACATAGGCCACCATGGCCTCAGCTGCGTACTCTTCTTCCATGCTGGATGCGTACTTGCCAATGAGCAGACTCCACCCCTGTGGGTAGGTCTTGTTGATAGCCGTGCGATAGTCATCAGCCGTGGCGCTCTTGTGTTCATGGAACCTATGACCAAGCTCGTGCTGGATGACGCTGGGCGTGGTGCCGCTGATGACAAACCGTTCGTTCCAGTCATCGTCACGGATGAGCATTTCGAGGCGAGCTGCTGCTTCTTCGTTCGCAAATCCGCTGTGACGATGCGCGGCAAATACATGTGTGGGTGCGCCAGTGCCAAGGTCACGGCGAAGTGTCGCAACCACTTCAGCAGGTGAGTTCGTGGAGCGCTGCCGCATTCGGATGTCGCTGAGTTCCTTGTGGGTGCGTATGCGCTTGTCGTCGAACGTTTCCTTTTTGACGAAGAGGCTGTCTGAGGCGTATCCAGCCACGGTGTTGCGCGAGCCAGCGCCGCGCACCTTCATGCGGTTGGGCGAGTTGATGTAGTGCTTTTTGTTGAACTCCGCCTGTGTGCCGAAATAGAACATAGGGCCCATATCGAAACGCTCGTTCATGTCGGACGCTGCGTCTAGCGCGGAGCGCACGCCCTCCATATCCCAGCTGCGCACGATGCGAGCTCGCTCGGTGACGCCCTCGGATACAGCGAGCGCCATGGCCTGTTTCGATGTGGTGAATGCAGGAAACTGGTCGCCAGTTGATGGGCTCGGCGTGATAGGTGGTTGGGCTGCAGCTCGTTGTCGCTCTGCTTGTGCGCGCCGCTCTTCGGCCTCACGCTTTTTGCGTTGCGCTTCTTCAGCCTGGCGCTGGCGCTCCTGCTCAACGATGACCTGTGCTTCAGCTTCAGCAGCGAGGCGTTGTCGCTCGGCTTCCTCTTGACGCTTGCGCTCGGCTTCGCGGGTGGAAAGTGCGGCCTCGTCGCGCTTGCGGCGCTCTTCGTCAATGCGTGCCTGCTCGGCGGCCTCGGCGGCCCTCTGCGCGTCTTCACGTCGTTGCTCAGCTTCGGCCTCAGCCTTTGCGCGTTCGTCTGACGCGGCCTGCTGGGCGGCTCTCTCAGCAGCAACGGCTTCGCGCTCGGCTTGCTTTGCTTGCTGCTCGGCTTCGCGCTCAGGCGGTAGGGCCTCGGACGGGCCCACCAACAGCGCGGCACAGAACGGGCGTGTGATGGCGTCACGTGGCCCGAAGTACTGGAAATGTTCGTAGCCAAGGCTTGCGGCTTTCTGGTCGTGGATGCTGCGCGAGTACTGCATGGTGGCGTCGTCGAACACGAACTTGGCACGTGCGGTGGTGGAGTTCGTGAGCTGGGCGAGTTCGGCCGTGAGGTCTGTGGCCCGTCGTCGACCAAGCACGCCTCGCGTCACGACGTCAGCAACCCTGCGGCGGTGGTCGTCGGTAAGGCTGAAGAAGCGGGCGGCCATGCCGCTGCCTGGTTGGCGCTCATCAGGCCACAGGCCAATGAGTTGGTCGATGGTTGCCAGTTCGGAATTCGACCAGTCGGCCCGTAGCCGTGAGGCCTGACGGCCATGGTCTGCGGATTCACCGAGTTCGAAGTGGTCACGTATCTGGCTACGCACTGTGGTCAGGCGGCCTTGCCACTCTCCCCAGATGCGCTTGAACGGGTCGACGTTGCTGATGGCACGGGCACGGGCTTCGGGGATTGCACGGCGAATGACACCACGGTCGCTGACGTACCGGCCATTCGGGTCGGTCTCGAACGGCTCAAGGATGTCGGTGGCAACACCAGCAATCGCCTGGCTGTACTGCGTCGACAACAAGCGAACGGTGTCGTCTATGAAGTCGTCCTGACGTGCCGTGATTGCGGCGACGTTGCTCGCGAGTAGTTCGCGCTCTCGGTCGGTCAGTGGCATCGTCAGCGCTCTCAGAAGTAAAAAGGCCCGCGAGCACGATAACGCACCCACGGGCCAAGGTCATGTGAATGGAGTAACACATGACCTATTTGAGAATGCCCTCGCGCTTCCAGTGGGGCGTCGACGTACGGTAGAGCGATGAACCATGCAGCGACTTCGACGGCAGCGCAGCGCTCATCAGGTCGGCCGCGCGCTTGTTCAGGAACTCCACCAGCTCTTCTTTCGTGAGCTTGGTGGTGCCGAGCCCAAGGGCCTTGTGTACACCTTCGAGCCCAGCCTTGTTGAGGTCGTCGAAGCGGGGGCGCATGAACATGCCCGTTCCGATGTGCTTGATTGCGGCCTTCGCGGTGACAGCGACCAGACGACCATGCGGATTGGTGATGTGGACGGTGGTTGTATCTGGCATCTGCTCTCCATTGAGTGCGGGTTATCTGACCTGTTGGCGGCCCTGTCGCTGCAAGCAGCGGGGGATTACAGGAACGCCAACAGGGCAGGGGACCGAAGTCCCGAGCCGCTTCGCTTAGCTGAGGACGTCGACAGCCAGGCGGTCTTCGTCGATGGCAGCAACACCCCAAAGGGCGTCAATGGTGTGAACCATCTTCTGCGCAAGGATGGAGTAGCCACGCGTGTAGCGCAGCGCCAGCCCGGTCTGCGGGTCGACGATGTAAACGCCTTGGGCGCCACTGCCAGCCTCAGGCAACGGCATGGGCCGGAAGGCCATCATGAACGCGTTGCGGTGGAATGCGATGTTGTGCGTGGTCGGCACGCCAGCAACCTCTTCGACGAGCTGGGACATGTAGACATCGAAGCCGTACAGTCGGCCAAGCATGGCCTCGCGCAAACCCTGCGGCGTGCCGCTGCGGTCCACGTCGGTGAGCTTGTCGAGTTCAAGCAAGGCCGTCTCATCCTTCGACGAGATGATGAGGTTACGGCCCGACACCGGGCAACGCTGGTCGTTGAGCTGCTTGCGGGCGGCGAGGATGGTCGCCTCGGTCAGGTCGGTGCCAGCGACACCGACCGTGTTCGCGATGGATGCGTACAGGGCGAACACGGTGCCCTCGATTTTCTCGGCGAGCGCGTCCATGGCGTCCTCGACATAATCGACGGCCGACTGAACGGCCGTGGCGCTGGCGGTGTCCTCGACCGCCCAAGAGACGTACCAGTGTTCGTTGAGGACAATCGGCACTTTCGTGTTCGACGGTGCCTCAGGAACGATGTCAGCGCCCTCCACCTTCTGCTGCACGTTGACCGTGCCGCGTTTGGTGACGTTGACCGTATCGCCCACGTTGGCAATCTCATCGTCCGCATCACGGTTGATGAGGTTGGTGAACATGAGGTTGGTGCTCAACCGACCAATCGCCGTGTCGAGCCAGAATTCCGGCACCGCGTCAGCGGCTTCGGTAGATTTGCGGATAACTGCCATGGTGTTCTCTCACGGTTGTTGGCCGGTCGTGCTCAGAGCTTGATGAGGCCTGCTTGGGCCGCGTCAATAATGGCCTGTCGATTCTCGCGCATGTACGCGGTATCGCCACTTTTGACGCGCTCAAGGTCGAGGGGTGCGTTTGCTTTTGGCGGGTTACCACCTGCATTGCCACCACTGTTCGGCTTCGTTCCACTTCCTTGCCCGCTGGCTGCTTTCTTGAAATGCGGATTCTTCTCAAGCCATCCCTGCATGAAGGCCTCAGGTGTCATCTGACCACCCTTGCCATCGGTCATCACGGCGCCCTGCCCGTCGACCACGTTGACGCTTCCGTCATCGGCAATCTTGAAGCTGTTGGCCACCAGGCTCGCAACCTGCTCGGGGTGTAGTGCCCCTGCGATGTTGGCTGCCTGGTTGATGACACGTCGTGCTGTCTCCGTGCGTCGATATGCCTGCTCGGTGGCGAGTTGTGTGGTGAGTGCTGCGTTCTCAGTCTGCCGGATGTCCAACAGCTCCTGATATTTCTTCTCATCGAGAAGTTTGCTCTCCCGCTCGCTCTTCAACTGGTCGGCCAGCGCTTTTGCGTCTGTGGCGTTGTCGAAGCCGAGGTCGTTGAGGACCTTGGCTTGGGCGCCCTTGGATGCTCGTGCGAGACGTTCTTGGACGATGCGGTCCACGTCTGCCTGGCTGAACTGTGTTGCCGTGTTTTGGCCCCCGTCGGGGTTTGGTTGCGGTTGCTGACCGTTTGGTGCTGGTTCGCCGTTGGGCTCGCCCTGTTCGCCGCTGTTGCCTTCGTTTTCCATCTTGCTACCTCCGTCCATTTTTGTTGCCTGACGAGCACAGTGGAGTGCTGGCACGTCCGTGGGTCGGATGCTAGGCGGTGGACAGGCGTATGTAAAGCGGTGGCGCCCTAGTTCGGTTCACCAGACGAGGCTGCGATGGGCTCTTGCGGTGCTGGTTCGGTGACGTCGGCGAGCACGGCCTGCACCTCAGCCTCGTCCATCCCGAACGCGCTTTGCAAGATGGCAGATGCGCTTTGGCGCGTGAGCACACCACCGCCAACCTTCTCAACCAGCTCGACCATGGCGCGTACCTGAATGCCGTTGAGCGCTTCATCTGCGCCCGCTGGCGTTACAACATCAACGCCGAAGCGCGTCTCAATATCGTCCATGACGCGTAGCATTGTTTCGTCAGGCAGCTCCGACAAGTGGCGTTGCGCGGCGAGCTTGAGGCCTTCGAGGCGCGCAACACCTCCGATGCCCAACGTATCGAACATCAACGCATCCTCAAGGGCGGTCGTCACACTCTCCGGGTTGAAGTCGACGTTGTACACAGGTGGCCGCACTTCGACCTGTGTTTCCTCCATCCACGCCAACGCCATCGCATCCACGCGGGTCTCGGCGCGCGTCATGCGCTCGCTCATCTTCTTGAGCAGGGCGGTCTTGTCCATCGTTGCGAACGCCATCGAGCGGCCCGACGTTGCTGCGCGGCTGTCTTCGTTCTGACGGCCAATGCCAGAAAGTACGCGAATCTCACGCATCGTCTCCTTGAGTTCGGTGCGCAGGATTTCGAGCTGCCCGATGTCCGGGCCGAGATAGAACGGTTTGTGCGTCGCGGTGTCTGGCATGGACATGGAGCCAGCGACACTGAAGTTCATGCTCTTGAGCTTGTCGAACATGGAGTCAGGAACTACCAGGATGCTGAACACGTACTGGAACGTCTGCTCATCAATGAGGCTGTACAGGTTCGTGATGCGTCTGTTCATCGGGGCAAGGTCTTTGATGGCACTCTGGCCGTGTGGCGTGGTGGCGACTCGGTGGCCGTGGCGAATTGTCACAACGGGGACCTCGCCCACGGGATGCGTGCCGCTCTCAAGCGTCATCCATACGGTGTTGCCGTCGCCGTCTTCACCGAGCTTGAGGCGGTGCCACTCCGTCTTCGTCCACAGCTTGTAGGTAGGGTCTCGGTCTTGCTCGATGTTGCTCAAGGGTGAGCGCATCGTCTGTGGGTCTTCACGGAAAATCGCCCACATGAAGTTGCCGAACATGTCGAGCTGCCAATCGACCAATCGTTCTGGCGTGAACACTGTCGCGTAGGGACGACGTCCGGCCTCAAGCTCTTGCGCTCGTGTCTCAGGCTGAGCCGCACCATGCTCAGCACCGTCGAACCGGTCAACCACGACATACGCCGCGCCGTACACCATCGCCATGGCAAGCGCGTGTGTGTAGAACTCGTCAGCATCATCGCCTTGCAGGTTGATGTCGTTGTGCAGCTCGGTGAGCACCTGACTATCGAGTGCTGACGGGCGCGACACCGGTTCGTGGTAGACGTGGGCCACGTAGGTGTCGATGACTGATGCGACCGCGTTGGGGTAGACCGCGCGCTTTACGCGAGCTTGCCAGTACGCATCCAGCTCTTTTGGGTGCTGGTCGAGGAAGCGCTCAAGGTAGGTGCGGCCACCTTCGTAGCTCGCGCGGTAGAAAGCCCAGTCGTAGCAGGCCGAGGTGTAAGCGTGATGGAACTGGGTGGTCATGCTGTTACCTGACTGAGGGGCCTATGCGCGTCTGATTGCTGGTGAGCCATGCCCAGTCGATGAGCTGTGTGAGTGCGTCGAACGCATCGTTGGTGTCACCACCAGGGAAGCTAGCGCCCTCTTCGACGACCACCTGAGGGTCGAACGTCTCGGGTGTGCCGTCCTCACTGATGGATTCGCCGAAGTCGCCCTCGCGCCATGGCTGTCTGCCGAGGATAGTAGTCACGTTGTCGGCTGGAAGCCAGATTGAACCACGCTCGATGAACGGCGTGGCGGCCGAGCCCCTGCTCATCTTCGAGCTGTTCGCCTCGATTGATACGACCGGCGTACCGTTGCGGCGCAGGAACTGGATGCACGCTGAGCCGTTTGCCTTGTTCTCGATGAGGTCCGCGTCAGTGCGCCACTTCTCCTTCATTCCCTTGATGGCTCGCCACGTATCAGGAAAGCCGCTGCGACGTCGATACTGGTCCAGCAGCTCGGCGCGCTCGTGGCCAGGTGTCATGGTGATGCCGTAGACCGAGCCAACAACAAAGCTGGCCCGCTCGCCCTGCGCGCCAAACGTCGCATCCCATGTGGCCACGATGGCGTCATAGTTCCCGCTGGCCTCTTCGTAGTAGTTCCACCAGTGGCGCTTCCAGATTCCCCCGTCGCTCTCACTTGGGCGTTGCTGCTCCTGTGCGTTGCGACCGCGCGTGCCAAGGTCGGTCAGGCGCTTTGCCCACTCATCGGTCGTGAATCGCTCAGGTACGAGGAAGTGACCGACGCTTCGTGTATCCCGCCACTCGATGGTGTTCGATGGGTGAGCTGTGCCGAGCTTCTTACGCTCGATGATGAGGTGGTCCCAATCGGGGCGGTGCTGCAAACCACCGTGCTCGATGTCGTCGTCAGGCTTACGGCCGAACGGGTCTTGTGCGTGCAGGCGCTGACCTACGACAAGCAGGCGACCTGTCTGCTCATCGTTGAGACGTGTCGTCATTTTCTCGATGAGCCACTTGAGGGCGGCATCGCGCTTGGTGCGGCTGTGACGGGCGTCGGCGTCCAAGATGTCGTCAAGAACGATTTCGTCACCACGCCAACCCGTGAACTTCGAGCCCGTGCTGGTTGCGTACCGGAACCCACCAGCCGTGGTGCCCCAGTGCTGCTTGGTGTCCTGCCGCTTCGCGATGACCAGCTCATGGCCCCATCGCTCTTGGAACCACTCCGACTGCACCAGCTCATTGCTCTTGAGGCTGTCGCGAACGGCGAGTGATAGCGCGTTGCTGCCGGTGATGATTTGTAGGCGCGGGTCCATGGCCATCTGCCACGTGGGATAGATGACGCTGCACAGCAGGCTCTTCGTGGTGCCTGGTGCGATGTTGATGGCGAGGCGACGGACTACACGGCCGTCTTCGTTGCGCAGCTCATTCGCGCAGAAGAGCGTCAGGATGCGGCACAGCTCATCAAGATGCTCAGACCACACAAGGGGGCGCGACTCAAGCTGTGGCCATGCACCCTGGAAGAACTCAATGAGTGTCTGACGCGGGCCGCGCGCTCGCACAGGCGCCGCCGCTCGCTCGGTAGCAGAGTACCGGAGACGTCGTGCACGTCGAGCGAGTGGGGTGTTGGCGGCGATACGCCCGAGCAGATGGTTGCGGCGCTTGGCCATGGCGCCTCGTTATTCGCGTCGCAAGGCGACGGTGATGAGTCGCTTGGCCTCATCGAGGTCGGCGGTGTCGAGCGCTCCGCATGGGTAGTCGTCGAGATAGGCCACGTAGACCTGCCCGTCGAACATCATGCTGCCGACATCCAGCCCGCCAAGCGTGACCGCGGTTGAGTGGTGTGGAGCGTGACCACCATGAATGAAGCGGGTGTGATTGACCTTCCCGAGGTCATGCTGGCCCTTCTTCGTAAATCGAGGCGTGAACCTGATTGGCGGCTTGATGTCTTCAGGTGAGGCTTTGGCAACATCCCTTGACGGAACACTCATGCCAAGATAGCAGCTCTCCGGGTCGTACATCCCATCGCTCTCGCGCCAGATTGTGACCCATTCGCTGACGCGCGTGGCCTCATCCCGGTCATCTTCGGCTTGGGTCTTCCTGCTTCGAAGGGCTGTGCCACGGAAGACACGCCCGATGTCCTTATACCAGACATCGGCTGGAAACTCGGTGTTTGCGTCAAGCATGTTTACGGGCCCTCCATGAGTTCGTTGTCTGTCATGTTCTCACTCCATTGTAAGATTGCGAGGCTGAGCCAAGCGCCCAGCCCCGCGTGCCGTCTTTCCGGCTGTCCTGTCAGTCTTGCCACCAAGGTTCGCGCGGCTTCTGACATCACGTGGGTTCTGGCACACCCTCGCGTGGTGCGGGCAACGCCCTTCTATGACCACTCGTTATTCTTCGCCACGGCTGTAGTCCAACACTTCGTCGACGCCGAGCGCTGTGGCAGCAGCTTCTGTGGCCATGGTGCCAACGCTGGCAGCTGCACGCATGAAGCTCGGCAACTTGTCGACGGCCACATGCAGCTTGACCGTGCCATCGTCCTCAATCGTGTAAGCGGCGTCGAGCATGTGCCGCGCCAGCTCCAACGTCTCTTCAACGCGGTCGAGGCTCTTGTTGTGCATGGCGATGAGGCGGTCACGGAATCGCTCAAGCTGGATGGCGTGTTCGTCTTCGAGTGCGTCTTGGTGGTGCTTGAAGACGTGTCGGTCCCACTCGGCTGCGCGCTTCACCCACGAATTCTTCACAGCCCACACTTCGATATGCCGCATGGTCGAGTGACCGAGCGTGAGGCCGGTGCGTCGGATGCTGCGGCCTGGGCCCAGGCTTTGGTAGATGCAGAACGCGCGGTACGCCTTCGACGTCTCACCCTTCATGATGTCCCACGGCTGGTTGGCCTTGCGCCCGGTCTTGCCGCGCTTCTTCTGCCTGTTGCGGATGGTCTTGCTTACTGCCTTCGGGCCGGGCTTCTGCCGCTGTTTGGCCTTCGCTTGTGCAGCTTTAGCCTTGGTGTCCTTCGCCATCGGTCAACCTCCGTTGCTGGCGTGTATATCCTCCATTTGGCCTGCGGGTTGCCCCTGTGGCCTGCTGACGACGGTATCAGATGTCGGCCGCGTCTTCATCTACCGCCTTCTACCTCCGCCACAGCCGCACCAAGTTGTGGTCCGCTTTCACAAGCTCGTTGTGGCCCGTCATGGTCGGGCGCTGCCTTATCCACAGGCCGCAGTCATCGCACCACGTGATTCGCTGGAAGCGCAAGCTTGGTGGTTCTTCGGCTAGCGCGGCTGTGCTGTACCCAACCGTGTTCACGACCCGCACTACGCGCTGGCACCTCCAACAGTGGTTGCGGGGCGTCATGGCCACTCACCAAAGAGAGTGCGGTGCCACAGCACCCCATTATGCTTGGACCATAGCCACTCCCAAACCTCACCGGCCCGGCCAGTGAACACGACGTCTTCGAGGTCGTTGAGGATGTCCTTGGTGTCGACGCGTTGCCCCGGCCGGGTTGTGTAGCCAAGGTCTGCCAACGTATCATTGAGTGTGGGCATGCTCATTTCAGCCACCCTTGCCCAGGAAGAACATTCAGCAGCTGAATCGGCCCTGAGGTGGGGCCGAAGTCGTCGTCGCCAATCCATGCTGCGTCATCAGCCGCCTGACGTACATCGCGCGTCAGGTTGTAGCGGTGCTTCATCATGATGACGTCGCCGATGTTCTGGCCTGCAGGTCCGCAGAAGTGTCTGGCGATGGACATGGCCATCATGGCGACGTCGGCCAACTCTTCGACCACACGGCCTGCGATGGGCTTGCCTGTGCCATTGCACTTCTGGCAATCGTCAGAAACACCACAGCCATCATTGCTACAGTCCTTGTGGCAGTACCCATGTTCGCGTCTATGCGTTGAGTATCCATCGCCATCGCACAAAGAGCAGTAGATATCGTAGTCACCGTCGCGGGCGGCCTCGAACACCTCGCTGACCTCCGAGTGCAGGTGCGCGAGGTGGTTGATTAGCTCGCTGAAGGTGCGTGGCGAGCGTCCTGTGGTGCGGCATCTATCGCACCCAACGCCCTCGCAGTGACGGCACACGTAGAAGCCGTGGTTGCGA
>Ga0190283_1000400_pt1 | contig 22936 bp, 12 predicted proteins | sample 48691801_MG_FD_161669 | JGI IMG/M metagenome (GOLD analysis project Ga0190283, IMG submission 161669) | Hydrothermal vent microbial mat bacterial communities from Southern Trench, Guaymas Basin, Mexico - 4869-18-0-1_MG | ecosystem: Environmental > Aquatic > Marine > Hydrothermal vents >...
CGTATTTTCTAAGGAAAACGAGCTTGAAAAGGTTTTATGATTGTCCCAAAAAACGGTTTGAGAATGCTTTTTTCTTGTTCCCATGCTCAAGTGCCAATGCCATTAAGTTAAGCTTTTGGGTGAGGGCAACCATAAAGGATTGCCCCTACATTACATAACGGTTTGTAGGGCAACCACAAGGGATTGCCCCTACACTTAATGGCATTGATGCTCAAGTGCTGGTAGCGAGCGTCGCATGGTTTTTTCGATAAAATCAAATCCATTATTCGAGACAATTCTTGTAGTCGTTATTATGGTATTGTGCAGTTTAGGGCCATACTTTAATTTGAAACCTTCAAAATGGTATGATGGCCCTCAAATCGGATTGATTTATATTGGCATTGCCAAACTTAAGTTTGGACTCTTGTAACTACAAGGATTGTATCTAAAAACGGAATTTTTCGATAATGAAAGTAAACGAGTCACCCCATGTTCAAGTCATCGCCGAACGGCTGAGAGCGTACCTTTCCAACTCAAGGAGTCCAAGATTTATCTTGGCAAGGAGTCCAAGATTTATCTTGGACGTCAAAAAAAACATCGTCAATTGGGGGCCATACTAACACTTGAAACCGCTCGTATTTTCTCGCCAAAAAACGCTGCCACAAATCTCGGCTAGATAAGCCTTCGACAAAGGACTAGACTAGGGAGCTATAGATGTTCAGAAAAATCATTTCAAAAAAGCCAATAGTGAATAAATAGACGTCCAAGATAAATCTTGGACTCCGGACAAGTAGACGTCCAAGATAAATCTTGGACTCCGGATGAAAATCGGATTGATTTATATTGGCATTGCCAAACTAAAGATTAAGGGGTGTGTTTTGGGGCTATCACCAGATTATTTACAGCAACAAAACTTTTGCGTCGGCAAAAACTTCGCTTCGCTGTACTTTTGCCGACGAATGTTCATTTTTCATTCTTCATTCGCATCTGATAGGCGCTTTCTTCCACTCGTCCATAAGTTGCGCCTACGCCGGGCGGGTTGATTTTGGTGATCATACAATCACGCACCTTCGCCTCTTCCAAGCCTTCACCAATCACCGCTTTATCAAAAACAATATCTATGCTGTCCTTTTTCCCTAAATCACCTCGTGAAACGGATTGCGCGATAGGATGTCCGTCTCTATCAAACAAAGAACATTGCAGTTTGTATCGCCCCGGGGAGCGAATCTGCGTGAACTTGGCGGGAAAGATTAAATTGTCTCCCACGTAGCGGCGATCAGAAATTTGGCTCAACACGGCCTCCGCTTGCACATATCGGAATGTCGCCACCGCGCCCATACCTTTTTTCAGCATAAACCGCGCGCCAATTTCATCCGGCCAATTTGAGGTCTCCAAGGTTTTGCTATCTAAATGATAAGTGTACAAAACCCAGCCTTCTTCCTCACCCGAAGAAGTCAAGGTTGTCTTGAACAGTGGATTTTTCGAGCCCTTGGCAACACTAAAAATATCAAAAGAGACTTGGGCGACCGATTTTAGACTTTTCAATTTAAACGTGATGGGCACCACATCATGTTTAAAATGCACGTAATGCGGCAAAATAACGACACCTTTGTAGAATCCAAACGTGTCCAGATTTCTTTGCAGCGGTATCCACTGATTAGGCGGCACATAGCTCGCCTTTGTCACCTTGAAGGTGTTGGACTTTCTGGTTTTTTTGTCATGGATAACCGGTGCAGCCGGCGGCGGATTGTCAATGACTTCTGTTTGCTTTTCAGTTTTGCAAGCCCATAAAGAAACTGACAACATCAATGCGAGCATCAACTTGCCAGCGGTGATATAGTGGGAGTACAACGGATTTTGTTCATTCTGTGGATTTTTTCTAGGCATTTTTGAGTGCCCTTGGTAAATATTTAGGCGTATTTTCGACGCGATTCTTAGGCATTTCATTTTCACCCTTTTAAAGTACGTTCTGTATAACTCGCATAAATCAATCCTTGCTTGAGAGAGGGTTGAGTTATAGTAAACTATTTATTAATAGTTTCTAACAAATCTTAATAAGAAATAGCTCACTCCTCAAAAAAGAATTGACATTGAGGGGTGTTTTTTTTAACGATTTTTTGTTAGAAAGCGGCAGGCATAAGGTTCAGTACTCAATAGTCGTACGGGTAAAACCGTCGACTTACAATCTATCAATTTGCGTTTGCTGGCCGCGAATTCAGATTGTATAAAGCGGCTATTTTCCCATTTTCGGTAGCATGCAGGTAGATTCACCCACTCATTAGAGTGCTATTGTTAACTTTTGTTAACCTAAATGAATCGGAACGATTGGGTTTGGTGTTATTGAAGTTATACTTACCACCGTAATAAATTGAACTTTTTTATCTCGATCATAATAAACTATAATAATACTAACACAACATATACTGAGCACCGTCATAAACATAGCTCTTTCTGTCATTTCGCTTAAGAGAAATCTTATCAGGTAGGAGAAATCTTACGGACTATTTCTTTGGATTGAGAAATCTTCTATAGATTTTCAGAAAATTAATTTCTTTGGCAGCCTGTCTGAAAGCTTTCGTCCCCTAAAGGGGACTAAATAATTATCTGAATATCTATAGCAGAGCTAGTAATGACAAAAGCGCAAATTGGTGTAAAGTCTAACTATAGACGTTCAGATAAATAATTTCAAAAACAGCAGACACTTATGTCTGCCCCTACGTTTTGGTAGGGGCTTTCCTAAGAGCGTGTTTTAAAAGCATTCGGTATCAGCCTTCATGCTATAGTATTTCAGATAAATATTTTTCTAAAATTCATAAAAGGCCAATTAGCCGCAAAGCGTAATTATGCCCCATTCAAAAAGCTCTAAGTTGGGTACATTTGACCATTTTTTTTGTGTGGTTATTTAGCCGAGTTTGAGGGCCATAAAATATTTTGGAGGTTTTTAAATCAAAGTCTGGCCCTCGGCGCGTGCCTTTGGGTTGAAGTCGGTTTGTCATTTTAAGTCGCCTTTTCGCCTAACCAATAAGACGATTATTACAAGCCGACTACAAACGGGCCGGTATTTCAGATAAATGATTTTTATGAAAAACTATATATAAATTTATACCATTCCTTTCCGGGATGGTATCTGTGCGCTCGTGCGATTTGGTTTTCCATCGCTTTGAGAGATGGTATCTGTACGCTCGTGCGATTCTATATATATACTTAACACGGTTACAAGGTTGGCATAGGGGCCTTTTTGGGCGATGCTGTTATTTGATCTTGGGTGTCATGTTTGAGGTATTACCGTCTTTTCTTTTATAAAAACAATCAGTTATTTAATAACCCGTGAGACAGCGTGGACGTTGAGTAATTACCAATTACCAATTACCGATTACCAAGACCCTCCCCAAAATCCGTTACAATCAGCAATTTTTTTCTCTGTCTTGATCTGATTCGGTGGTTATGCAATACTCTCTTATTTCCAAAAGCATAAATCCCACCGCGGAAAAACGCATTCCGAGTTCGCCCTTTTTCAAAAGTGGGAATTTCAGTGAATACGGTTTAAAAGACTCAAGTACGATATCTAACAGAGTTGAATGATTCCTTTTAAAAATAAGGAGATATGAAGAAATGTATGAAGTTATATTTTACAAAGGCAACTATAGATGGCGGCAAAAACAGGCCAATCGAGATAAGTGTGCCGCTTATGTGGAACACCATTTTAATTCGGCGGTAAATCCTATGTCGAGTTACGCGGTGGTGATCACAGGTTATCTGGCTTCTGAGACAACCAAAAACTGGGGACGTTGGTACGCTAACCGAGTGGGTAAGGAATTTGGTATACCGGTAGCAGGAAATGGTGGGGTATTAGTCGGGGGTTACAATGGGCGTGGAAATGGCAACCTGAAACATACCAGAATGCCGGCCATTTTGCTAGAACCGTTGTTTGCCAGCAATCCAGAACATGCCGAATGGATTCGCAGCGATGAGGGGCAAGACACGGTTGCCAAAATCCTAACCGAAAGTATTATGGAGTTTTTCCCTGAGGGCAGCCGGATTGGTTTTAGCGTTGGGCACAAGTACAAGACTTCTCGCCCCAAGGATAGAGGGGCACCGGTTTATGGTGGCGGCGCGGAGGCCGACTATGCCGAAATAGTGATGGAGAAGGCGAAAGTCATGCTGGAATCGGACGCTCCGATAATAGCGGAACTTATCCCAGAAGAAGAAGACGTGCCCGATAATGACATCCGTGTTATCAAGGATGGTAAAGAATTGTGGCTGCATAGCGAGGTTGATGAAGATGATGATGTCGTCTGGGATGAAGAAAACCGCATCTTGTATATCACCAGCCTATAGTTTGTAGTAGGCGATTTATCGCCTAAACGTTTGTAGGTTTGTAGTAGGCGATTTATCGCCTTAACTAAGTAAGGTTTGTAGTAGGCGATTTATCGCCTAAACGTTTGTAGGTTTGTAGTAGGCGATTTATCGCCTAAACGTTTGTAGTGTTTGTAGTAGGCGATTTATCGCCTAAACGTTTGTAGTGTTTGTAGTAGGCGATTTATCGCCTAAACGTTTGTAGTGGCAATACTGCGCGTGATAAAAAAAAACCCCGTTTTGAAAAAAACGGGGTTTTTTTAGTTGCTTATTGCCCACTTAGAGATTTTCAGAAAAATAATTTCAAAACAGCCAACGGCTAAAGCCGTTGTCTAAAAGCTCAAGTCCCCTAAAGGGGACTAAATAATTATCTGAATCTCTATATAATGTTCAGAAAAATCCAGTGGCAAATCTCCAAGTAAGCAATACTTGGAGGTTTTTGGTCCCACTATTTATCAATCACCCACCTTCAAAAGTTCAATCTTGAAAATCAAGGTGACGTTGGGGCCAATTTTGTTGCCCGCACCCCGCATTCCGTAGGCTAACTTAGCCGGGATAAACAATTTCCATTTAGCGCCTTCTTTCATTAACTGCAAGGCTTCCGTCCAACCTGCGATTACGCCTTTAACTGGGAAAGTGGCGGGTTTTTTACGTTTGTAGGAACTGTCAAATTCAGTTCCGTCGATTAAAGTCCCCCGATAATGGGTAGTCACCTTATCGGTGGCTTTGGGCGTTTTGCCATCGCCGGGGGTAATTATTTTGTATTGCAAGCCACTCGACAAGCTAACCACGCCTTCTTTTTTTGCATTTTTAGCGAGGAAGGCTTCGCCTTCTTGGCGATTTTTTTCAGCCAGTTGCATAAATTTCTCTCGCTGGAAAGCCATCAGGACTTGACCCATTTCTTGTTGGCTCAATAAAGGCTTCTTACTGCCAGTCAGCGCATGTTTAATGCCCTTGGCGAGTGTGTCTGGGTTAAGCTTAATGCCTTGTTGCTTTAAGTACTTGGATATGTTTTGCCCAAATTGTTGCCCAAAAGTATAACTGAGTTTGTCTTGTTGGGTGATGAGCGTTTGTGGTTCGCCGGCACTTGAGACTTGGGCAGCAAAAATACCCAACGAGAGTACCGTTATAACACGTAATTTCATTAAAACTCCTTGAGTTCTATTAAGATAATAATTTCATTGACAACTATTGACTTATGGTCAAAATTGATGTCAACAATGAAATGAAAAAAAAATGACTTATAAAAGTCTTTCCTAGGTATGAACCCATGGAAGTTCCCCATCTCTCTTTCCTTCCTAACTTACACGCTTTTTTTTACCTAGCCAACGATTTGAGGCTAGAACACACCCATCGCATTTAAATACTAATGGGGGCGCTCTATCGAACTTCAAGTATTTTTATTTGAATAATAAAAATTGCGCCCCAAAATTCAACCCCGAAGGGGTTGAATGTGAATAGCCACAGGTGCAACCTGTGGGAAATGTGCCCCCGACACGCCAACCCCGAAGGGGTTGAATATGAATAGCCACAGGTGCAACCTGTGGGAAATGTGCCCTCGACACGCCAACCCCGAAGGGGCCTCCAGTGAATGAGCATAGTATTGATATAATCAATAAAATTCAACAAGTTATACACTTCAACAACACAGAAAGTTTTTGCATCGCTCCAACTTTTGCCTTTACAAAAGTGATCTCGCGTAGCGAAGTAACAAAACTTTCGGCTCGAAGCTGTGCGAGAGAAACGGAGTTAGATAGCGCGTTGCCCTTCCAGGGGCTAAGCCCCTGGCTATATTAATCTCGCCCCGTTGGGGCTATATTAATCTCGCCCCGTTGGGGCTTCCAGGGGCGTTGCCCCTGGCTATATTAATCTCGCCCCGTTGGGGCTTCCAGGGGCGTTGCCCCTGGCTATATTAATCTCGCCCCGTTGGGGCTTCTTGTCCTTTTATAAGTTTTTAGGAAAAAAGGCCATCAATCAAATCAAATGAATCAATTTGCCAACCTGGCCCCCAAAAAAACCGCCAGGTTTTATAAATCATTTTTCATTTTTCATTTTTCATTTTTCATTTTTCATTAGATAAGTGGGACACATCCGAAAAAACATCGTTTTGAAAAAACAGGGTTTCTTTGAGTTGCTGATTGCCCACCTATACATGTTCATAAAAATCCAGTGGCAAACTTCCAAGGTTAAATAAAACCTTGGAGACTTCTTTATTAGACTTGTTCCTAAATAAATAGTCATGGATAAGTTATTTATCCGCCCCCAAGCATGAAAATAAAGGAATAGAAAAGCATCTAGGCTTTTAATTTTTTAATTCGTTAATTTATCAATTCGTTGTACTAGATATTGTGGGTATTTTCACAGTAAACATCACCCATTAAAAAAGATGATATACAACCAGACTAAAAATCAATGAATTAGCTTATTAACGTGAGTTCGACTTTAAATATCAGTGAATTAATTATATCAACTCGTTATTTATAATGACTTTTAAATCAATCAGTTCAATCAGTTAAAAAACCAACCAACAAGCTTTACTGACTCATTTCACTCTATGGCCCACAATTTGGCGGTTATTGACGTATTAATGGTAAGGGTTTAATCGTCAAATTTTTTTTTTAATCACTATTTTAAAACAATTGATTAAGAACTATTTAATATAACTTCTTGAAAAGTCGAGCTCACGTTATTAAAGGACAAGTCTATTTATCAATCATCCACCGAGATAAGTTCAATCTCGAAAATCAAGGCGGCATTGGGGCCAATTTTACCGGCCGGTGAGCCGACTTCTTTGTAGCCCAATTTGGCAGGGATAAACAATTGCCATTTTGCACCTTCTTTCATTAACAACAAGGCTTCCTGCCAACCTTTTATTACGCGATTGACTGGGAATTGAACAGGTTTGTCACGTTTGTAGGAGCTGTCAAATTCAGTCCCGTTGATTAAGATTCCCCGATAATGGGTAGTTACCTTATCGGTAGCTTTGGGCGTTTTGCCAGTGCCGGGGGTAATCACTTTGTATTGCAAGCCACTCGGCAAGGTAATCACACCGTCTTTTTTGGCATTTTTCGCGAGGAATTTTTCGCCTTGCTTGAGATTCTTTTGAGCCAGTTGCTCAAGAAGTGCCGCTTTATCATTCACAGAGAGAAGTTCAATCTCGACAATCAAGGTTGCATTTGGGCCAATTTGGCTACCTGGTACACCCCGTATCCCGTAGGCTAACTTAGGCGGGATAAACAATTGCCAGTTAGCACCTTCTTTCATCAATTGCAAGGCTTCCGTCCAACCTTTTATGATGCGATTGACTGTGAAAGCGGCGGGTTTGCCAAGTCTATAAGAGCTGTCAAATTCAGTCCCGTTGATTAAGGTTCCCCGATAATGGGTAGTCACCTTATCGGTGGCTTTGGGCGTTTTGCCAGTGCCGGGGGTAATCACCTTGTACTGTAGGCCGCTCGGTAGGGTAACCACACCGTCTTTTTTGGCATTTTCCGCGAGGAATTTTTCGCCTTCTTGGAGATTTTTGTCAGCAAGTGCTTTAATCGCTGCGGTTTGCTTGGCACGTCTTTTTTGCTCGAAAGCCCTGAGAATTTGAGTCATCTCAGATGCTTCCAATAAAGGCTTGTTTCCAAAGAAGGCGTCTGTCAGGCCTTTGATGAGTACATCAAGGTTGATTTTAACACCTTGTTGTTTGAGGTTATAGCCAATGTTTTGTCCAAAACTGTAACTGCGTTTGTCTTGTTGGCTGGTGAGCGTTTGTGGTTCGTCAGCACTTGTTACTTGGGCGGCCAATATACCCATTAGAAGTATTGTTATACACGGTTGTTTCATTAATTAAATTTCCTTGAGTCAGGTTGGTTAGACTATACACTTTCATAAATGGCGTTTTTGTTCCCGATAAACAAGTCCTCTTGAGGCGCATTCTAATGAAAAATGAAAAATGAAAAATGAAAAATGAAAAGTGAATAGATGACATAAGCATGAAAAATGGTCTCGTAGCCCACCTAAGTGGGCACTGCTTTCTCAAACATTATCCCGAAACGCAGTAACGAGCTTCCGCAGATAATCCTACCAAACGCTTGTCCACCATCCATCTCCATGAAAATAGGCAATACGTTTAAACCCTAAATCAGCTTATCTTAAAACGTCACAAGATTTCTCCAAACTAAAGTTTGGACTCCTGCCAAACTAAAGTTTGGACTCCTGCCAAACTAAAGTTTGGACTCCTGCCAAACTAAAGTTTGGACTCCTGTCGTTTATATTAATCACCTGTCTGGGAAATATTCCAACCGATAGCTGTCTAAGTCAAATTCTTTCAATTTGAAGCCGATGCCGAATCTTAATTCTTTGCGGTTTCGTTCTTTGGTGATATCACGAGTTTGCCCAACTTCAATAAATTGGGGTTCATTCGTTAGTATCTCTATGAGTTTGGTTGGATCAGGGCTATAGCCTTCAACTTTGATAAAGCCTTCTTCGAGGTGAAAACTGACAATCCAACTGTTTTTAGGAATCAATTTGTCCAAAGCATCGAGGATTGTAACAACATCTTGGCGAGGAAGGTTTTTGATCGGCCCAATCAGTTGTTCTATTTCTCCCACTTCGGCACGTAATTGACTGATATCGCCGGTGCGGCGTTTCAAATCGGCTAAGCGTTGTTTGAGGCCTCGTTCATAATCTATCGCATAATAAATGCCGCCGATAATGCCAGCAATCAACAAGAAGGCAAAAAAGCCTAACCGAAAGCGTTTTTTTCGTTGCGCTGTTTGTGCAAGACGTGCGGCGGTACCGGGAGGGATAAAGGCATAATCATACGCGGCCGGCGACGGCATTGGCAATTCTTCCCAGTCGCTGACACTGGTTTTCCACTCTTGTTCGACACCAGTTTGTAGACTTGACAGTGCTTCTTCTAACTGTGCTTGAAACTCAGGCTCATCACGCTCCACTTTGGGTAGGTGTAACCAACGTTGGATAACGTTGCCTGACCATTCTAGACAAGTGATGGTGCTATCATCTTCGTCATACACTTGGTAGGGCGTTGGTGCGTGTGGCAAAACGACAACGGAACGCGGTAGAACGCGGTTTAAAAATAAGCCTACTTTATTAAAGGCTTGGAATAATTCTTCGGCCCGTTTGGCGGGCATCCATAAGGCACAAGTTTGTTCGCCATCGTTGGGTGGTTGTACGGCGAGCAAGAGTGGTTCTGTTACGCCCGGCAATAGTGTTGGCAATTGCAGATTGACGACGTTTTTGAGATTTTGCGCGGCAACGGCGGGTAATTTTAGGGTGGTGGCCACAAATTCGCTATTGGGCAAAGCGAGCGCTATTTTTGTTCGTTTTGTGGTTACCGGTAATAAGCGTCGCGCGGCATCGGCGATTTCTGTCGGTGTGAGTTTGAACAAAGATTCGTCGGGTTGTGCAACGAGGTTATGGTGTTTAGTATGTAGTAATGCCGATCCATGCACAATCAGACAAATGTCGCATGAGACGGATTTTTTCCGTCGTTTTTTGAGTTGCTTGGTAGATTTTTTTTTCATTGGGTTGGTAATTGGTAATTGGTAAGGCTGAATTACTGAGTACAACGAATTACTGAAGTACAACGAATTACTGAAGTACAACGAATTACGGGGATAAACGAATTAAGCCTTCTAATAATGTTTATCCTCGTCATTGGCATTCCATAACGAAGTTTCGTTGTACTATAGATGTTCAGAAAAATAATTTCAAAAAAGCCAATAGTGAATAGCGCCAACCCCGTAGGGGTTGAATGTGAATAGCTTAAGGAAAACCTGGGGAAGGGCCGGGGAGGGGCCTCAACCCCGATAGGGGTTGAATTTGAATAGCTTAAGGAAAACCTGGGGAAGGGCCGGGGATGGCTCCCAACCCTGAAGGGGTTGAATGTGGATATGGAATAAAAATAGGGTGAAAAAAACGAGCAAAATCAACCCATATTTAACACCCCAGGCCCCAACCAATGCCATTAAGTTAAGGAACTCTTTGATTTTGCTATATTTTTATTAAAAAACGCCCCGTCGTGCCAGATTTTTATCGAGGGGTGGGGTCGTAAGTCATTGTTTTTATTGAAAGTAAAAAATCGGGTACCCCACCCTAACACACAAAAAATTTGATTAAAAATCAATAGGTTATATCTTAACTTAATGGCATTGAGGTGGAACCTGGGGCTATTCACATTCAACCCCTTCGGGGTTGTGGCCCCCCGTTTGTCCCCCAGGTTTCACCTGGGGCTATTCACATTCAACCCCTTCGGGGTTGGCGTATTTATAATGCATTTACCCCAGGTTCCACCAGTTGCTCTTAACTGGAGGCCCCTTCGGGGTTGGGGCCATAATTAATAATTAATTGTTAATTTCCTCCTTCGGGGTAAATGTTTATGAGGATCGTCACAGGTTCAGTTCAAGGCACAGTCAAGCATTTATTTAACCATAGGTAACCGTCATGTCTGAAGAAGATTGGAAAGGGAACATTGATTCCCGAAAAATGTCGAGGCGTCGCTTTATAAAGGGTACCACTGCTGCCGGGGTTGCATTGACCCTAGTCGGTATTGACCCAAATTCAGGAACCTTCAAAGCGGCCTTCGCTAAGGGTGCTTCAAAGCCAGAAAAGTGGTTCTTGTCGGTTTGCCCATACTGTGGCGTGGGGTGCGGAGTGGAGGTAGGCGTTGCCAGCGGCAAAGTGGTTGCTGTCAAAGGGATGAAAGACCACCCCGTCAACAAAGGCCGGCTTTGCATTCTCGGTAAAAATCTGGTCGATATACTCTACACCAACGATCGGGCATTATATCCGATGACAAGGCGTGGCGAGCGTTTCAACAGAATCGGATGGAACGAAGCGACCGATAGGGTAGCCAATCAGTTGAAACAAACGATAGATAGGTACGGGCCCAACTCCGTTGCCATGTATATCAGTGCCTCTGAATATAACGAGGAGTACTATATATACAACAAATTCGTCAAAGGATGCTTGGGTACAAACAACCTTGAATCAAGTGCCCGGTTGTGTTGGGCCAGCGGCGTTGTGGGGTTGGTGAAGGCATTTGGTGCGGATGCGCCCCCATGTGCGTATGATGACGTGGAGAAGGCCGATCTGTTTTTTATGACTGGGTATAATGTCTATTCGTCGAAACCGGTCTTTTTTAGACGGATTATAAAGGCGAAATATAGAAACAATACCAAATTGATCGTGGTCGATCCAAGGAACACCAACACAGCGGACTTTGCTGATCGGCACCTCAGAATCAAACCGGGCACCGATGTTATTCTCCACAACACGCTGGCAAATATCCTGATACAGGAAAAACTCATCAACGAACGCGAAGCGAGGCAGTTGACGGAAAATTACGATGCTTTCAAGCAGCATGTGAAGAAATTTACTGCCGCCATGGCTTCGGAAGCCACCGGTCTTTCAGTGACTGAGATTGTTGAGACGGCAAGAGATATCGGAAGAGCAAAGGCGGGGCTGTTTTTATGGGGGCAGGGACTCAATCAGAGCAACATTGGCACCCGAAAAGTCACTTCGCTTCTTAATATTGTGTTTATAACCGGTAATATCGGCAAGCCTGGTGCTGGGCCGATGGCGATTACCGGTCAAACAGGTGCCATGGGTTTGCGAGAGGTTGGCGGATTGCCACACCTGTTGCCGGGCTTCCGAAAAGTCACCGATGACAAGGCGAGAGATGAGATTGCCAAGATATGGGGTGTTGATCCAAACCGAATGGATTCGGCCAACGGAAAAACGCTGCCGGCCATTCTGGAAGGGATTGATAAAGGTCAGATCAAGGCCCTGTGGATCATCCACTCGAATCCAGCCGCCACCTTTCCCGATTCCAATTGGGTTAGGAAGGTACTTAGCAAGACTGAATTCCTCGTTGTCCAAGACTGCTATCATCCGACTGAAACCTCGAAATACGCCCATCTGATTCTGCCGGGGGCCCAATGGTCAGAAAAGGCCGGTATTCTGACGAACTCGGAAAGAGGCCTTAATCTGGTTGAACAGGCCGTGATGCCGCCGGGCGAGGCTAAGCCTGATCTTGAGATAGTGATGGACGTTGCCAAGAAAATGGGCTTTAGTCAACAGTTTCCCTATAACAACACAGAAGAGATATTCGAGGAGTACAAACGCTGCTGTCAAGGAAGGCCTTGCGATATCAGTGGAATTACTTACAACCGCCTGAGAATAGATAAAGGCATTCAATGGCCGGTACCGGCCCTCGATCATCAAGGAACAAAGCGAAGATTCCTCGACAAGAAATTTCCTAAAGGCAAATTAAGACTGAATCTTCATGAACATCAGGAAGCCGCAGAAGTTCCTGATAAAAACTACCCGATCCTTCTCATGACTGGCCTTGTTTTCGGACAATATCATTCAAGAACGAGGACGAGCAAGGTACCTGCTTTGAACCGTGCCGTTTCAGAAGCCTTTGCCGAAATCAACCCGTCAGATGCGAGAAAATACCGACTGTGGGACGGTGAGATGGTCAAAGTCTCATCAAAAAGGGGAACGGTTACGGTAAGGGCAAAAGTCACTGACAGCGTTATGGCAGGTACTGTCTTTCTTCCCTATCATTTTGCTTACCTTGCAGGAAAGGATAAGGCCATCAATTCTCTGACTAACCGCGCCTTCGATGAATTTTCCCAACAGCCAGAATACAAGGCTTGTGCCGTCAAGATTGAGCGAACTTAGGAAGTTTCTACTATACACACTCCTATAGATTTTCAGATAATTATTTTCAAAGTGAATAGCCCTAGATTTCGTCCGGTCTATTTATTTACTATTGGCTTTTTTTAAATTCTTTTTCTGAACGTCTATAGTAGTTTTTAAAAGGAAGGTGTTTCCACAGGATTAACTAATGTTCGAGTTTATTCAAAACCTGTTTAAGACGACGTTCTCCATTCACCTGCGTCCTCCGGGCGCAAGAGATGAGAGCGGACTTTTGGCGGCTTGTATCAAATGCGGCCGGTGTATGGAAGTGTGTCCCTACCAGTCTATTTTTCTCGCGCCTTATTCTCAGTGGAGTCTCTATGGCACTCCGCTCATCGATCCGCTCAAAAAACCCTGTTATCTCTGCATGAAGTGCCCAGAGGTTTGTCCAACTGGCGCTCTTAAGCCTGTCACAAAAGAAAAGGCCGGTATGGGTATAGCCGGTATTATAGAAACAACTTGTCTCTCCTATCAAGAGACGATATGCAATCTCTGCTACCGGCATTGCCCCCTCAAAGGGAAAGCGATCACCCTAGATGAAGATTTAAGCCCAGTCATCATCAATGAGGGTTGCGTTGGTTGTGGCGTGTGTTTTTACATTTGTCCAACTCAACCGCGATCCATCAGCTTAAAAACTGGCAGGAAATGAAGATGAAACTCAATAAAAACAGACATCACTATCAACCCTACCGTCGAGCGATACAGGCTACCGTTTTGTTATTGATGATAGCTATCCCGTTTCTGAATCTGCTCAAGATCGATGTCGTTCAGGGAACACTGTGTTCCATCGGCACCATGACGATCAATATCATTACTTGTCCCGTTGGGGCAATTCAGACTTTTTTGACGACAAGGCATGTTGATCTGTTGCTCCTGTTGTCGGCTTCCTTTTTTGTTGTTCTAGCCTTTGTATTTGGGCGGATTTTTTGCAGTTGGATATGTGTTCAACATGTCTTCTCGGAAATGGGGGACAAAATCAGAAACGTTTTAGGAAGAAACAAAGGCTGCCAGCCCGATTCACCCAAGCGGTATCGGAGAGGCCGGAAAATCCTGTTATATTTCCTCGGCGGAAGTCTGTTTGCGGCTTTTATTACCGGCATTCCGGTTATCTGCTATATTTGTCCTATCGGCGCAATATGCCGACTTTTTATTAATGGTACCTACTTGCACAAAATCGGCGGTGAGATAATCGTTCTTGCCATCATATTGATTGCGGAAATTTCGATTGCCAGACGGGGATGGTGCAAGTATCTGTGTCCAGTGGGTGCATTATACGGCGTTTGTTCGCACAGTCGCTCTCTGAAAGTCAGAAGAAATCCAGACAGTTGCGTTGGTTGTGGTAAGTGCGTGGAAGTTTGCCCAATGGGTGAAGCGCCATTACATGGGCGGATAGGTAAAACCTGCACTAATTGTGCGATATGTGTTGATTCATGTACGACAGGTGCGTTGAAATTAAGTTTTCGGAAATCATTAAACAGTGATCAGGAGTCCAAACTTTAGTTTGGCAGGTTTGGCAGTCGTCCAAACTTTTACACCGTCATAACTTGGGCTTTTGATTGGCTAATTGGTAATTGAGAACTGAGTCTATATTTGGGGAGGACTCATCGATTTATCGATGACATCATTTTCCATATTGGACTCCTATTTATGCGAATTAAGGGTTAAATTGAATCTTATAAATTCTTGTAAGTGGAAAACGCGCTTTGACGCGCTTTGACGCAAGAGATATCAACATAAGCGCGGCGCTTGCAAGCGTCACTTGCGTGCGTTAAATAATGCCTTTTCATTTGATTAGCAAGAAACCGACGATAGCACTGTTACGTTTTTGAGAGTTGCTTTTTATTGAGATCGATCGGGGCGTATTATTAAAGCCAGTGTAACTACCTAGAGACTAATCCCTTACGACTCCTAAAGAGTACTTTTTTTGTAAAAATGAAAAGTAAAGAAAGCGCCTACTTTAATCTTCGAGGTTTTGCCCTCAATTTTTTGGAGTAAAGCTAAAAATATAAACGGCACAGTACCACGTCCTATCAGTCATTAAACGCAATAATTATTCATAATCAGAGACGGTTGCTATTAATAAGCAATACTCACGATAATATTAAAATAAAATTTTGGCGGGTTGCAGTTTATAGGGATACCAGCGCTCTGAAATTTTTTATGTGTGCGATTAAAATATAAGTGACTGTTTTATAAACATTAAATAAACTATTTTTCAATAATAGCGGCTATATTATTATTTCAACTCGTAGTCGTTATAAAAAAAACGTGTATTTTTAGTAGGGTTAATACCAAAATACGCGGCTTTTCATAAGGTCGTTCACGGCCTATTTTAGCACTTTTATTAGTAAAATACGGTATTTTAGTTATTATCAATAATATCGCGTTATTTTTATAAGATAAAACCGGCGATTGTTAGAAAATTTTCGGGGGTTATAATTTTCGATAGTGATTATTTTATAATTACTAACCTATTGTTATAACTAAATAATTAAAAACAATTCTGTATAATAAACCCATAATATCTCCTAGCAACAGTTTATAATAAGACACCACCCCCCGCAATTCCCCCGCAATCGCCCCCGCTGTTAACCTAGCCCCTTCGGTATGTATTATTAAAGCCAAGGCAACGCCCTTGGAGACTAATAACTTCAATTGAATTTATAAGATTCAATTTAACCCTTAATTCGCATTACTCCTATAGATGTTCAGATAAATATTTGTGGAGGAGTCATCGATAAATCTTGGACGTCATCGATAAATCTTGGACTCCTATTTTGAAATACTGTAGCTGATTCGTAAAGCGAACTGAAACAGTGACAAACAGATATTATCGGGTTTTGGATAGTATCTATTATGAAATCAAGGATTTATAAAAACTTCTGATTGAGAAGTTATAGAAAAAATTTTCAGTTCACAGAGTACCACAGAGTCTCACAGAGTTATAGCGCACGAATTAACGCACGCAAGTGACGCTTGCATGTGCAAGCTTTATGTTGATGTCTCTTGCGTCAAAGCGCGTCAAAGCGCGTTTAGTTTTCCACTTCAGTTGAATTTATAAGATTCAATTTAAGCCTTAATTCGCATTGGATATATATTAATAAAACCGGGGCACCGCCCCTGGCTCATTCAATCTACTTTTTCGCATTTTATTTTCACTATTTTAACGGACATTCCGCACACTATATCTTATATTTTTCCATAAAAAATTGGGTTTCCTTCCAAACCTTTAGGTTTTTAATTGATACTCAGCACCGCTATCGTTCACTCGCATAGCGAAGTAACTTCGTAACGCGTTTTTTATATCGCAGAGCGACTAACCGAAGTTTGTAACGGTGCTAAGTATAGTCTTTCAGAAAATATCCGTCCAAGATAAATCTTGGACTCCAACCTCAGTTTTCATTTAATCATTGGTATTCGTATCAAGCGTAGCGAGATCAAATCCTAACCGTTTGTAGTATAAGCTTTAGATCGATATTCGTTGTACTAATTAATGGATAGCGGACAATTACCAATTACCAATTAGCAATCACCAACATTATGACTACGCCTACTTCTTTGGACAACCTACATGACGCCCTAGAAAAAAACTCAAAAACCCTCGAAGAATTACATCCTTCTGAAATTGCCGATATTTTAGAGTCATTACCGCCAAAGCAGCGAGATAAGTTGTGGCAACGCGTTGAACAAAAAGAAGTACTGCCCTATGTGAACGACGGTGTGCGCGGTGAATTGATGCAAGATATGCCGCCGGCTGAAGTCGCGGCTGCGACTAAGAGCATGGATACCGACGACGCGGTGGACGTGTTGCAAGATTTGCCTGATGAGGTAATAGAAAAAGTCTTACAGGCAATGGATGTGCAACACTATCGGCGTTTAACGCCGGTGTTGTTTTATCCAGAAAATTCGGCCGGCGGCTTGATGAATACCGATATTTTGGTCGTGCGTACCGAAATGACTTTGAAGATGGTACTCCGTTATTTGCGCCGCTTTGATGAGTTGCCAGAAAAAACCGATGTGTTGATGGTGGTAGACTGTGATAACTGTTATCGTGGGGTGTTGCCGATAACGGATTTATTGATTAATGGGCCCAAAGTCACTGTTGAGCAAGTGATGTCTACTGAAATAGATGCCATTGAGGCACAGTTGTCGGCCCATGAAGTGGCCCGTTTGTTTGAGCAGCGCGATTTGTTGTCAGTCCCGGTGGTTGATGAGCAAGGGATTTTGGTGGGCCGTATTACTATTGATGATGTGGTTGATGTGATTCGCGCTGAGGCCGATCATAATCTGATGGGGCGTGCTGGTTTGGATGAAGATGATGATATGTTTGCTCCCATATTGACAACCACTCGTGATCGCGCTTTATGGTTGGGTATCAATTTGGGCACCGCGTTTTTAGCGGCGTGGGTGATAGGTTTGTTTGAAGCAACCTTAGAAAAATTAGTGGCTTTAGCGGTATTAATGCCCATTGTTGCTAGTATGGGCGGTGTTGCGGGCAGTCAAACTTTAACCGTTGTTATTCGTGGTATGGCACTCGATCAAATCACTAATACGAATGTACCTTGGTTGCTTAGAAAAGAATTGGCAGTGAGTCTACTAAATGGTGTCGTATGGGCCGTTGTGGTGGCCGTCATTGCGACAGTGTGGTTTGGCAGTGTTAAACTGGGGTTGATTATTGGGAGTGCCATTATTATTAATTTATTTTTTGCCGCTTTGGCGGGTGTGTTAATTCCCTTATTACTACGACGTTTATCTATTGATCCGGCATTGGCAGGCACTGTTATTTTGACGACTGTTACAGATATGATTGGATTTGGGGCCTTTTTGGGGTTGGCAACGGTGTTGTTGTTGAACTATTTTTAATTGTGTACGGAACGTAACGAAAAATCCGTGAAAATCCATTGAAACCTGGGGCGATGCCCCAGGCTTTAATAACACTTACCGAAGGGGCTAAAGCCCCTTTGGTACGAATATCGATATAAAAATGAAAAATGTAGAACCTTGATTTCATAATAATTAATTCAACCCTTAATTCGCATTAATAGCAAATTTATATACTTATCATTAATTGAGTCATTTTTCATTTTTATGAAAAATGAAAAATGAATAAAGATGTCAGATCGATGATCGGAGAAACCTTATAAAATCACTTTCAATCAAGAAGTTTTTATAAGTCATTGATTTTTTATGATTCAATTCAACCCTTGATTCCACCGGTTCTTGTAGGGGCAAACCTGCGTGTTTGCCCTTTTTATGACTGAAAAACTCCATCATTTTTGGTATCCCCAAAATCCGTTACAATCAGTGCAATGCTAAGCATGGGTTAGAGCAACTTGCTGAGAGAGAGCTACTCAACCCTAACGGGTTGTTTTGATATCGATGCCTTGGCAAAAGCCAAGGCTTTTGCTTAAGCAGTGCCGGGGGAGTGAGGGGGTGAAATCTGCATGTTATTTATTTGCTACTTGTCCTTTTTCGGTTGAGTCGTCGGCTTCTCAGGCTGAGTACTGTCGGGAGCGACTATCTCTATCAGCGTTTCTAGAAAACCCTTTTCAGCCGCCAAAGTACCGGGGCAAAAACCGAGGAGAGCTAAAATCACGCCAGTGATGAGGGCCGTTTTGCGAAGAATGAGAGCATATAAACATTTCAGGGTCTTTCTCCAGTGTTATGATCGGCAATAGTGCTTATTGAAGAGGCGCGTTAGAATAATAGCTTTCAGATGTCCCCGGATTGCCAAAACGACTAAGTTTAGGTATTCAGTTACAACTAATTTTTTAAAAACTTGTGTTTACTTATGTTTATTTAATTTAAAGTTAATAACTGAGGTTTTTTATGGAAAATATAACAACAAACTTGTCATTGAACTTATCATTTTGTTAAGTTGCCATTTTTAGGTTAAAAATCGCTTAAGACTTTGCTCTATTTAGCTAACGGAACCAACTTATGACAATGCCTAATCGTTTTGGAGAACTATTGACCAAACACAGACAGCGTATCAGAGCCAGTATGAATAAAGTAGGCTACGCAATCAATTTAGCTGGTGCAACGATACTCAACTGGGAAAATGGTACGTTTATGCCGAGAAAAAACCATCGTGACGAGGTGGTAGCTGGCGCTCAATTCCTACGACTGACAGAGCAAGAAACTAATGAATTTCTGGAAGCGGCGGATTTTGATAAAGAATATGTCCTAAGTGAGGATTTAGCCGGCGCGATTTTTGTCGAATTTATCCGAGAACTGTTTACCAACTTGTTGCACCGGAACCCGCCAGTAATGTTATTACTCACCCAAGCCAATTGGGGTGAACCGCCTTTTCGTGAAGCCCTCTTAACACAAGCGAGAAAAATCTTTTCGCCCAACGAAGTGTTGCATATCTAACCGCCTTATAGCTCTGCTGCGGATGCAAATGACTATTTTTCAGATTTGGGTAGACAATGTGGGTTCAGTGGCGTAACGAATGAGCATCGTTTTGAGCAGACATTCCAAGAGTGTTTGGAAAACTCTGAGCGGTTGTTTTTATTAGTGAGTCGCTTTGAACAAGGTGTTAGACTGGTTGCAACAAGAACAAGATTTAGGCAAAGCGCAACCTTTTATTCTTGACGAGTTGAAACGAAAGTTATTTTGGAAAAATCTGCTGGTAGAACGTGAGGTGGGTGGAGAAAGGCGTTTGTGTTGGCGGTGTGAGGCGTTGCGGATGGCGGGGCTGCAAATTTTGAAAAAACCTCCAAAGTTTTAGAAACCTTGGAGGTTTGCTAGACTGAAAGTACAACTTCTTTTAAGAATAAACGGATTTTTTAAGTTTAATATTTATGCGAATTATACTGCACGCGGGCACAATTTAAACTTTTAGGTAGCCCACCTGCTTGGGGGTGACATTCAACCCCTATCGGGGTTGTGGGAGGTTTTTTTCATCCCCCAGGTTTCACCTGGGGCTATTCAAATTCAACCCCTATCGGGGTTGGGGGAATTGATTAGTTATAGAAAAGCGCGTTTATTTTATAGCCCATTCAATCGAGAAGCTATAAGGACTCGTTGTAATAAAAAACATACAAAAAGTATGGCTATTGAGGCGCAATTGGGGGCCATAACTTAATTTGAAACCATTTTATGGCCCCTAAACCAAGTAGTTTAAATAACCATAAAATATCTCTTGCGTCAAAGCGCGGCTTTGCTTTCCGAAACGGATTTTTTATCGGCTTCGTTTTCGGATTGAAAGTCAATAAAAATAACCAAACGGGTCAATTTTCATTTTCACCCGCATAGGTACATTCCGTATAAAGCGTTTAAAAACCTTGGAGGTTTTTTGGACCAAACTTATCTGATGACTATAGTTGTTCGGAAAAATACTAGGGCAAACGTATGGCAAAGCCAAACCTTAGCGCTTTATATATATACTTAGCACGGTAACAAACTGAACTTTTTTAATGAGGATGGTGGGCAACAAAAACCCGTTGCCCACCCGACATAAAAGAGGATGGTGGGCAACAAAAACCAATCAGACATGTATAGTCATTCTCCAAAAAATGTTCTGTTCAAGAAAGGCTTGCCAAGCGGCCTCCAACAGGGCTAAATGCGTTATTTGCTGATGTGCATACCAACCCTTAAAAAAATGTCGGGCGGGTGCCTTTTTATCTAATCCGGCTTGATTGAGCAAATCGATGGCAACATTGCCATCGTTGAGAATACCTAATTCATCTTGCAAAGACTTGAGGCTTTTGGTATATGGGCGAACGGAAAAACAAGGGTAAAGTTCCGCAAAAAAGCGGGCGCCGTAAGCCAGTTGTTTGATGGAGATACGCAGAGCATGAAGTTGCTCGGCGGAGAGTTCGGTGAGATTTTTACCTTGTTCTTTGACACACTGATGATGCGATTCGAGAATTGGGCTGGCAAAATCAATAACAAGACTGTCCAAACGGAACAAAGCTTCATCCTCTAATTTCCGCCGCCAACGGCGTTGTGTCAACCATTTGCCAAACAATAGCAACATGCGACTGTAACGGGGTGAACGCAGCGCTTCGCGCACGGCGACATAAGCCTGCACCTTTTTGTTCGCCACCCGCTTTGGCAAATTCTTCAGGGAGGAATTGTTACCTGGTTGCTGCATTTGTTGCAAACTCAGCGCGAACACATCCCAGTCTCGTGCCACACCCAGCACGTCGGTAATCCATTTCGCTTCTTGGCGTAATTTGGTGAATATTTTTTTAGGAATCAATGGCTCATACAGGCTAAGACAGGAACGCAAACGGCGCAAAGCCACGCGCATTTGATGAACACCTTCAATGTCTTCACCGTACAAAACCATGTCTTCATTGGCTTGCAAATGTCCAAGACAATGCCAGAGGCTGTGAACAAAGGCTTGTTCGGTTGTCATATTGGGCGTTAATTTCACCGCCCTGGCTTTGTGGTATTTGGGCGGTTTAGGTTGAACTAGCGCGTAGCCTCGTGCCGCTTTGCTTTGGTTTTCAACCAAAAGCGGCAAGGCTTCTTGCAAAGTCAGTGCGACAGAAAAGAGTTTATCAGCAGAACCCGATTTCAGTTCGAGTTCAACTTCGCTCAATGGGCTGCTGGCGGTTGAGGTTTTAACGTCACCTTGATCGAGTACCACTTCAATTTCACTACCGTCAATGGCTATAAGCCAAGTGGTACGCATAAAGTCAGTGACAAACAGGGCTTCTATTTGTTCAAGATTGTTTTTATCCGCACACCAATCTGGCAAGGCCCCTTCGGGGAATTGACTATAGTCGGGAGTCTCGCCGGCAATATCGGTTTCCCACTCCTGGCGTTGATGTAAACCGCTCGAACCGCTGCCGGCCGTTTTCAGAGTTTGCACCCGTCTGTCACCGATGTGTCGTACTCGTAATCCAACACCTTGTTGTAATAAGGCATGCTCTTTGGTATCAAAATAGGTACTGTATAAGCGTTGAGGCGCTTTTTGATGGGTTGCCGATTGTAGTAGCGGATGCCCGGCGAGTTTGTCGGCATATTTGGGGGCGATGTGTAATTTTAATTCAGTTTCAGTGGACATTAGAATGCTTGAATAATGGATTAATAATTTTTATTATAAGCAGTATTGCACAATTTCTCAATAAGTGTTCAAGGAACGCTTTGAATGCGAATTAAGAATGAAAAATGAAAAATGAAGAATGAACTTGAACTCCAACCGCTCGTTCAAGACAGGCTTTGAAGCAATGCTTAAGTTTATGGCTAAAGCTTTAAGCTGATAGAGCTAATAAATCATAACTGCTTGTAAACATTCAAGTTTGTAGTAGGCGCTTTGCGCGCCTAAGTTTGTAGTAGTCGCTTTAGCGACTTAAAGTTTGTAGTAGGTGCTTTAGCGCCTAAATTTGTAGTAGGTGCTTTAGCGCCTAAGTTTGTAGTAGACGCTTTAGCGACTTAATCTTTATGTGAGTTGTGGCTAAATAAAATACCCACACACTCAAAAAAAACTTTTTTCTCTATAGGTATATTATTTTCACGCTCTTCCCTAAGTGAGTCAAAGCGAAAGCGATTTCGGTTAGGGCGATAGTTGAGATAAGTACAACGAATTACGCGGATAAACGAATTAAGAGATAAGTGTGTCTAGTCTTATAATGCGGATTAAGGGTTGAATTAATTATTATGAAATCAAGGTTCTACATTTTTCATTTTTATATTGATATTCGTACCAAAGGGGCTTTAGCCCCAACGGGGCGTGTTATTAAAGCCTGGGGCATCGCCCCAGGGCATCGCCCCAATGCCATTAAGTTAAGAAATAAACGAGAAAGACTCAAAGCTAAAGTCCCCTAAAGGGGACTGGTAAATTCAGGATTTTTTCTAAGCAAACGATATGGCATTGAGTCTTCAGTGCCCTTTAGGGCACTTCAGCTATTAGACGACGGCTTTACCAAAGGCG
>Ga0190283_1000401_pt1 | contig 22932 bp, 18 predicted proteins | sample 48691801_MG_FD_161669 | JGI IMG/M metagenome (GOLD analysis project Ga0190283, IMG submission 161669) | Hydrothermal vent microbial mat bacterial communities from Southern Trench, Guaymas Basin, Mexico - 4869-18-0-1_MG | ecosystem: Environmental > Aquatic > Marine > Hydrothermal vents >...
GTAAAAGAAATATTTGATGATTCTGGTGTTTGGTATCGGGGTAAAGAAGCCAGAGAATTTGCCCAAGGTATTATTGATAGGGGATTGCATAAAAAAGGCTGCTATTTTAGTATTAACACCCGATTTGAATATCTGGATGAAGAAACGCTCAAGCTGATGGCAAAAGCCAATTTTAGGTTTATTTTATTAGGGTTTGAAGCAGCAGATGATGAAACTTTGCTACGCCTCAACAAAGGTTATCAAATGCCACACGTAGAAAAATGCCTACAATGGATGACTCAATATGGTATGCACCCCCATTTAACTATTATGGTAGGTTACTATTGGCAAACTCAAGAACAATTAGATTTAACAGTCAAAACGGTAAAAGATTTAATGTTCAGAGGTTTAGCGAGAACCTTGCAAGTGACACTTTGTACGCCCTTAGACTACACACCCTATCATAAAGAATGTCTTGAAAAAGGAATGTTGTTGACAGAAGATTATAATGATTTTGACATGAGCAAATTGATTGTAAAAACGCCAATTCCACATGATCAATATTATAAAGCAGTCAGAGAAATGTATTCAGTCGCTTTTCACCCCAAATTTATTTGGCGACAATTACTATTTTTAACGACGTTTAGAAAACGAGATTGGCAATTTTTATTTATTTATGGCATAAGGGCAGTACGAAGAATAAGACAGCATATTTTTAATTTAACCAAACATCAAAGTCAATAAAATTGTATAAAATACTGATTAAAACACAATGAAACATTTTTAGCTGGTAACTCTAATAATAATCAGTTTTTCTGCCATTATCAAATTACCAACTTTTAATTTACCACATAATGAAGGTGATGAGATTGCATTTTGGTATTTAACTAAGAACTGGATAGAAACAGGGCAATATACGCTTAAAGGTTCACCATTGGCTGAGACATATCATAATCGTGCTAATCGTGAAATGCCGGTACATCCGCCCTTGTTTCCATTATTATTACGCCCGTTTGCAAAATATAATGCACTTGATAAGGCGGTAATTGCTTCATGGATAGGGCATTTTTTGGCTATTTTAGCTGTCGCTTTGATTGGTAGGCATTTATTTTTTAGTTATGGCTTGACATTATCAGCATTGTCACCATTATTTTGGATACCGTTATTGGGTATTGCTACTGATCCAATTATGACGTATGTATCTGGCATACTGTGGATTGATAATTTACATGCTGGTTGGGCAGCATTAGCAGTGGCGTTTACAATGATGGCTGGTTCGTCACAACGCCCTTGGTTAATGTATTTATTTGCAGGCATATTATTGGGTTTGGCTTTGCTTTCTAAAGTGACTTCCACTATTATTATACCAGTCATTATTTATGTTATACTTATTAGCAAATCAGATAAGAAAATTCTAGCTTTGTTATTGGGGGCAGTTCCTGCATTGATATTATGTTTGCCTTGGTATGTACCACTTTATAATACGATGGGGGAATTTATAATTTTTGGTGGTAATTTACCTCCAGAATATCAAGTGATGTTAGCTAACATGTCTCCAGAAGAACTTGCAGTTCACAAAGAATCTATACGTTGCCATTTTTGTGAAGCGGGAGCTAGTAGCCCTTGGTATTATCTGATAGCAAAATTGCCCTTATTAACCCCATTAGTTGCTATTGGAATTATTTTTTATTTTATTTTTTATTTTGTACATATAAAAACTTTAGATTGGGTTAAACAATTACATTTTTTAATGCCACTTTTTTGGTTTTTAGTAGTTTTTTCGATAATATTTTATCTCCAACTCTATCAACATCGAAGATTAACATTATTAGTTGCTAGTATATATTTGATGTTTTATATGTTGCTTGTATTTTCGGAAAAGTATAAATCATTGAAAAAATACCAAACTCCTTTGATTTTTTTTGGTTCATACAGTATAATCTTTGGTGCTATGACTGGCGGTTATTATTTATTTAAAGGTAATTACGCCGAAATATTTAGTCTTCCCGAGTTAATTGGATTGGTTAAATTGTGGGGAGGTTAAATTTTTGAGATTGACACCAAAAGTAAAAAAATTAATTAGTGTCTGAACGAAAACCCTTGCTTTATTGTCATTTCGACGATAGGAGAAATCTTAAAGCATTGATAACCAAAAGATTTCTCGCTCCACTCGAAATGACAGAAGGGGTTTCCGTCCAGCCACTAATTATTGAATATGCAAAACAATATTTTGGTAATGATAGTAAACTTTATCTATTTGGAAGTCGTGTCTATGATGACAAAAAAGGTGGAGATATAGATTTGCTTTTAGAAAGTGCGCATGATATTATGCTAGAATAAATGAGAGTTATACTTCAAAAGCGAGTTTTATTGATGGTGATGTTTTGCCTAAAAAATACGAACCTAAAAAAAACACACATACAATGGCAAACGAGTTAAACGCGGTTTATACCGGTCACAAAACGGTACGACTATCAATGCTGATGCGAACGGTGCGTACAACATTTTAAGAAAAAGTAACCCTAAGTTTTCCTTTTCAGAATTAACCAAGAAGGTAGGCGAGGGGATATTGGATTGGTTACATCCTTATACACGTTTGAAGAACGGTTGATTTTTCATTAAGAGTTCTACAAATTTCTATAAAATTGTGACCTTGAAACAAAGAGTTTGATATAAAATGAACACTCCCTTAGTATCTATAATAATCACCACCAAAAACGAAGCGAAAAACATAGAAAACTGTTTGCTATCTATTCAAGAACAGTCTTATTCTAATATTGAAACGATTGTTGTTGATAATGCTTGAACTAAAAATAGAACTAAAAAATATGAAAGCAGTCATTTTAGCCGGTGGTTTAGGCACTCGTCTCAGTGAAGAAACAATCCTCAAACCTAAGCCTATGGTAGAAATTGGTGGCAAGCCTATCCTATGGCATATTATGAAAGTCTATTCTGCTTATGGCATCAATGATTTTATTATTTGTTTAGGTTATAAGGGCTATCTCATTAAAGAATATTTTGCCAACTATTTTCTACACACTTCAGATGTCACTTTTGATATGGTAAATAATAAAATGGATATTCACCAAAATTATGCAGAACCTTGGCATGTCACTTTGGTAGATACTGGCGAAAATACTATGACGGGGGGACGGCTCAAACGTGTTCAATCCTATTTAAATGAAGATGAAGATTTTTGCTTCACTTATGGGGACGGAGTTGGCAATGTCAACATCACACAATTAATTAACTTTCATAAGCAGCAAAGTACATTAGCCACTATCACCGCTACACAGCCAGCAGGACGCTATGGCACATTACATCTAAACGACCATAAAAAAGTCACCGGTTTTAAAGAAAAACCCCAAGGTGATGGTGCATGGATTAACGGTGGTTTTTTTGTGTTATCTCCCAAAGTTCTTGATTATATTGAAGGAGATGATACTATTTGGGAGCGTCAACCATTAGAATCTTTAGCCCAAAAAGGGCAAATATCTGCATTTTTACATGATGGATTTTGGTATGCTATGGATACCTTACGGGATAAAATTAATCTTGAAGATTTATGGCAATCTGGTAAGGCTCCTTGGAGAGTGTGGTGATGAAACCAAATTTTTGGCAAGGAAAAAAAGTATTTATCACCGGTCATACCGGTTTTAAGGGCAGTTGGTTATCACTGTGGTTGCAAAGTGTTGGTGCTAATGTTATTGGTTATGCCCAAAAACCGCCAACTACTCCAAGTCTATTTGAAGTAGCTAAAGTTGCGGAAGGTATGACTTCAATTATTGGTGATGTTAGAGATTTGGAACATTTGCAAACAATTATTGCTCAACATAAGCCAGAAATCATTTTTCATCTGGCAGCCCAACCTTTGGTACGTTATTCTTATGCTAATCCAGTAGAAACTTATGCAACTAATGTCATGGGAACGGTGCATTTACTTGAGGCTGTGCGTCAAGTAGATCGTGTTAAGGTTGTTGTCAATATTACCAGTGATAAATGTTATGAAAATCAAGAATGGCTTTGGGGATACCGGGAAAATGAGCCTATGGGTGGTTATGATCCGTATAGCAATAGTAAAGGTTGTGCTGAATTAGTGACTTCTGCTTATCGGCAATCTTTTTTTTCATCTAAGGATGGAGTTGCGCTTGCTTCAGTTCGTGCTGGTAATGTTATTGGTGGTGGTGATTGGGCGGAAGATCGTCTTATTCCCGATATTATGCAAGCCATTATGACTAAAAAGCCAGTGATTATTCGCAACCCCAAAGCCATTCGTCCTTGGCAACATGTATTAGAGCCACTACATGGTTATTTGATGTTGGCAGAAAAATTATGGGAAAATAGTGCAGCTTATGCACAAGCTTGGAATTTTGGTCCTAATGAAGAAGATGCAAAACCAGTTCAATGGATTGTTGAACGGCTCACGCAAATGTGGTCAAATAATGCTAGTTGGAAATTGGATAACAAACAACATCCACACGAAGCTCATTATTTAAAATTGGATTGTGCTAAAGCCAAAACCAATCTTGGTTGGTATCCAAAATGGACGCTGAAAACGGCATTGGAAAATATTATTTATTGGTATCAAGCTTATGAAAAACAACAAGATATGCAGCAAATAACTATAAAACAAATAGAAGGTTATCAAAAAAATATTATCGGTAGGTTATTGGAGACAAGTGGCTTTATTACAGAACTTTTGAATGATCCAGCAGAGGATGTTTGGAATGATTTGTAGAGGATATTTGAATGTTAGCAATTAAAGGGCATTATAAGAATGGTCAAGTTAAGTTACTAAACCCTATTCCTAATGTTGAAGAAGCAGAATTGTATATTGTAGTGGTTGAAAAACCAAAAATTATTAAATCTTCAGAAGAAGAGTTTGAAGAAATTGGTTTGCACAGTTTTTTTGACACAAATGATGACAAGGATGTAGATTGGGAGGATGTTTTTGATGTTAAAAATCGGTGATATTGTCTTATTAGAATATCCTTTTACTAATCAAGGTGGTAAAAAAATACGTCCGGGTGTTGTTGTACAAAGCCGAGAAAATAGTTTTTATCAAGATGTTCAAATCGCTTATCTGACAAGTGAAGTTAATAAATATGCTTCTGATTCAGCTTCAATGCCGATTTCACCACAACACTTATCACAAGGCAGACTCAAATTTGAAAGTGTGGTGCGTACTGATAAACTTGTTACCGTTGCTAGTGATAAATGTCGTCTTATTGCTAAACTAAATACTCAAACAATTGATAAGCTTTTAAGAAAAATTGCTGGATTAACCGTTGATTCTTATAATCAAAGTTGTCGTCTTCCAGTAACATTTGATGCTGGCACTACCCCAATTCCACCATCAGGAAAAGTAATCGGTACATCCGAAATTCAAAACATGGTGGAAGCCTCACTTGATGGCTGGCTCACTACCGGGCGTTTTAATGAAGCATTTGAACAAAAATTAGCCAAATTTCTTGGGGTTAAGCATGTATTTACCACTAACTCAGGTTCATCAGCTAACCTCTTGGCTCTTTCAGCTTTGACTTCACCAAAACTGGGTGAAAGAAGATTGCAACCGGGAGATGAAGTCATAAGTGTTGCAGCGGCTTTTCCAACTACTGTCAATCCAATTCTTCAACAGGGCATGGTACCGGTTTTTGTGGATGTTGATATCCCTACTTATAATATAGAACCAACACTGATTGAAGCCGCTATTTCCAGCAAAACTAAAGCCATTATGTTGGCACATAGTTTGGGTAATCCTTTTAATCTTGTAGAAATAATGCGTATTGCTAAAAAATACAATCTGTGGCTGATTGAAGATTGTTGTGACGCGCTAGGTTCAACTTATGATGGCAAACTGGTTGGAACATTTGGCGATATTGCGACACTGAGTTTTTATCCAGCACATCAGATCACGATGGGAGAAGGTGGAGCCGTTTTTACGAATAATACTCTTTTAAACCGTATTGCTGTGTCTTTTCGTGATTGGGGGCGTGATTGTTATTGTGAACCGGGTAGGGATAACACTTGTGGTAAACGTTTTGATCGACAATTGGGTACATTACCGGAAGGTTATGATCATAAATATACTTATTCACATTTAGGCTATAATCTTAAAATCAGCGATATGCAAGCAGCAGTGGGATTAGCACAATTAGATAATTTGCCCTTTTTCATTGCTAAACGTCAAGAGAATTTTCGTTATCTCCGCGAACATTTAGCCAGTTTAGAAGAATTTTTGATTTTGCCAGAAGCAACACCTAATAGTGAACCGTCTTGGTTTGGGTTTCCAATCACAATTAAAAAGGATATTGGAACAACACGAGTTGATTTGCTAAAATATTTGAATCAATGTAAAATTGGTACACGCTTGCTTTTTGCTGGTAATATTACTCGTCAATCGTATTTTCAGGATAGGCAATATTGTATCAGTGGAGAATTGACAAATACTGATATTATTATGAATGATACTTTTTGGATTGGTGTATATCCCGGATTATCTAAAAATATGTTGGATTTTGTGGTGGAAAAGTTAAAAAGCTATTTTATGACATAATATGAAATTTCTATCTAATGCAGCCTACTTAATTGATGGGCAACCAATGTTTAAAGTTCTTGATAAGGTTCAAAAACTTGAAAGGGAAGGAAAAGAGATACTGCATTTTGAATTGGGTGATCCTGATTTTGATACGCCAGCAAACATAATTGGTGCTGCATGTAAAGCACTTAATGCAGGGGAAACACATTATACAAGTTCTATGGGGCTTTATGAGTTAAGGGAGGCAGCAGCAAATACAACGTTAATTTCAAGAGGATTTAAGCCGAACATTAATCAAGTGTTAGTAGTTCCCGGTGCCAATTCAATTATATATTTTGCGATTAGATGCCTTGTAAACCCAGGAGAGGAAGTTATTGTACCTGATCCGGGTTTCCCAACTTACTATTCTGTAATTAAGTTATGTGGAGCTACTCCAGTTCGAGTTGCATTAAAAGAAGAAAATGATTTTAGATTAAATCCTGATGATGTAAGAAAAAAATTATCTTCAAAAACAAGGCTTATAATTGTTAATTCTCCAAGTAATCCTACTGGGGCTGTGATGTTTCAAAATGAAATTCACGAAATTGCTAATATTGGTCGAGAAAATGGTATTTATATTTTAACAGATGAAATATATTCAAGACTGGTTTTTGACGAGGATTATAAATTTAGAACACCATCATCTTATGATCATTGTAAAGAACGTACTATTTTGTTAAATGGATTTAGTAAAGCATTCGCTATGACAGGTTGGAGATTAGGGGTAGCAATAGGGCCTGAAAAAGTTGTTGAAAAAATGGGATTGTTATTGCAAACAATAATCTCTTGTGTACCTCCGTTTATTCAAAAAGCTGGTGTTGAAGCAATTATTGGTGACCAAATTGCAATTAATAAAATGAAGGAAGAATACATAGAAAGATGTAACATTTTGGTTGATGGCCTTAACTCTATTAATGGTATTAAGTGTGTAAAACCAAAAGGTGCGATATATGTCTTTCCTAATGTCAGTGGAACCGGAATGAATGGGGAAGAATTTGCAAATTTTTCACTTGAAAAAGCAGGTGTGGCATTGTTACCCGGTTCCAATTTTGGGGAATATGCAGACGACTATGTGCGTATATGTTACGCTAATAGTAAAAAAAATATATTAAAGGCAATTGAACAATTAAAAATTGCTCTACATCGAAAATGATAAGTATGAACAAAAAAGAAGAAATGCGCGTGGCTGATTATATCGCAAATTTTTTGTATAAGAATAACATCACTGATGTGTTTATGTTGACAGGTGGCGGGGCAATGTTCCTTAATGATGGAATTGCCAAGTATAAAAAAATAAACGTCATTTGTAATCATCATGAACAAGCTTGTGCAATGGGTGCCGTTGGGTATGCAAAATACAAAAATGATCTTGCGGCTGTTATAGTGACTACTGGGTGTGGTGTCACAAATTCAATGACTGGTTTGCTTGATGCGTGGCAAGATAATGTACCATGTGTTTTTATATCTGGTCAAGTTAAGAGCAAAGAAACAACTAGAAATTCAGGGTTACCACTTAGACAGTTTGGCGTACAAGAAGCTGATATTATTCCCGTCGTAAAATCTTTAACAAAATATGCTGTGATGGTTAATGATGCCAATCGAATAGCATATCATTTAGAAGAAGCTGTATTCCTAGCCAAGTCTGGTAGACCAGGGCCAGTATGGTTGGATGTACCTATGGATATACAAGGTGCAATTATTAATACCTCAACTCTGACACATTATCAGCCACCAAACTCAAAAAGTGAGATAAGTATACCATTGGCTGAAATCAATGAATTTAAGCAATTGCTAACTAAAGCGAAGCGTCCAATAGTTATTGCTGGTAATGGAATACGTTTAGCAGATGCTTTAACTGAGTTTAGAGATTTTATTGAGCAGAATAATTTGCCTGTAGTAGTTTCATACCTTGGAGTTGATTTTCTTGAAGAAAATCATCCGTTATATGTTGGAAGACTCGGAATTAAAGGTGATCGTGCCGGTAATTTTGCTGTACAAAATTCTGATTTGGTAATTTCAATTGGTTGTAGATTAAGTGTGGCTCTAACTGGTTTTGAGTACGATCAATTTGCAAGAGCAGCAAAAATTGTAGTTATCGATATTGATCCAAATGAACATAAAAAAAATACTGTTAGGATTGATTCTTTTATTCATTCGGATGCAAAACAATTTTTTGTTGAAGTGTGTAACGAAAATATTGCTACTATTCATAACGATGAATGGGTTAAACATTGCCAACAATGGAAATTACAATGGCCAGTTACACTCCGTAAATATGATGATGATGGAATTAATCTCTATCAATTTATGAGTGCATTATCAAATCAATTGAAGGAGGATTCTGTTGTAGTTTCTGACGCTGGTTCATCTTACTATGTGGTTTCTCAGGCTCTTAAACTTCATAATAAAAAGCAGAGATATATTACTTCTGGTGCTCAAGCTGATATGGGGTTTACAACGCCAGCGGCAATCGGTGTGTGCGTAGCTAGAGATAAAAATGAAGTAATTGGTATTACTGGAGATGGTTCATTTCAGCTTAATTTACAAGAATTGCAAACGATTGTTCATTATAACTTTCCAATTAAATTGTTTATTTGGAATAATAATGGCTATTTGTCGATTAGAGCAACACAACGTAAGTTTTTTAATAGTCGGTTTATTGGTACTGATCCAAAATCTGGTGTATCCTTTCCAAATATTGAAAAACTTTCTATTGCCTATGGTATTAAGTACTATAAGTTGGAGCTGGTAGAACAATTGGAACAAGATATTAAACAAGTGCTTGCTTATGATGGACCAGTTTTATGTGAAGTTATCTGTCCTCCAGATCAAGAGATTATTCCAGCCGTCAGTTCGCTAAAAAAAGATGATGGCACTATGGTTTCAAAACCTTTGGAAGATATGTATCCGTTTCTGCCAAGAGATGAATTTTATGAGAATATGATTGTAGAACCTGTTAAGGAATAAATTTATGAACAGCAAAAATTATCATATATACGATGATTTGAAAGTTGTTATGCAACCTTCTGCCATTCTGTGGTGGAAAGAATTAAAGAATGCAAGAATTTTCATTACTGGGGGAACAGGGTTTTTCGGTTGCTGGTTACTTTATTCCATATTGTATCTGAATAAAAAATATGGGACAAATATTCATACGGTAGTTTTAACAAGGAATCCCGATGCTTTTATTTTGAAGGCACCAGAATTAGCAAATAATAAAGAAATAATTTTATGGCAAGGGGATGTGCGTAGTTTTGAATTTCCAAAAGGCCAATTTACCCATGTTATTCACCTTGCAACTGATACAACTAAGAAACCGGATAGACTACTTTTGGATGAGATCGTTACAGGGACACAAAGGGTTTTGCGTTTTGCCGTAGCTGCTGAAGCAAAAAAATTATTATTAACTAGTTCAGGTGCCGTGTATGGTGAACAACCTCAAGAAATAGACTTTATTGCTGAAGAATATCAAGGAGCATGTGAGCCATCAGATATAAATTCTACTTATGGTCAAGGTAAACGATTTGTGGAACATATTTGTGCTCTATACTATAAAGATTTTGGTTTGGAAACCAAAGTTGCACGTTGTTTTGCGTTCGTTGGGCCTTATATGAACATGACAGGACATTTTGCTATAGGTGATTTTATTAAAGATGCGTTAGAAAATGAAGCAATACATATAAACGGTGATGGAAGTCCGTTACGTTCATATTTATATGCGGCAGATATGACCAATTGGCTTTGGACAATACTGATTAATGGCATTCCAAATAGACCTTACAATGTTGGCTCAGATGAAGCTATAGATATATTGAGTCTTGCAAACAAAGTCAGAGATATTATTGCACCTAACAAAGATGTAATAATTGAGAACATAAGAGCAGATAAGATGAATAGAAATAAATATATTCCATCTGTAGAGCGGGCAAGAAAAGAATTGAATATTGATGTATGGACTAGTCTTGACTCAGCCATCAAAAAAACCGTAGAATGGTATATTAAAAAATAATATAGAGCAATAATTTATTATTGTATTGAAGATAAAATGATTTTAGACAACATTATGAACACTATCACCATTTCAATGATCTCATATAATGATGAGAAAATTCTTGAAGATTGCTTGCAGTCAGTTCGTAATCAAGATTACAATCAAGATTTAGTCGATATCTTGCTTGTTGATGGCGGCTCTACAGACAAAACAAAAGAAATTGCAACCCAGTACTCTGCGAAAATGATTGAACGTCCTGATTTAAAAGAACAGCCATTTATAAGAGGTGGGATTGCTTTTACTGAACCCAAAACTGATTTTCTTGTCTTTTTTTCTGCTGATAATCGGTTTCAAGAGACTGATATTCTTACAAAAATGGTAAATATTATGTGTGGTGAGCAAGAAATTGTAGGGATAGGAACTCAAAGATATGGTATCAGAAAAGGCGATCCAATACTTTCGAGATATTTTGCCCTAATAGGAGGAAATGATCCAATTGCAATTTCACTTGGAAAAGCTGATAGAGGACCATACGACAAAGATGATTGGCATACGTATGGTGAAGCAAAGTATTTAGATGATCATATTTTGGTATCTTTTGAAAAAGATATATCAAAAATACCAACTTTAGGTGCAAATGGGTTCATGCTTAGAACAAAATATATTAAAAAGTCAAGTTACTTTAAAAATGCATTACATATTGACGCATGTGCAGATTTGATATTACAGGGTAATCAAAAATTTGCATTCCTTAAAAATAGGCATGTAGTACATTATATGAGTACCGGGATAAAGACACTTGTTAAGCGAAGAATGCACTGGGCAAGTGTCTTTTCAAAATCGAAATTACCTAGGCTTTATTCTGTGTATTCAGAAAAGGATTTGTTTTCGTTAATCAAATTGACATTAGGTTATTTAACGATACTGCCCTCGTTTTTAAGAGCATTAAAGGGTTATATAAAATATAAGGATAAAGCATGGTTTTTACATCCAGTGATTGGGTTTATTTTTGTAGTCACTTATGGTATAAATGTTCTTAAACAAAAATTTTAAGTATAGTCCGATAAAAATTAAGCTGTCTTACTTCAAATAATCAAATGACATAATGGAAATGAATAATATTCTTATTACGGGAGGGTGTGGTTTTGTCGGCTCCTCTTTGGCTATTAAATTTAAAACCAACTATCCAAAAACAAACATAATCTGTTTGGATAATTTGAAGCGTAGAGGAAGTGAACTCAATATTTCACGCTTAAAAGAAGTTGGTATAGAGTTTTTTCACGGAGATATAAGAAATAAGGAAGACTTGAAAGCAGTAGGGCAAGTTGATATTATAATTGAGTGTTCCGCCGAGCCTTCCGTGTTAGCCGGGTATAATTCATCTCCCGAATATCTCATTAATACCAATTTACTCGGTACAATTAATTGTCTGGAGAAAGCGAGAGAAGATCAAGCCGCATTTATTTTTCTGTCCACAAGTAGAGTTTATCCCATTAAGACGATTAACCAATTATCTTATGTGGAAAAAGAAACTCGTTTTGAATTAGGTGATAATCATTCTATAGCTGGTGTCTCAGAAAATGGTTTTGGTGAAATGTTATCTTTACTAGGTCCCCGTTCTTTATACGGAGCAACCAAGTTAGCTTCTGAACTCATCATTCAAGAATATATTGATATGTATGGTGTGAAGTCAGTAATTAACCGTTGTGGTTTGTTAACTGGCCCTTGGCAATTTGGAAAAGTGGATCAAGGTGTTGTTGTTCTTTGGGTGGCTCGTCATTATTGGAAACAAAAACTTTCCTATATCGGCTTTGGTGGTGAGGGCAAACAAGTTCGTGATATGTTGCATATTGATGATTTATATCGACTTTTAGATATTCAGATAAAAAAATTATCAGAGTATAATGGTGAAATATTTAATGTAGGTGGTGGTTTAGAGGTTAGTCTTTCATTAAGAGAATTAACCGCTCTTTGTGAAGAAATCACTGGCAATAGAATTGAGATTAGCAAGGAAAAAGAAAACCGTCCGGCAGATATTCCTTTTTATGTAACTGATAACTCTAAAGTATCCCAAATGACTGGTTGGATACCACAAATAAAACCGAAAGATATAATAAAAGACATCTACAGTTGGATTGTTGCAAATGAAAATATCCTTAAAGGAGTGTTAAAGTGAAAGTTGTACTTATAACGGGTTCTGCTGGCTTAATTGGAAGTGAGTCGGTTTTATTCTTTGCAGAGAAGTTTGATTTGGTTATTGGTATTGACAATAACATGAGGGAGGAATTTTTTGGTACTGATGCTTCTACATTGTGGAATCAAAAGCAGTTAGAGGGTAATGTATCCAATTACAAGCATTATGATGTTGATATCCGCGATGAAACTGCCATCAATCAAATTTTTCAAGTATATGGCAATGATATTAAGTTAGTTATACATACCGCAGCACAACCAAGCCATGACTGGGCTGCTAAAGAACCGATAAAAGACTTCACGGTGAATGCCAATGGTACAATAGTCCTTTTGGAAGCAACACGTAAATTTACTCCGAAATCCGTCTTTATTTTCACCTCAACCAATAAGGTTTATGGAGATACTCCCAATAATTTGCCTTTGGTTGAACAAGATACCCGTTGGGAAATTGAATCAACTCATCCATACTTTGCAAGAGGTATTGATGAATCAATGAGTATTGATAATTCAAAACATTCCTTATTTGGAGCTAGTAAGGTTGCAGCAGATGTGGTTACTCAAGAATATGGTCGTTATTTTGGTATGAATACCGCTATTTTTCGTGGCGGATGTCTGACTGGACCAAGACACAGTGGAACTTTGTTACATGGTTTTCTTAGTTACTTGATGAAATGTGCGATTACTGGAAAGCCTTATACGATTTTTGGTTATAATGGTAAGCAAGTTAGAGACAACATTCATTCGTATGATTTGGTGAATATGTTTTGGCATTTTTACCAAGCCCCACGTCAGGGCGAAATTTATAATGCTGGTGGTTCAAGACATTCCAACTGCTCAATGTTGGAAGGCATTGCAATGTGTGAGAAAATCACGGGGAAAAAAATGAATTATACCTATAGTGAAACCAATAGAATTGGAGATCACATTTGGTATATCAGTGATGTGAGTAAGTTCCAGTCACATTATCCTGATTGGCATTACCATTATGCTATTAAGGATATTTTTATTGAAATTTTTGCGGAAATGAAAAATCGGGTATAATAAAATTAATCGCATTGTCAGTGTGAAAAACGTAAGGGCAGTTTTAATTATGAATCATAAGCAAAAATATACGATCAGTTTTGTGGTTACTAAAAATAGGAGTAAATAGTTTTGAGTCCGTTAGCAACTTTGATAGATATTTATCAAAAAAGAGGCTTTGAAATATGTGTTGGATTAAATCCGGGGCATTTTTCGGGAATAGGTAATCGGGGTTTGCCTTTTGCAGCTATAAAGAAATATCATAAAACCCTACAAACTGGGGGGGGTATTAGTCTTCAAGAAATCTACTTCTTTGAAAACTTATTCTCAGTTTATCATCCACAAAATATTTTCATTATTGGAAATGCTTTTGGTTGGAGTACAATATTGTTCTCGCTACTCAATCCCAATGCTAAAGTTATTGCAATTGATGCTGGCATGGAAGGGGATGATAATGATTTTGGAATCAACCTTACTAACCAAATTGCAAAAGAAGAAGATTTGACTCTTAAAGTTATAAAAGGATTTTCCCCAAATGATGTTGAAAGTATTGTTTCCAATGAATTAGATGGTAGAATTGACTGTTGTTTTATTGATGGATTGCATACCAACTCACAACAGTATCTTGATTTTAAGGCTTGTGAACCATTTTTTAGCAAAGAATCCATAATAGTCTTTCATGATGTCATTAATTGGAAAATGCAGGATAGTTTTAGTAAAATCTCAAGAGAGGCTACAGATTTTACCGCGAAATTGTTTTATAGTACTACTTCAGGTATGGGTATTCTTTATCCCAGATTGTTAGAGGAAAAAATTGTAAGACATATAGATTGTTTTTACGTACCAGATGAGATGATTTTGGATGTGAAGAAAAAAGCAAAATTGTATCGTTATTTTGGTTGGATACCGTTTAGTTTATTCTTTTACCGGCTGTTTCAAAAATTGACAAGTTCTAGAAAGATAAGATTATGATAAATAAACAACTTAAAACAGTTCTAATATCGACTTACACACATATTCACAATGGAGTACGTACTAATTCTTGTGGTCCCATTCCTGCATTGATTAAATTTTTTGCACAGTTTGAGGATATTACAGTTTACATTATAGAGCAACCGCTGCCGGGTACCGACTTTAGTGAAGTTCTTTTTCGTAAAATACATGCGGGTAAAGAGTTGCTCAATATTAAAAAATCTTTCTTCTTTGTTCCTCATAATAATAAGAAGTTGAATCCTAACAAGACCTATTTGCGGCTCAAATTGCGAGATTTATTATCTAATTTTGTCTTTCTTAAGCACTTTTCAAAAAAGATTGATCTGTTCATTGGAATGGAATCAGTTGATGCCTATTGTGGTAGTTGGTTAAAAAAACTGAATTATGTCAATGAAACAGTCTATTATATTTTCGACTGGGCACCTGATCGTTATTCCAACTATTTAATGAATAGCTTTTATCTTTTTCTTGATAAACGAGCCAGTTATTCATGTGACTATACTTGGAATATTACCTATACGATTGGTGAAGCCCGACTAAACTTATTGGGTTACGATCCTAACAAACTTTCTCCCCAGCTCTATGTGCCCTACTGTTATGATTTTTCAGAAGAAAATATTGTGGCAGACGAGCATATAGACCCAAATCTGATCTTATATTCAGGCGGTTTAATAGATGAAAACGGCCCCCATATTTTGCTTGAAGCTTTCAAAACAGTTTCTGAAAAATTTCCTCAAGCAAAATTGTTAATTATTGGCGGCGGTGGAGACAAAGAAAGGATTATGAATGATCAAATCCGTGTAAATCGTCTCGAAGGAAAAGTACAAGTCACCGGATATATAGCAGACGAAAAAACGATAATAAAAATGCAGCAAACTGCAGGTTTGGGAGTGGCCCCCTATCCAATTGTAAAGGGCTCCCGAAAATTTTATGGGGATGTGATCAAAATTAGGATGTATTTTGCTTGTGGTTTACCAGTGATTTCTACACCAGTACCACCGGTTATAAAAGAAATTAGGGAAGAGGGCTTAGGTACGGTTACTCCAGATGACTCACCGCAAGCAATAGCAGAAGCTATTATGAGTTACTTATCCGAACCTACAAAAATATATGAAACCAGAAAACGAGTGATTGAAAAAGCCAAGAAAAGTAACTGGAATGATAACTTCCGTCATGCTCTGAAGCAAATGGATTACTCTATTTAGACAATAGGTTTTAAAATGAAGATACTACTTACTAATCCGGTCACCAGAATAGCACTGAGTGATAACCGTGAACGATATTATGTTAAGGCCGGTAGTCGTTGGCCTTGGAGTTATACCAAAAATGTAACTGATAAGTGTGTGCCACCGTTTCCATTTTATTTAGCTTATGCCGCACAAATTTTGGTGGAACGGAAGTTTGACGTTTTTGTTTTGGATGGTGTGGCTTTAAATTTGAGCAATGAAGCTTATTTTAAAAAAGTGGTTGCTTTGAATCCGGATTTAATGGTCATTGAAACTGCTATGCATGCTTTTCGTTATGATGTTGATTTAGCCCAAAAACTAAAATCAATGATGCCAAAGACGAAAATTATTATGGTTGGCCCAACAGTGACAGCAGATTCTCCACAAAGTTCGTCTAACATGCTTGAAGATTACGCATGGATTGATCTTCTTATACGGGGAGAATATGAATTTGTTTTGGCTGAAGTGGTGCAACGTATCCAAGACGGTGTGAATGATTTACAAATAGATGGGGTGGTTTATCGTCGGAGTAATAATGAAATTTGGGCTTCTACAGTTAAAGGAATGATTAGCGATATCAATACATTACCTCACCCAGCTTTTGAACTCTTTCCCGAAAATGAGCAACCTGATATTAATTGCTATGGTGATGGAATTATCACTTATCAACCTGGTGTAACATTACATTCTACTCGCGGTTGTCCATTCAAATGTGATTTTTGTTATTGGAATCAAGTAATGTATGACCAAGGCAAGTATAGAATGTTTGAGCCAAAACGTGTGGTTGATGAAATGGAATATGTCATCAATAAATTTGGGGCAAGAGAGATATATTTTGATGACGATGATTTTTGTGTAAATAACAAACATGTATTGGGAATTTGTGAAGAAATCAAAAAACGGAATTTAAAGATCAAATGGTCTTGTATGGGGGACGCTATGGCATCTAATGAAGAAATGATAAAAGCGATGGCGGAAGCGGGCTGTATTTTTATGAAATTTGGCGTGGAAAGCGGTAATATCGATGTACTTAAAAAAATTGGTAAGCCTCTAAAACCAGAAAAAGCCATAGAAATTTCTAAATTGTGCCGTAAATACGGTATTATGACTCACGCTACTTTTGTTTTTGGCCTTTATGGAGATACGGAAGCAACAATGAGAGATACTCTCAAACTAGCTAATCAGATTAAGTTTGATTATGCTCAGGCTTCAATTGCAACTCCTTTTCCGGGTACAAGAATGTATGATAAGCTTGTAAAAGAAGGGGCTATTGAAAAAATAGACATTAATAAATTTGATGGCACGCAATCATGTGCGTTTAGTACTAACAAGCTTAGTGCTGAAAAAGTTGAAAGATTTCGTAAAAAAGCGATTCGTTCTATGATTTTTCATAAGGTAATGGATTTAGGGTGGTGGCGAAATTATCTTAAGAGAAATATTATTTTATGGCAAGAACATGGCTTAAAGGCTGTCTTGGAACCTTATAAGGCGTTGTTACGATTATAGAAAAAGCCAAAACATGATTATCTCAAACGATAAGTACAAGAATTGGGTTAAATCCTAGATTTTAATTAACAGCGGATTCAATTATGAAAAACTGTTCCAATGAACAAACTATAAAAGACTTTATAGGCATTCTAAAATGTCTGCATACCGACTCTAATTTTGAAGAATTAAAAAACTATTTTGAAGAGCAAGCTAATTTACTTTCTTCAATGTCTTATGTATCTTCCATCAAAAATGACGTTCAAATTTTTATGAACTATGATGGAGAAAAAAAACACTCTCAAGATAAAAGAATTTTAGACTTTGGTTGTGGAACTGGGATCGTGTCAACTATTTTAGGAGCGTATTCTGAACAAATTTATGCAGTTGATTACCTTGGGGAACGAATTGACGGTTGGTCAAAAGATATTTTAAATAACGTTTATAGCCTTATTTGGAAACAAGTATCTGAGAAACATAAAATAAATTTTTCATTTTACGAACGATTCCCACTTTCGTTTCCAAATGAACATTTTGATGTAATCATTATGTACGCCGTTTTAGAACATATTGATAATGACACATTAATAAAGAATGTTTTTGCTGAGATTTCGAGACTTATCAAGCCAAACGGTATATTATGTATTGGAAAGCTTCCCAGAGTTTGGTCAGTTCATGAAAAAATCGCCAAGATGTTAAATATGGGAGCACATGAAAAATTATTTAAAAGAAAAGAAGCTTTGTATGTGTTAGAAAAACATGGTTTTATTGTGAAACAGATAGATAATACTGACTTACTTTTTCAACAACCGGCTAAAGTAATGAATGTATTTTATCCAATGTCCAAATATATTGAACGTTTTTCATCCGTACCATTGGTAAATATGTTTGCTCATAATTTCAGGATTATAGCTCAAAAAAATAACAAATATTAGAGTTTTTAATAGCTCAAAAAAATAACAAATATTAGAGTTTTTAACAGTATAACCTCATACTAGATTTAAATTTATTTAAAATAAAACATTATGTTATATTCCAAAAAAGTATATAAATACTCTCTTCTAATATTATCACAACTTCTTATTTTATATGTTTCAATCACGAACATATTCCCAGAAGGATATAATTTTATAGGTGGTGATGTTGTTCAATACTTTATAAATACTAAAATTGACGAAATTATTGGTTATACTTGGTCTGATTACAACAGTGGGGAAGGGGTATTCGTACAGGTTTTTGGTTATATATTATTTTATAAAACTATTTTTTTTCTTGGTTCCTTATTGCATCTAAAAACCTCACAATTATCTTTTTTTTTTTATTTATTATTTTTCACTTTATCATTTTGGTCGATGTTTTTATCAACGGCTCTGTTTGGTAAAAATATACCTTCTCCTCATAAAGTTATACTGTCACTAACATACACATTTAATTTATACGTTTTTTTGTCATTTTTTGGTACATGGGGATTTAGCCCATTTTTATATCTCTATCCAATTCTTCCCTTAATTTTTTCTTTAACTTATTACTATTTTTGCCAAAATAATAACCTTACTAAGCCAGTTTTTGCTTTGGGTATAGTATTCTTTCTCATTAATATTCCTAACGGCAACATACCTTTTTTTATTTCTTTTAATCTAATATATTTTTCTTACTTGTTATTATTGTTATTTTATAATTTGAATAAATGGAAAGAATGGATTCCTAAAGCAGTGTTAATTTATGTTCTGCTTTTTTTATCCACATGTTGGACTACTATTCCGCAAGTAAGTGAATTATTACGCATGAGCAATGATTTTAATCAAGGAACATCACATTGGGATTTAGGTTCTTGGATAATATGGCAAGCTGTAGAACTTAAAAATGTTTTTTTTCTGGTTTTTGATTTAAATGGTTATACTTCACAAAATCAATTTGTATATTTAGCAATATTTTTGTTTATTATCCCTTTTATATCTGTTTTGATAGGAACAAAAAAAACCATATTACCGATTTTTCTTATTTTGATAGTGCTAACTATTGTTTTATTAAATAAATTTAAAGGTATTCTTGATACTGACACCATAATATTCATATTCAATAGCAATCCTATACTTGCATCCATAAGAAGTGTTGATAAAACGCTTGTTTTTTTACCTATGTTTTTAGTTTTTATCATGCTCATAACATATAAGAAATCAAAAACGTATCTTGTTGTGATGTACTCATTTTTTATTGTTAGCTTGCTCACGGCTTATCCTTTATTTACCGGAAATATGCAAACTAAGTATTCAGCCGCCTATGGAAATTCAGAAAATGATTATCTTTCAGCAAAATATTCCTACCTTGTCAAAATACCGGATGAATATTATCAAATAGCAAATTTTTTGAATAAAGAAGAATCCCATTTTAAAATTTTGGAATTACCTTACAGTGTTATTAATTCTCATGGTTGGTGGAATTATCCCAAATGGAAAGTAGTGGGGGTAAATCCGATTCCTCAGTTAATTAATTTACCAATTATTGGTGCAAATGCTCCCGGTTATTCCTTAATGGATAAGAATTATAGTAGAACTTGGAATGAACAAGAACCTGTTGATAGTCTTTGGTTACTTAATTTTGCTAGGTTACTCAATACAAAATATTTATTGTTTCATAAAGATGTTGCTGAACGTTTTATTGAAAAAACTCATGGTAAAATACGTTTTTATGAAAGAAAAGGTTTTATAAAGAAAATCACTGAAAACCCATATTTTGCGTTATATGAACTCAATAAAAAGTTTCAATTGCCAAGAGTTTATTTAGGTAATGAATACCGTTTTTATAATGGTATTCGCTCATGGTATGCAAAACTTGGTACTAAGTCGAACCAAAATGAAGTTTATATTGATAAAAATGACTTGCCCTTGGAAATCAAGCAGGGAAATAATAATACCATTGTTGAATTTAACCGACTGGAACCAACAAAGTACCGTGTTGTTATACATGGATTAAAAAATCATAAGGATGTTTTGGTTCTTTCAGAAAGTTTTAATTCAGGATGGAAATTGTATCCGGTTAAAGCTGAACCTTCTAATGTTAATGTTGATTGCAATAAATTAAAGCAAGATGCTTGTTATCGGATTAATAATTATGCGAAGAATGGTTGGCTATCAAATTTAGGCGATGGTCAGAAAAAAGAAAAGGCCATATATCAATGGCAGAATGGTGAAGAAATTTTAGTAGGGAATAAGGAATATACTGTAGATTATGTTTCCAAACTAGAGAATGGTACTATCCAAAATAATAACCTACCAATAGGTAATATGAGTGAAACTTGGTTATTGCCCTCTTTGGATGAACAGTTTCATATTAAAACGAATGGATACTCTAATGGTTGGGTAATTGATGTAGAATACTTGAAGGAAGAATTTCCACAAAGTGTGGTGAAAAATGGTGATACATATGATATAGAATTCGTCGCTGAGTTTCAGCCACAAATGCTTGCTAGGATTTGTTTTTTTATAAGTGTATCAACTTTGTTGACATGTATTTTGTTTTATTTGGGATTTATGTTTAAAGGTACAAAAAATGAATAGTGAATTATTAAGTATGGATATAGAACGACTAATTGTTGTTGTTCTATTCATGTTTGCCCTTTATATTTTTCTGAAATTTCTTTTATTTTTCACGAAAACAGCTAAGTACAAGTTCGTTAGATTTTTATCATCGGCACTACTTATCGGTACGATAATTGTATTATCAGTAGAGACAGTTGTCCGTTTTTCCTATTTTCTATACTATAAGGAAGTTAATTTTCTGGTTTATCCTTTTCGAGCATTTACCAGAGATTACATAAACATCAATTGGACACCACAACATTATTTAAAAAATGATGGAACTATAATTAATAATATACCAGTAATTACTAAAAATTATCAAGGATTAAATTATTTTAAAGCAACACAAAATCATCTTGGATTTCGTTATAACCCAACATATAATGAAAGAGATATTAATATTGTTACTTTAGGCGGTTCATCTACATGGGGACATAACTCGGATGGTCAAACTTATCCAAATTATTTAGAAGATTTTTTAGGTAATGAAAAATTTAAGGTATTTAATTTGGGAAAAAGAGCACATGCCTCTGGAAACTTTATTAACAACTTTAAGCACTCCCAATTAAATAATCAGGTAAAAATTGATATTGCTATTTTATATTGTGGACATAATGATTCTGGCAGTCATCATGCTATTTTTCCTGCTTATAGTATTTTGAGAACAGCTTCATTTTATAACACTGAAAACTTTCCTCTAATTAAGTATTCATTACTGGCAAGAAATTTGTCTATATTACTATCTTCAACAAGATCAGCAAAAATTATAAACAAGCAGCTTTTAACAGAAACCTCTTTTGAACCTGCAAATTTTCAAAAAGGCCAACAATCCTTTGAAAGTAGTATTCTAGCTACAATAGAATACTTACGTTCCAAAAACAACGATATAATAGTTTTATTGGTTCCTGAATACACCAATTATTATGTTTCATTTTTAGATTTCAAAAAATCTATGAATCCTGAAGATTATATCAAGCCATCCAAGTTAGAACATTATAAAGTCATCAATTATGAGTTCTACTCAAAGTATAAATCATTACAAAAACTTGCAAAACAATTTCCAGAGAATGTACACTTTGTCGATATTGATTTTTTTGCCCCATATTCTCCTCAAGAATTACTAATGGATACGGTTCATTTATATCCAAAAGGTAATAAAATATTGGCAAAAAATTTGGCGAATAAAATAAATACTCTATACGAAGAATGATAAGTACTGAATGAAGTGCAAATTATTGAATATTATGGAGTCCAAATTTGGGTGTGAGCAAATTACCGACTACCAAAAAATCTGATGGTTTGAATTCCAAAAGATAATAAAACTTGTGTTTCAGTCATATTGGTTGAGTTAGCAAAGTACAGTATAAGAAAAGGTAAACTACATGGGATTTAGCAACTTCAAAACAGAAATAGAAGTGGCAAAAAGGTTTAACTTAAGAACAGATAGCAGACCTTTTGTAAAAACATTACCTCTCAAAAATATACCAGATTACAAATTTGAAGAAATCAAAGAAAATTTCAAAGACCCTTTAAGTTTTCTATCAGAATCTGCTACTTGTGAAGATATTATCAAACCAATATTAAAAGTTCTTGATAAATGTTATCCCAACTTTCGTGTTTGGTCACATGTTAGCTACAATGTTGACCCTGATAACGACCTTTCTGGTACTCCAGACTTTTTAGTAGCACCAACAACCGAAATACGTGGAGAATTAGGTATTCCTCCTCTTTGTGTAGTAGAAGCCAAAAAAGCTGATTGGGATCAAGGTTGGGCACAAGCACTAGCTGAAATGTATGCCGCTTCAACACAAGGAGCAACAATGTGCTATGCAGTCGTTACCACTGGTGAAGACTGGCAATTTGGTAAATTTGACAAAAAAAATACCTTAT
>Ga0190283_1000403_pt1 | contig 22902 bp, 24 predicted proteins | sample 48691801_MG_FD_161669 | JGI IMG/M metagenome (GOLD analysis project Ga0190283, IMG submission 161669) | Hydrothermal vent microbial mat bacterial communities from Southern Trench, Guaymas Basin, Mexico - 4869-18-0-1_MG | ecosystem: Environmental > Aquatic > Marine > Hydrothermal vents >...
TCTTGATCTGATAATGCCGGAAATGAGTGGGCGTGACTGCCTGCGGGAAATTCTAAGCATAGATCCGAACGCGAAAGTTCTGATAGCCAGCGGCTATACCGCCAACGGCAGAATCGACCAAGCCCTCCGAGAAAAGGCCAGGGCCTTCCTCAGAAAACCCTATGAAGCCCAACGTATGCTCACGCTGGTTCGGCAAATACTCGACACCGAATCCCCGGGAGCTACGTAAACCGCCCGGGAATTCCACCGGGGCAGTACTAGTAGCTTACCCGCCTCAGGATTGAGGTAAAGAAGCCGCAGAGGTTGATCCCGATCTGAGGATAGACGCTCATGATTTCCTGAAATTGGTGATGTCTGATCACGTAGGCTTCCACATCGCCCGCGGCCATACAGGTGGCATTGGCGGGCATTCGAGTGAAGAGGCTGAGTTCCCCGAGAAATGAGCCGGCTCCGATTGTGACCTTTTCCTCCTGGTCGGAGGTCTCATAGCCGGTCAGTATCTTGATGTTTCCGTTGACCACAAGATAGATTGACGTATTCTCTTCGCCTTCTCGTATGATCACGTCACCTTCATTGAACTGTTCCACGGCAACCACTGAGGCTATGGCGTGCAGTTCCCGGATTCCCATTCCTTCGAATATTGTGAAGGTCTTGAGTGTGTTGATTCTTTGTATGGTCTCAGGCATCTCAGCCTCCTCTTTCATTATGCGCTTGAGGGCGAAGTCAGCCATTTCCCGTACATCCGCAAACTTGTCCTGTGCGCGGAGTTCAATAACAGGAATGAAGCTCGAATCCGGGATCTGATCGCCTATGGCATACAACGCCAGCGCGCGGGTAACGTGATCCTCAGCTTCCACGAGAATGTTGAAAATGCGGTCCAGATTCTCGCTCCGGAGAAGTGGTAGGAGCTTCCTTCCTTTTTCGATCTTCTCGTCTATGGGAATGTCTTCGATGAGCGGTATCAGATAGGCCGTGAGTTCTTGGTCAATGGAGTTCTCAACCATTTCAACGGCAATGGACGCTGACTCGGATCGCAGGGCCTGGTACATGAGCCGCATATCCGCGTGAGAGACCCACAGAGCGTAGAAGATCAAGCTGAGGCTTTCTTCATTGAGTTCAACCAGTCGGGACCTCAGCATCTTGATACTTTCCGAGTCCTTCCGACCATCCTCCATGTGGTCCAAGGCGCGAATCGCGATGAGGTTTCCGTAGGCTTGTGCCAGGATCTTGCCAAGGAACGGGATCAGCTCGAATTCTTTGAGACCGGAAAGCCTAATAGCTTCAAGAATTCCGTGTTTCACCCGCGGCGGCGCGTCAACCAGCGACACTTCAAGGAACGGCAATATCTTGGCGTCGTACCCTGCCAACGCTTCAATGGCGGCCTGCCTCACATAATCGTCGGTGTCCTCTAGGCATCGGATGAGCTTTCCAACGCCCCGTATGTCGTTGCTGGCCGCGAAAGAGGCCGCGGCCTCGGCCCGAGTCCCGGGATTCCCGTCGTCCAGTAGCTTAAGGGCCACATCCGGTTCCATTTCCGGGATCTTCCTGGCGTCCGCCAAAGGCGCTTCTTCGGTTCGATCTTCCACTGCAACCGGCCCAAGTTCCATTGCAGCGCCGCCGCTGTCAAAGGCCCGCACTGAGTCGATCTGGTCGAAATCTATCTTCTGATCAACGATCACTTGCTTGAGTATGCGTTTGTAGTGCTTGCGGAAGAGCAGGGTTTCCGCCAACCAGTACATCGCAAACACGAGCGCTATGTACGAGAAATACTGCGGCTCCATCACGGGCTTGAGCACGATCATCGAGATAGACCCGATCAGCATGCCGATCTTCAGTACCGAGCCCCGTATGAAACTTCGGCTCCAGGCCGTGAGGTCCGGAGGAATAATGCTGTAGAGGATCTTGTTGACCGGTCCCGCGATCGCGCGCTGAATGAGGATAACGGAGAATTGGCCGTACGACGCAATGTAGATGTTGAAGAACGCGGACAACGAGGCAAAGATTATAGAGAAGTTGATGGGATGCGCCAGGGATGCATTGGTGAGGCCCATACGGGAGTAGAGGCGGCCCATGAAGAACAACGCCACAAAGGTCAGCATGGTGGTGGTTCCTCGGAACACACTGAGGAACGATATCAGAGAGGCTTCGGTCGCGAACGTGTCGTTGGCGATCACACTGAACTGATAGAAGAAGATCGGGAGCAGCACGTTCGGAATCAAGCCCGTAATGATGAGGTACCTGATAATCGGGAATTCCTTGATCAGGCCCGGCACGTCGGTCAGTCGGACATTTGTAGCCTCATGCACCGCGGCGGACCCCTTGGCGCTGGATTCCCCGAGCAGGTTCGATCCGGTCCGGCTCAGGAACAGAGCGACCAGCAGGCATACGGCCCCGAAGACCAACAAGGTGGGGTCCTCTCCAATGACGAGCGTGAGCGGTTTCGTGGCAAAGCTGCCCAGTGTTGTCCCCAGGACCTGGGCCGCGGTAATCATGGGAAAAATCCTCTTACCTTGCCGCGCGTCAAAGAGGTCACCGGCCATGTTCCATAGATAGATCAGAAGGATAGAATCAAGAAGGTAGAGGAGCTGATAAAGAATCGGGTAGACAATTGTGAAACCGGCCTTCACCATGAAAAACAGCCCTACGGTCGAGCCCGCGTAGATGAGAAGGAAGCCTGAAAGCAGGTGGTGATCCCTGAATCGGCGGGCGAGCCGATCCACGATTCCCAGTACCACAAAGGTGAGCAGCGCATTGATGACCAGCATCCAGGGAATGTACTGGGGGCCGTAACGCTTCAGGAAGCTGGCATCAACATAAGTCCGAAAAATCGCGGTGACAAAGAAGATAACGAAGAAGATGGAGGACAGCCAAAGAAAGCGGGAACTCTCGTGAACGTAGATCTTCAGATACTTTTCGAGGAACTGCTTCATCATTCTCCCCGTCTTGTTCGGTGTGTCACGGATCTTCTGCTAAGGGCTGGGATTGATTATAGAGCAATCCATGAAAAGCTTCAACAGTGGATTCTTGACACAAGGCAATCCTTCGGTTTCGAGGGGCGGATCCTCTCATCGCTTGTGTCATTGCGAGGAGTGAAAAGACGAAGCAATCCCCATGTTTTGGCGCGGACGGGATTGCTTCGGTGCGCTCGCAATGAAATCCTGCCGGCGCCTGTAGAATTTCACATTGAACTGTCCAATTTAGGCGATTTCTTGCAGAATAGATGAGACAGCCGACTCGACTCTCCGAGTTATTTGGACCGGCCGGAAGACCCCATTTCCGCGATTTCATTGGCGTGCCGACCAGGATACGGGTCAGTACAAAATGAAAGGCATTTTGCTTGAGTAGGTTCTGAAAAAGTCCAAATAATCTGCCAAGATCTGGAACGGACCAATATAAGCAGGCAATCAAGGCGGGAGCGGGGCGGTCACGTCACGATATATGAACTGGAAGATTAAACGTCCCGTCGCCTCGTTCGTCAGTGAGTGACAGGTGGCAGATGAATCGGCGGCTTCGGGAGTTGGGAGGTGGTGTGGCAATCCCATGGTTTCAGTCGGACTGAAAATGAGCTATATTCTGACCGAACAGGTCAAGTTAGTCCGCACCCCGCGGATCAAAGCAGATCCTTATGAAGAAGTCCATGGAAGAGCGGAAAGAGTATGCGAAGATCATCGGCAAAGCATGGGTGGACGAAGAATTCAAGAAGCGACTGCTTACCGATCCCGTCAGCGTCTTGAAGGAAAACGGCATCGAGGTGCCCCAAGGAATGACCGTCAAATTCGTGGAGGGGAAGGAGAATGAAATCCTCGTGCCGTTACCTCCGCGGCCTCCTGAAGCAGCGGAGTTGTCCGATGAGGATTTGGAGAAGGTTGCAGGGGGGGGGCGCCGTAGTTGTGGGAGCGAGTGCTCCCTTTAGCGGAAACGCTAAGTTAAATTTCTGATCCGTATCATCATACTGGGCTCAGTTTGCCAGTCAGCCAGTTTCTCGCCGAGCCCGGCTGTTTTCAGGCGTTCGAGGTGAGTTGGCGGCCATGAATTGGGCTGCCATGGCCTCGATTGGACATTGACAGAGGATGCCCCGTGAGTTGCGATCGCTGGTTGTAGCCAAAATCAACCAGCCGGAATAGTCCACGGAACGGAGTATTTCCGTCAGAGACTATTGTAGCGGGAGACTTTGCTTTGTGACTCAGAATCAAATGAGAAGGAGGACACATGAAAAAGATCACATTTTTCGCTATGCTATTCTTATTGAGCACTGCCCTCGCCGCACAAGGGCAAACACGCATGATCCCCCACTTGGGAGTTGACGGCAAATTCGCCGGTTGCTTCTGCTGCGTCAAACAGACGTGCGTGGTGGCCAAGAATGAAGTCGACTGCAAGAAGATCGGCGGAGTAAAGATCAAAAAGTGCGAGGAATGCGAAAAGGCGGCAGAAAAAAAGAAGTAGCGCATGCAAGGCCTCCATTTCATTCTAATGGCCATTTGGCTGCTACAGCCTCACCACAAAGGAGTTCCCCATGAAGAAAATAATCGAAGAGCGAAAGGAGTATGCCAAGGTCATAGCTAAGGCATGGGTGGATGACGAGTTCAAGAAGAGACTGCTTGCCGACTCCGCCGCGGTCCTGAAAGAGAACGGCATCGAGATTCCCGAGGGCATGACCGTGAGATTCGTGGAGCAGGAGGAGCCGAAGGAGAATGAAATCCTCGTGCCGTTACCTCCACGGCCTGGTGAAGCGGCAGAGTTGTCCGATGAGGATTTGGAGAAGGTAGCTGGAGGCGTATTTACCAAGAACTATATTCCTACCTTCGATTAAGGCTACGGCCCAACACTAAACTGGACGTTTGCACTAAGGCTTTGCACTTTTTCGTATTATTAGGCTCACACACGCGACACTTTCTACCACTACTGGAAAGGTTGACCCCATGAAAAAACCATTGAAGAGCGAAAAGAGTATGCCAAGGTCATCGCCAAGGCCTGGATAGATGAGGAATTCAAGAAGAGATTGCTTGCCGATCCAGCCACCGTCTTGAAAGAGAACGGCATTGAGGTGCCTGAAGGGATGACCGTGAAGTTTGTGGAGGGGAAGGAGAACGAAATCCTCGTGCCGTTACCCCCTCGGCCACCGGACTCATCAGAATTATCTGACGAGGATTTGCAGAAGGTGGCAGGCGCCGGGCCGGTAGTAATTTATTAAGATGGTGGATTTACGATTGATTTATTTGCCAAAGATTGCCTATAAAATAGATACAAAACGAGGGCAGATCAAGATCACGCAAACATAAGGTAGACCACCATCTCACCCCGCTCTCCTGCCGTCAACCTGTTTCTCGCCGAGTTCTGCTGTTTTCAGGCGTTCGAGGAGAGTTGGCGGCCATGAAATTCGCTGCCACTCCCTCAATTTCGAGAGTCCTTACCTGGCGCCTCGGAGCGATGAATCCGAGGTCCATCTGTTTCGAGCTCCCGTACTTACAGCGTTTGGGCAAGCTGAGCCCAGCAAGAAGCTTAGTCCTCCATGCGAATGTAGGTGGAGGTTTGGTGACTGGGCAGTACCTGAGGCAGTACCGCCGGTATCGGGCAGCACAGGCATCCAGGCATTGACCCAAGCAGGAGGAAAGCAGGGTGCCGCTCGGTCAGGCCGTCATCCGTGTTGGGTCGGGCGTAGATACCGAAAATTGCTGTAAGAGTCAATGAATCCCTGGAGCCTTGCTTTCTTGGTAGCCATGGGATTCCCGTGGATGTATAGTTGTTGTAAAATGAGTGGACTGGATGATGTCCGAGGGGCTGACTTGATTCCTGGGGAGGTAGTAATGCCTGGACTCAAACATTTGGCGGTAATAGTCTTGGCTCTGACAATCAACCTACCGGCATTGGCCGGGTCCGACATGGAAGATAAAAAGGAAAGCGAGATGGAAGTCAAACAAGTGGTGGCAGTGTTCTACAAAGCGCTTAACGCTATGTTTACGGGTGATCTGGATCCGATGAAGGAGATCTGGTCGCACGCAGACGATGTGACGTACATGGGTCCGGACGGTAGTTTCCAGGTTGGCTGGGATCAGGTGCTGGCTAATTGGCAGTGGCAGGCTGACAAGAAACTGGGCGGCAAGGTAAAGCCCGGGGAGATGACGATTACGGCCGGCCAAGACATCGCCATAGTGAATCATTACGTGACGGGGGAGAATACCCCAGCGGACGGAAAGTCTGAAAAGGTCTCACTCCGCGCGACACTCCTTTTCCGAAAAGAGGATGGGAAGTGGAAAATGCTTGGACTTCACTCTGATACGCTCCCTTTTCTGGAGAAGGGAATGCGATGACCCTGAGTCTCGTTATAGGGAGCAGACAATCAACACTGTGGCAGGAAAGGAGACTTTGGCAGCTTCCAAGAGCTTCTTGTGTCACCCGGCCGATTGCTCTGTCGATGGAAACAAAGAACTTGCCTATCCGGTGCCGCGGCTCCCTCATTGGACTTGCCTGAAACGCTGTGATCCGTTGACACCCAGAATATTCCAGCGCATACTTCAGCAGCATCCGGAACTCTCCGGCTTTATGAGCAAGAGCCGACCCATCGAAGGATGAAGCGGCTTGGAGAGTATACCAAAAGTGGCGTGGATGGGCATACGGCAGATCTCCTGCTTCACAAACCAAGCGCAACCCAATCTTTCTCTGGTCTGTCTCACTGGCTGGAGCCTTCACGATGGCTCTACGATGTCTATACGCCGGCCTTGCGAACAGTAAAACCTTACCCTACCCCTCGCCGCTCGCGTTACTCGAAATAATCGCTGCGACCCATCCTACTATCCTATCTGTATCGGTTTCGTCTCCCCTCTATGCGTAGTAGGACCCCCCCCAATATCCTCCGGCCTACCTCTGATCATGCCCGATCGTGTTTAATGCGCAAACGTCAATGTTAATGTCGTGCCGGCTGGAAAGTCTACGTCATCGGGGGCAATCCCAGTTCCGTTCCTCAGTCCGTTACTTCCTCCGGGACCGTAAGGTGTCGTCGGGAAGGGGCCCGCACTACCGCTGTTACCGCTGACGAAAATCATCGATCCGGGTCCCGCATACGACGCACGTCTCGCGTAACTGTGCGGTCCGAACGGTCCCCGATTGCCCGTGGTGCCCGTACGGCTCCACGTGAATGTCCAATTGTTGTATGTCGTAATCGCGCATTCCGGTATGAGGTTTTGAAAAATTAACCCCCCCGGGCCCGCCGCCGTCCCCGCCCAATTTTGGGCCGTAGTCAATACTTGGGTTATTACTAGTGTATCGCATTCGCAGTCACTACATACACTCTGTATCACGGCTGTCGGGGGTCCAGGACCGTTCCATCCTCGCTCAATATGCGCTGTCAACCGCCTTCTTAAGTTCCTCGGGCTCGCAAAGATCGGTTCCGGCTTGTCGAATGGGCTCTCGCCCACAAGGAGGTTCTCGATTTGAAGTCCAACATTCACGAACGCGCCCACAGTATGATACGTGCTGTTTAGCCTATCGCGTCCGGCCTCGTACTTCACCGAAAACATACCATCACGCGTCTTCACTTCCGCTCCGCCGCGAATACCGTAAACGCCCGATCCTGCACTGAACCTATACCCCGTGACGTTCAGGCGTAGGTCCGGCCCGCCTTCATACAGTTCGTGGGAATATCCGGCCACAAAGTCGTAATTCTGCGGTCCACGTCTGAACGCGTTGGCGAGAACGCTGCTCTTGAACAGACTCCCGTACCAGTTGAAGTTGAGATCCAACGCGTCATTACCGGGAAGCAATGCCGCCATCTCGCATCCCACGCTGCCCGAAGAATACCATCGGCCGCCCAGTCTGGTAGTGTCGAAAAATCCATTAACTCCCAAGAGCGTATTGTCACCACGTATGGTCCTAATCCCGCCGCCGAAAGAGAGATCAATCCTGTGATTCGCCCCTCCTGTAACTGTCTTCCAGAAATCGGTGAATTCTCCGTGAGCTTCCCCAAAGACCGTCGAGTCCCTGCTGAGGCTGATCGGCAGCACGAAGTCCGTTGTCAGGCGACTCGATTTCACGGCCTTGCCGAAGCTGTACAGGTACCCCACCTGTAGATTGGGGACCGGCGGCAGTATTCCCTGAAGTAGTTGAGGAGTGAGAAGAATTGAGTCGGAACCCCGCGGTCCTCCACCACTCGGCGCCCCCAGCGGATTGGACGGCGCAAGGTCGAGCCCGCCCCTCACGACAGATGAAGCGCTGTACGGCGATTGAGGAAGTCCCTGCGCCCACACGGGAGCCGAGAACAGCGAAAAGAGGAGTAGAGCGCAGACGGTAACCGAAAATGATGAAGACCCGCGTTTCCCAAACATGATCCCTCCCATGTAGTCCTGCAGGCCACCACGTTCAATAGAGAAAGCCGATGGTTCGCAGGAGCTAAAGATGATTTCGTGCAGACTATCTGGAAACTCGCGAAAAAGGCCTGTGAAGTCAATCTTTCCTTAGCGGCGGTATAGGGAATCGGATCGTTTCCCATCTAAGAGCCTGCCGACGTTGAGGCGTAAGAGTGCTCGCTTTACTTCCCGTTCTAGCGCTCTCAGAACCCCATACGCGAAAGCCTTCGTTTTCAAAGGGTCAAGCCTAGACCGACTGCCGACGTCGCGCAGAATCGTTCTCAGAGACGTTCTCGTTGATGTCTGCGTTCAGGCTGTATGGGCGGCGCTATTCTCCCCAATGCGTTTACCTGTCAGCCCCACAATCAAAGCCTATTCAATTGCACCGCGGTTCTTGTCGGCCAAGCTTCCGCATTGTCCCATGATTCTCAGAAGGGAGCGTCAAAGTCAACGTTCAGCTTTGCGCCCACGATCCAGGCCCTTCTCCTGAAAGTGCCGTCCCAATTGGTTTGATCGCCTCTGCCCAAAATTTCCACATCAACGTTCGCGGCTGCTCTGAGGCATGTGAACTTGGCGAAGGCGCCCAGATTCAGACCAAACCAATGCCCGGTGTATTCGGCGGATAATTCCGCAAAATAGCCTTGGTCAAACGTGCCTGTTACGTTCCATCTGTGACCGGTCAGGCCCGCGGTCTCGGCGTAACGGATATTCCCCGGAACGAACGGAAATCCAATAACACTCACGTTTAAACTTCCCTTGGCCCAATTCCGGTTATGCGCCAATCCTATGTACGGGATATAGCTCTTGACGGTAAGATCAGCCTCGTCTGTCGGGAGACTCACAGGGAAACGCGGAGCTATCACCGGATCATGTAGGCGCACGCCAAAAGAGTCGAACCGAAAACCGCCTATAAGGCTGACCACCCCAAAACCGTGAAGATGAGCCTCTCCGCCGAGTGACCACCATTCCACTTCTGATTTCCACTCTCGGTGGTTCACCACAAGAATGTCCGCGGTGGCGCTTTCCAATGAGTTGCGGTTGCTCGGAACAAGGAACGAGCCTCGGACGACAATTCCCATCTGATCGCGAACAGGAACCGTAGCCAAAGCGCAGAAATAGACACCGCACAACGGAAGTTGCTGCTTGACTTCTACGGTATCCACAATCACGCGGTCAAGTGACCCCATGTCGAAAACCATCCCTTTCGGCTGATCAAGGTAACCCACATACAATGCCGGCTCAATCCGAGCGAGAGCGGATTCAAACCCTGCTGCCGACATGCCTGCCATTCCAAGAAAGGAACCGAGCCCCTGAGCCGGCGCCGCTCCGGGTGTCATCGCCAGGATCACCGCCAAAACCCACAACCAAACAAAACGTTTCATGCCAATATCCTCCACAGCCTCGTTCATCACGCTTGAATTGCCCTGGCCCACTATCACTATGCGAACAGCCACTCTTGCAGGCTGGTCACTCCGTTCGATATCGCCGGAGACCACGGAGCATTCGTTAGCCGGCCTCTCTCACCCCGGGAGGTCACCGGATCTTCGTTGTGAATGCCCCGACAAAGCAAAGAAACCAAGGCGTTCCTATCGGAACATGGATTCACTAGCCTTTTTGTCAAGATACCCGGATCTCGGATTACCGTCAACCACAATCTGAGAAGCGTATCTTCACCCACAAATAACCCAAGCGTGAAGGGCCGGAGGGAATCCCTCGCCGGACACGGGACGACCCATCGGCCAACGGAGCGTCTTGCCGCCTCGGCAGTCTCGGACCACCATCCTGGATGCAAGCAGAACCGTTGAGGCCGTTCAGGGTAAATGGGAGCATCCTTGCCATAAGACGAAAGAAGGGCTATTCTTACCAAACAGGTCAAGAATAAGCGAGCTGCGGAACGAACGGTTACCAAATCACAAGATTTGGAGTTGACCATGAAGAAAACTATCGAAGAACGAAAAGAGTACGCCAAGGTCATAGCTCAAGCGTGGGTGGATGAGGAGTTCAAGGCCAAACTGCTCGCTGACCCCGCCACGGTTCTGGCCGAGAACGGGATCGAAATTCCCGAAGGCATGACCGTGAAGTTTGTAGAGGGGCAGGAGAATGAAATCCTCGTGCATTTACCCCCACGGCCTCCTGATTCAGCAGAGTTATCCGATGAGGATTTGGAGAAGATAGCTGGCGGAACTGGCGTCGCATCTTTAGACGTGGAATTCTAAGTGGCAGACCATTCGGGGTTGTGATCGGTAGTAGAAGGATTAAGGAGCGTAAGGAAACAGCCGAGCGCACAGAAGAATGAAGATGAGAAGTCGTGTGGTAACCACAATCACAGCCTGCTCTCTCGCCGTCAACCTGTTTCTCGCCGAGTTCTGCTGTTTTCAGGCGTTCGAGGAGAGTTGGCGGCCATGCATTTGACCGCCACAGCCTCGATTTCGGGAGTCCTTACCTGGCACGTGTCTTGCTGCAAGCTCATTCCCTCAGCGGACGAGTATCAGTCCAAAATAGTCAGGAAAAACTGGACCGTTTATTGTGAAATCCAACAGCGCCCCTATTCTGAATCCATGATGTCCTGATCGGAATCCACATCATTTCACTGCGTTCAGCAATCTGGACCTCAGCTTCGTGGCCTCCTTTGAATCCGGCGGGAGGCCTGCAACGGTACCGTCCATATTGTTTGTCGCGACCGTGTTTCCCCAAACGTGGATCGCGTAGACTCGGAAAGAGGCCGATTTCGATCCCGCTTGCTCCGAGTTGGGTGTCACCTGGATAATGACATCTAAGGGCACCTCAAGGCCGTGTTCGTCCTTGTATGGACCTCGAACAGGTCCCACAATGTAGTACCTGCCATGCGACCCACGGTAACTCTTCTGGGAGACGATTGCGCTGCGGACCGCGTTCATGGCTATGGCATCCTTCTCCTGCAACTTGGACGTCACGAAATGATCGAACGCCAGGTGAGTTACGAGATAGACGACCACAGCATTGATGATGAATGTGGTCAATATCGTGTTCAACAGGCCCTTTGTCTTCCCGGTCACCTTGCGCCCCACGATGTAAATCCAGATCGCATAGATTGTGGGCGTGAACAGGATGATGAACATGCAGAAGTAAAACAGCGCTATCAGCGCGATCCCAAGAATGCTCGCAAGGGTCATGCTATTCCTGCCGGAGCTTGTTCCTTATTCTGAACCGGGCATCTTTAACCGTATCATACTTCTCGCCTGGTCGCGGAGGACCGAATCCAGTTCGTTGGCCCCCACAATTTCGTGCAAATCCTGAACCTGCATGAAAGCAAGCAGCCTTAGCGACATGGAAACAGGAGAGTAAGGGTTCAGAATGATGATCTTTTTGATTGTATGACGAGTGATCCAGCGACGATGTTCGTAGATCGCCTCCAGCACTTTGGGGGAGGTGGGCCTCGTGGCAGCGATGCGCGCCACATCACGTTCCGTTAATCTGGGATTGTCCAGGAGGCTTCGAATCACCCGGTGGTCCTGATCCCGGGCGATTCGCTCGATCATCTTGAAATCAGGCTTTCGAGCAAGTGCCTTACGGATACCCAAGGGGGTTTCCTTGAGTCCGCCGTCCAGAAAAGGCTGGTGGGGAATATCGGCTGTGCCCTCGGCCGGGATGTCTATAAGAACCGGTACCAGTTCAAACACCTGTTCTTCTTGAGCCAATTCAACCAACTCAGACATTCGTCGCGGGCCAAGAACCTCCAATAGATTCCCGGTCAGCAGGCCATAGTACAACCTGCGAGAATCTTCGTCACCACGCACAGCCTTGTCGAGAATGGCCTTGAGGACCTCCAAAGCCTGGATGTTTTCCATGTCCCTGAGCCTTTCGGCCAAGGCATAGCCTCGCTGATTCACATCAGGGATGCGTGCAAGGGTCTTGACCGACTCCCCGGGGTTGGCGCGGTTGTTTTCAGACTCCATGAAGTTCCCTATCGAGCCGGTAGATTTCCAGGGGCCCCGGCGGTTCGTCCGTGCAGCTCAAGACAGGCACATGACCGGAAATCCCGTGGAACGCTTGTTCGATATTATATAGAAAACGGATTCGCAGGGCTATACAGTGCCCGCGCGATATGATAACTAATTGTTAAAGCCCAAGTGGATGGCCCAAGAAATGAGAATAGCATTTGACGTGGACGGAGTTGTGCTCAACTCCATAGACATAATCCTGAACCGTATCAACGAGCGTACTGGAACGAGTCTCGAGACCGAGCACCTGGTTTCCTGGGATCTGGAACCTATCGGGGTTGATTTTGAGACGCTGCGGGACGCGGTCGGATACATGTACGCGGTACCGTTAATAGAACCGTACGATGGGGCCGTGGAAGTTCTCTCCCGGATTCATCAGGCAATTGGGGAGCCGCTGCTGTTCATCACCGGCCGCTCAGATCCGGACTCGGCGCGGCGTCAGCTTGAGGCCCTGCCCTGGAATTCCTCAACCCCCGACATGATTGTCAAGGGAGGGACCCGGTACAAGATCCCATACTTTGAGGAACACGGCGTCGAATTCATAGTGGAAGACGATCCTGAGCACCTTGCGGAATATGAGGAAGCCGGCATTGGTGTCGGTCTCATGGTGAGGCCGTGGAATCGGTCCGCGAATATTTCTGTCAACCAGCGGTTTGACGGCTGGACCGATCTGGAGAAATGGTTCTTCGACTCACTCCCAGCAAGGCCGCAGAGCATGTCGTAAGGGCTTGTCGGAAAATAGAAGTCTCAATTCCCACTGTGTCGTCACCCCGGCGAAAGCCGGGGTCCAGAAAATCTTAAAGAAGCCTGGATTCCGGCGTTCCCCGGATCGGAGTCCGGGGCAGGTTCTGGAATGACGGTAATGAGTTCCGGCAAGGTTTCAGGATTCATAGGTTGTAGTACTTGTTTCAGGACGAGCCTTGAGACGGCTTGGGTCCGGCTACGGGTTCGCAAGGGGAGCTACAGGGCCGGTGTCCGGCGCCGGCCATGACATGTAGACTGCTTCACATACAAAAGCGTCGGATGCCGGCCCTGGATGATTCCGTTTATTTTCGACAACCGAACTGGTGGAGGAGAGGTAAAATGGGTTTCTTCGGAAAATTGTGGCAACAGATAAGGGGGATCTTCATAAGGGCCGGTGACGACCTGGTATCCGGCAGTCCTGAAGCCATACGAGCAAGTTACGCATCGGCAATAGACGACACCAAAAGACGGTACAGAGATCTGCAGGAGGCGGTGGCGCTGTTGGCGCACCAAAGGGAGAAGACCGCGTCACGGCTGAAGGCACTGGATGACGAAGAGAAAGACGTTCAGAAGAAATTGGAAGGTTCCCTGACCCTGGCGGAATCCGAACCTGACATTCTTGCTCATCGGGAGGCCGGAAGTCGTTACTTGCAGCGATTACAGGACCTTGAAGACAAACAGGGGGAACTGGCCGACGAATTGGACGCCCAGGGGAACAGGGTTGAGGAATACATGGCCAAACTGCGAACGTTCATGTCCCAGATTGACAAGCTCAAGAAAGAGCAGGGTGAGATGGTTGCCGAGTTCGTATCCAGCCGACAAGTGCTTCAACTGGAGAATCGGCTTAAGGGCCTTGGAGAGACAGCGATTGACGAATCCCTGGTGGCCATCAGGGACAAGATTGGGCAACTGAAAGCTCAGGCCAGGATCGCTTCGGAGATGAGGGAGGGCACCACAACGGCCCAGGATGAAACCTATGAGCGCGTTGGAGCAGAGAAACTGGCTGAATCGCGATTCGACGATCTGCTCAAGGCCCGGGCCAAGACAAAGACCGGTGCAACGGAGAAGGAAAGGGATCTCGGCTGACCGGCCCTCTGGAGCGTGACGGTTACTCACTGCACCTGGACGTTGTTCTCCACAAAGGAGCGTCCTGACGCTCAGAGAGAAAATGAAAAACGACAGCTCGCCACCGCCGGAATTCGCTCGGAAGATCATAGAGAAGTACGTCTCCTCTCAATCCAATACCTTCCTGATTTTCGGAAATACCGGGGACATATACCCGGTCACCCCAAGTCAGTACGTGACCCTGACCGATTTCCTCGTGAAGGCCCTCATCAAGCCCGACAGTCCGCCGCGGGCTCGCATTGTAATGTCTTACGATCCAGCATCGGGCATCTCTTTCCTCAATCCCGCGGATCGACAACTGGTGGCGCGAGAAATCGGTGGGGAGCGCCTGGACAGGATACTCTCCGCTTCGAGGCGCGACATAGTGGCCGCTTGCGCCTCGCTGCGAGAGTTTACCCGCTTGGACATCATGGTTGAGGCCCCGGGGGAACCGAATCGAAAGATCCGGAAGGATTTTGCCATTATCATCCAACATGGGGAGGCTGTGGCGCCGCCTTCAAGGGGAGACATGATGCTCGACGAAGACCGGCTCAAGGCGCTGACACTGGAAAACTGGTTTTCGGACCGCGCGTTTGTGGCATCTTCGAACATAGTTTTCTTGATCGGCGAAACCTTGAACGGGATCAACGAGCGCATCGTGGACCTCCCGTATGTTTCCGCTATCAGAGTCGACAGACCCGATAAGGATGACAGGAAACGCTTTGTCGAGCATCTCATGCAGGAAGAAGAGATCGGGAGTTCCGTCACGTCCGACCAGTTGGCGTTCAGCAGCGCGGGCCTTCCTCTGTTGTCCATCCGCCAGATCTTTCGTCAGGCCGCATACAAAGGGGAGATGATCACCCCTTCGCTCCTGTTTGACAAGACCAAGGAAATCATCGAAAAGGAGCTTGAGGGCCACATTGAGTTCCCCGTACTTGAATACGGATTTGAAAAGGTGATCGGCGCGTCTCGACTCTTGAAGAAACTCAGGGAACTGGTTGTTTACCTGGACGGTGATGACAAGGAGTTGATGCCCATAGGCATCCTGGTTCCCGGGGCCAATGGTGTGGGCAAGACCTTCATCTACAAGGCCTTTGCCAGGGAATGCGGGTGGGTGGCCGTGGCGCTCAAGAACATCCGCGGTCCGTACGTAGGACAGACCGAGAAGAACTGGGAACGGATCAGATCGGTCCTCGAAGCCATGAGCAACGTCATGGTCCTGTATGACGAGGCCGACACGGAGATAGGAGGCCGCAGTGCGCAGACCCACGATGTGGACCGGCGTCTGTTTGGCAACATCCTCAAGATGATGTCCGATTCAGGGAATCGCGGGAAGATCGTTTGGATCATCATAACCGCTCGACCGGATCGACTGGAGCCCGACATCAAGAGATCGGGCAGGGCAGGGGAGCACCTCCCGGTATTCGACAATGAGGGAGAGGAAAAAGAAGAGTTTCTAAGGCATGTCCTGGGCCAGGCCGGGATAGACATGGAGACCTTTTTGCCGGACGAAATTGCGGATTTCCGCGAACTGACCGAAACCTACTACCCTGCCGACTTTGACCAGTTGCTCACGGAATTGCGGCGGCGAAGGCATCTGGATGGGGATCTGACCCCGCAAACAATGCTCGAGGAACTAAGGGATTTCATGCCGTCCGACACGGCCAGGCAGCGTGAATACCAGGAATTGCTGGCAGTGCTGGAGTGTACCTCCAGGGAAATTCTTCCTCGAAGGTATGCTCTACTCTCCCGGGAAGAGGTCCGGCGACGGGTGCGTGAAATACGGTCGAATATGGCGCGGTTGTAATGCTTGTACTGGGAATCGAATCCTCGTGTGACGAAACTGCGGCAGCGGTGGTGTTGGACGGAAAGACGGTCCTGTCGGATATAGTCCTTTCCCAGGTGGACATTCACAAGGAATACGGAGGAGTTGTTCCTGAGCTGGCATCCCGGAAACACGTGGAGGCCATATCCCTGGTGATCGAACAGGCCCTGGCTGTCGCGGAAATGGCGGCACGGGATATCGAGGGCATTGGAGTCACAAGGGGCCCGGGCCTGATAGGATCGCTCCTGGTTGGAATAGGCGCGGCCAAGGGCATGGCCCTGGCCTTGAACCGACCCCTATGCGGGGTGAACCATCTGTACGGCCATCTTTTTGCGCCGTTTCTCGAGAAGGACGATCTGGAGTTTCCCTTTGTTGGGCTGGTGGTTTCAGGCGGACACACGAGCTTGTATCATGTCAGGGCCGCTCTGGATATTGAACTGATAGGCCGCACGCGAGACGACGCCGCGGGTGAGGCATTCGACAAAGTTGCCAAGCTGCTGGGGCTCGGATATCCTGGTGGAGGCATTATCGAGGAACAGGCCCGGGGAGTTGATCCTGGAGATCTCAAGTTCCCCAGGGCTCTCATGCAAAAGGACAATCCGGATTTCTCCTTCTCGGGGCTGAAGACCGCAGTGTTGCGCCATGTGGAAGAGAAATTCGGGGTATCCCGAAGAACGGCCCCGGGAAGCTTTCATCCCATAGTAGTTGGTGAGGCCGGCCCGGAAGAGCGCGCCGCAATACGGGTAATCGCGGCAGCGTTTCAGGACGCGGTCACAGACGTGCTCGTGGTAAAGGCGTTGCAAGCAGCACAGAGAAACGGCTCCCGGAAGATCGTGGTATGCGGTGGTGTGGCGGCCAACGGAAATCTCAGGGACAAAATGATGCGAGAAGGCCCACTAAAAGGGATCGAACCGGTTTTTCCATCGGTCAGACTCTGCACAGACAACGCTGCCATGATAGCCGCGAGGGCGGACATCCTACTCTCCGCGGGCCTGTCCGACGACCTGAGCTTCGGAGCGAAGAGCAGGTGGTGACAGAGCCGGCGAAACATGACGATCGTTGGTAGCCGGCAAGGCATAAGGGCTGCGCAGCTTGGGACCGGGAAGCCCAAATAACCGCACGGCCTGAGTTTCTCAGCCCGCTCAAATAGGGACAACACGAAAGGGAGTATCGGATGCAATACACGAAGAAAGCGATTCTTCTTGATTCGGATACCATCTCCCGCCGGGTGAAGGACTTGGGGCGCGAGATATCGGCCAAGTATCCCGAAGGAAACATAGTCTTGGTAGGCATACTAAAGGGTGCGTTCGTGTTTATGGCCGATCTTGCTCGTTCTCTCCAGGTTTCCTGTGAGATCGATTTTGCTCGAATCTCGTCCTATGGATCAGGAACCGTTTCCAGCGGAGAACTGAAGATCATCATGGATGTGACCGCTCCTATCAAGGATAAGCATGTGATAATAGTGGACGATATCGTGGATACGGGCCTGACGTTGAACCGGTTCCGCAAGCTCTTGGAAGAGAGATCGCCCCGGTCCGTGGAGATCGCGGCATTGCTCGACAAGACGGCAAGGCGGCAAGAACAAGTGCAGGTCGACTACTGTGGGTTCACCATCGAGGACGGGTTTGTCGTGGGATACGGTCTCGACTGCGATGAACAGTACCGGTATCTGGATTCGGTCTACGTTCTTGAACAGTGAGTCCCCGTAGGTCCATCGGAGGGCGCTCACCGAGAGTGCTTCGGGATTCAATGGATTACGGCTGCCGGCATTCGGGATTTTGCCAATGTACGGGAATCACCTTTCAATCAGACAGAACTTTAGGCAACTGCAATAATGTGATACGGTGCCTTTCCATGAGCAAGCGATCATTTGTCATTCTAGGGCTCTTGGCCTGCTTTTCATGCCCGTGTACGGGACCTGAAGCTTCGGCCGAAGCCATTGATTTAAGAGGCGCATGGGTCGGCAAAGCCCAGGGGTCCATCTTCGGGGCTGAGGGCGTTGTGAATGTCGTCCGTCAGAAGGGCGAGAAAATCTACGGTATAGTGGAAGGCGGCAACTTCTTTGGAAAGGCGCGTTTTCACATTCAAGGAAGGGTCCGCGGCAACATGATAATCGGCGAAATGGGGGGCAACGTCTTTCAGGGGAACATTTTCCAGGATGGAACCATCAGGGGAATGGTCCGAACGGTGGACGGAGACACTTACCGGGTGTTTCTGCGCAGGTCTCAGCCATTCTGGGGCAGCGATCCGTACGGCAGATGGTAATCCACAACCCCCGCTTGAACGGATCGAACTTCACGCAGGAAACTGACGACTATGATCTCATGCGAAAGGACCGACTTTGAAGGGATGGGGAAGGCCCGCCACGTATCTGATTGTCTGCCTTTTAGTTGCGGCTCTGATTATTGTTTGGGTCCTCCACGTACGGGAATTGAGATTGCACGGTCTGCTGGTTGATCTTGAGTTCGACGGCCCGGATCCGTCACGGCACTCCCAACTCAGGGAAGCCCTGACTGTTCGGCTCGCCGGTGAGGTCGGGGAACTACGAAACTACAGGATTTCCTTGGATCAGATTCACTTTTCGGAATTTGACGATAATGCGTGGAAAAGCAAGCCTTTAGATTTTCTTGTGCTCAGCCCTCAGAGCACGCCGTGGTATATGTACAAGGAAGAAGCGGGACGCAAACTTCGGCGGGCCAAAAAGACATTGAGAAATATCATTGCTCAGGGCCGCCCACCGGTTCTCGCAATTTGCGGCGGTCACCAGTTCCTCGCGCTCGCTTTTGGGGGGAGAGTCGATTTTATTGATCCGAGGTTTGTTGGGAAGTATCCTGACCAATATCCCAGGGAAGCGCGAGGGGAACGGGGTGTGGTAGAATTGGAGACCCTGGCGCCCGATCCGATCTTCCAAGGGGTGACCACTCATCCAGGAAGGTTCCGAGTGGTCCAGAGTCACCACGAAGAGGTCAAGACAGTGCCCCGACCCTTTGTAAACCTGGCCAGGAGCCAAATGTCGGAGATCCAGATCTTACGCGCGCCGGGAAAACCGGTCTACGGAGTGGCCTTCCATCCTGAGAGGGGCTGGGACGCCAACAACCGAACAGGGGAGGCCATACCGGAAGGAAAACGGATACTGGCCAATTTCTTTCTCATGGCAGCAAGAGCGAAGAAATGAGGTAAGAGTTCACGGGGAGGGCCTCTTTGAGCGTTTTCTCACGCAGGGTGTCTGCGCGACGCCACGGGCGCGAGTCAATCAGAAGTTGACAGAGATGTCCACGTCGTCCCGGCAAACTGTTACGAAGTGAGTTTCCCTTTTGCGCGTGAGTATTTCCGATCATTGGAGTGTGGAGAATTCATGGACGAGATCCAAAAATGTACTATCCGCCTGAAACACTGGATAGATCACAACCTCGATCACCTGAAGGGGTATGAGGAGGTTGCCCGAACGCTGGAGAACGAAGGCGTCGCAGCCCCAGCCGAACAGATCCGAATTGGAATCAAGCTGATAGAGGACGCGAACGCCGCGTTCGGAAACGCGCTTTCCGAGCTTCCCGAACAAACGGAGCATACCCACGAGCACGATCACGGCCATTCCCATGATCATGATTGAGACGGAAAGGCAAACCCTGAAGCGGGCTCAACCCGCTCGGGAAACCCGGCCAATGTGGTGAGTCCCGCTGGTAGGGGCGAACCGCCGATCGCCCAGTCCAGGCGGCTATTGTGCCCGGAGGCGCCTTCGGCCCGCAGATTAGTTTTGTGACGATATCTAAGGTAGGGACAATGTTTGGCGGCCGCCACCAGTTTCTCATGAAGCTCCCAAACGTGTCGGCCCGTGAAATGGGAGTTTTTGGGAGGGGGTCTGGGTCCACTCGGCGTGGGGCCATTGAGCAGGCACGCTGTATCCGTGCTTCGAGCAAAAGGAACCATGCCTCAAGGTGGCCAAATCGCCCTGCGCGGAGCAGTTTTGCAAAAACGTCTCCCCCAGTCACTCTACTAGTCTCCTCCCCCCACTTCTCTCGCAAATACTGGTAACCCAAGTGAAACGCAGAATCTACATGGACAATGCGGCCACGTCTTTCCCTAAGCCTCCACAGGTAACCCGGGCCATGGTCCACTTCATGGAAAACGTGGGAGCGAATCCCGGAAGGTCCCGGCACGATCAATCCACCGAGGCCGCGAATATCGTCTCAGGAGCGCGTGAAGCGCTGGCCCGCCTGTTCAACATTCCGGATCCCGACCGAATCGTCTTTACGCTCAACGCTACGGAATCGCTCAACACCGTGATCTACGGGACCCTCAAGCCCGGAGACCATGTTGTCATAACCGCATTGGAGCACAATTCCGTGATCCGACCCGTGCGAGACCTGGAGAACCGTGGCATTGTCACCGTATCCGTGGCCCCTTGCGACAAAATGGGCTTCTTGGACTTAGATGCTCTCAAAGGGCTTGTTCAAGAGAATGCCGCTCTGGTGTGCTTGAATCACGCTTCGAATGTGAGCGGAACCATACAGGATGTGGCCGCGGTCAGGCAAGCAATCGGAGATACTCGTTTGCTGCTGGATGTGGCCCAGACCGCGGGCGCTGTGCCGATTGACGTTCAGGCTTTGGGGGTGGACTACCTGGCCTTCACCGGACACAAAGCGCTCTATGGACCACAGGGCACGGGCGGCCTGTACGTGAAACAAGGGGCCCCGATTCGACCTTTGAAACGAGGCGGCACAGGAAGCGTCTCAGAGCAGGAAGTACAACCGGATTTCTTCCCCGATGCGCTGGAAAGCGGCACTCAGAACAATGTCGGGATCGCGGGCCTCGCAGCAGGAGTGGATTTCATCCTCGAAACCGGCATTGAGGAGATCCGAGACCACGAATCGAAACTCCTGGAAGCTTTTGTGGACGGTCTGGAGAGCGTGGTCGGACTCACGCTCTACGGTCCGCTCAGACCCGATGTCCAGGTCCCCATAGTCTCCATCACCTTTGATGACGCTCTGCCCGAGGGGCTCCACCACACCATCGGCGGATGCGGAGGCAGAGCCATCCCCGCGACCTTTGAAAGCGTTCATCCACAGGAAGCCGGAACAATGCTCCAGGATGAATACGAGATCTCAGTCCGAGTGGGCCTCCACTGCGCTCCCCTGGCCCACAAGGCCCTCGGAACCTTCCCTGACGGCACCGTCAGATTCAGCCTCGGATACTTCAACACCCCCCAAGATGTGGAAATCGCCGTACAAGCGGTCAAGCGAATCGCGGAAAAGGGCGACCTGATCGACGAGGATTGAAGCCGGAGCTAGAGGAGGAGTATAGGCTCAACCCGTCCCATTTTGCTTTACCCCTCCACAGTCGGCCCGCGGTTCTTGGCTCGCGATGGGGTAGGGACGGGAGGTGGTTTAGTTTCTCGGAAGACCTTTGGGAAGTAGCGTTCGTCCAGGGGGAGTTGACGCCAGCGGAGGCCGCTGTTCACCAGCGCGGATTTCGGTGAAGCGGTGGCTGCGCGAGGGCGGGCTTCCGGCTTGACAGGGGGGGCTTCACGTGAGGCTACCGCAGGTCTGACAGGGGTCACCTTGAAGCACTCTACTTTGCCGTCAGCGTCACTGATGCTCACTTGGTTGACTCGAATGCGATTCATGTCCATTTCCATGACCAGACGGTACCGGCGGTTGGAATCCTTTTTGTCAACCAATTCCAGGTAGATCATGTTGTCCGCGGTTCCCGCGGTCGTCACCTTCATAGGGGAATTCAGATCGCTATTGGTCACGCGCGTGCGAGCAGGCTTGGGACGATGTTTCTTCTTCTTGGGCTTGCGGGCTGAACGGCGCTTTGGCTTCCGGACAGGTTCCGGTTCTAATTCCAGATCGAGCACCAGAGCGACCAGACCCTTTTTCCGGTGAATCTTGTACGTGGGCGCTGGATTGGCCCCGAAATCTACCACTACTCGGGCCCTTGAACTGTTCGACCCCAATCGGATTTCACGGATGGGCGTTCTGGCAATTCTGATTCTTCGGGGAATTGTCGCCAAACCTGTGGATTCAAAATCGACTATCAGCCGATAAGGATTGTCCATCACGAAAGCTGTGTGTTTTCCGGGATCGCCCTTGAATTTGATGAGCAGCGTCTTCAGGTCCGGACTGACCTTGATATCACTGATGTACCCGGAAGCATTGGCCGCTTCGGCAGTAAAGAGAACCGCGAGGCACGCGATCAGTGTTAGTGAAATCCTTGCTCGTCCGGAAATTGGGATGTTCTTCATTGCTTCCCTATCTCATCTGTAGAAGATCTATCGAACCAAATTGCCCTCAAGGGCGTGAATACGTCGGCACACCTCAACCATTCTAATTTACGATTTGCAGAGCATGAGGGCGCGCATACGGATGATATCACAGTTCATCGTTTATAGTCAATTAGAAGCTTAAATATCAAGGAATTGAGGTTAAAAGATAATGTGATATCTAGGCATTGAGATGGTGAGGACGTCAGTGGCGTGCGGATCGATCAGAAAGGCGTCTGAAATTGTAGGACTAGTGCCACAATGGCGATTGGAGGTGGTTTATGCTTCATACCCGGCATGAAGAGGGTGTAGCATAGAAACTGTATCAAAACCTCCGGCACGCCATGAATCGTAAGACGATGGGTGGCCCAGACGGTGCTAGGCGCACGGCCAACTAGCTGTCGATCAACGTACTTTGCCGATGAACGATGGACGCATCACACTACTGCTACCTCGCTGCCCGCGGAGGGCCGTCCGGGCCACCCACACCCACAATGCTGTTGACTTAAGGAAAAAGTGCTATTTTTCATGGATAACACCTCAGGAATATTTGGTTATTCTATTGACATCCTCTTGTTGGCGTGCGATAAATGGCGATATAATAATCAGTTAGGAGGTTTTCATTATGGCACGCTTCATGCAAAGAAA
>Ga0190283_1000404_pt1 | contig 22895 bp, 19 predicted proteins | sample 48691801_MG_FD_161669 | JGI IMG/M metagenome (GOLD analysis project Ga0190283, IMG submission 161669) | Hydrothermal vent microbial mat bacterial communities from Southern Trench, Guaymas Basin, Mexico - 4869-18-0-1_MG | ecosystem: Environmental > Aquatic > Marine > Hydrothermal vents >...
TCGCCTGTGATCATCAGCAAACCCTGCTCAATTTCCGGAGCGGGTTTTTTTTTGCATATCATCACATTTTTATTCTTGCAATTTTTTCCTTAAATTGTTATAAAAATTGTTTTATTATTATGAACTCAGGGAACAGGCTGGATGCAAATCCCGTCTGGAGCATTTCCACCCCGTCAGTTCATAATAAAATAAAAATCTGCCTGCCGTTGCCCGGATTGCCAAATCCGGGCTGTTCCCGGTTGCAGTATAATAATGAATAATGAAGGTTTCTGATTGTGAAGAGGTCTTCCGGGGTAAACTGCCACAAATTTGGAAATATGAGCAGAGTTCTATGAAAATCCAAGCTGGATCACCCGGAATCAAGGAGTATAAAGATGGCTCTGATTGTACAAAAATTCGGCGGCACCTCTGTCGCCAATCCTGAACGGATTCAAAATGTTGCAAAGCGTGTTGCAAAAACTTTTGATCAGGGAAATGATCTGGTTATCATTCTTTCGGCAATGGCAGGTGTCACGGACAGCCTGATCAGTCTGGCATACAAGATGTCAGAATCTCCTGAGACACGGGAACTTGATGTCCTGCTTGCCACAGGAGAGCAGACAACAGCGGCCCTTCTGTCCATGACGCTGAGGTCCATGAACTATCCGGCCATGTCCCTGCTCGGTTTTCAGGCAGAAGTGGTCACAGACGGTAATTACTGTAATGCCCGCATTCTTGATATCGGCGCAGGGCGCATCAAAGATTTGCTGAAAGAACGTAATATCGTGGTTGTGGCCGGATTCCAGGGATGCGATCCGGATGGCAACATCACGACGCTCGGACGCGGTGGCTCAGACACCTCTGCAGTGGCAATTGCCGCGGCCATCAAAGCAGATGTATGTGAAATATTTACAGATGTTGACGGTGTCTATACAGCAGACCCCAATGTATGCAGCAAGGCAAGGAAGCTTGACAAAATTTCCTGTGAGGAAATGCTTGAAATGGCAAGCCTGGGCGCAAAGGTGCTGCATCTCCGCTCGGTCGAGTTTGCCCTGAAGCATAACGTCCCGGTATATGTGCGGTCATCTTTCAATGAAGAGGAGGGAACCATGGTTGTCAACGGAGATCATGACATGGAACGTCCGGTTGTGTCCGGAATCACTTACAACAAAAATGAGGCCCGGATCACTCTGAAAAAAGTTCCGGACCAGCCAGGCATTGCAGCAAAGATTTTTGCCCGCATTGCCGATGCAAATATCAACGTGGACATGATCATCCAGAATACCCGCTCCGGCGGAGAGACGGATCTGACATTCACCGTTCCCAAAGTTGACTTTAAAAAAGCTCTGAATATTGAAAAGCAGGTGGCAGAAGAAATCGGCGCGGAAAAAGTGCTGGGGGATGAAAGCATTGCAAAAGTGTCGGTCACCGGCATCGGCATGAAGAGCCATTCAGGCGTGGCATCAAAAATGTTTTCCGCTCTCGCTGCTGAAAATATCAATATTGCGATGATCAGCACATCGGAAATCCGTATATCCTGCGTGGTTGAGGAAAAAAAGGCAGAACTGGCGGTCCGGACGCTTCATACGGCATTCGGGCTGGATAAGGAATGATTAAAGTTGAAAGGGCATACAAAATGGAAAACAGAGCAGTGAATTTCCTGCGCGGCGTTCCGGCAGATGAATCCCTGAAAGAGATTCAGCCGCTGATCGCAGAAGGATATAAAAACGCAATAAACAAATATGGGACAGATGTGCTTCAATACGGTCACTTTGGCGGTTTCAAACCGCTGCGTGAGATTTTGGGAAAATTTCACGATGTTGATTCGGAAAGGATTATTGCCGGTAATGGCGGTCTGGAGGTCATTTCCCTTTTTTTCAAATCTCTTCCCGCAAACAGCACCATCATTGTCGAAAAGGCGACTTATGACCGTGTCCTGCTTGATGCGTTTCATTACGGTTATAAGACTATGGGGGTCGAAATGACACCTCATGGCGTAAATCTGAACGATCTGGAGCGACTGCTGAAGACCTGTCCTGTAATTCTTTTCTATGGAATTCCGTTTCATCAGAACCCCACCGGCATCACCTATACTCAGGAAAACTGCAAAGCGGTTGAGGAAATATGCAGAAGATACAATGTGATATGTGCATGGGATGTCTGTTATCAGCAGCTCAGGTATGACGGAAACACAAATACGCCCATTGATGTTTCGGATTCGGATTCTGTTTTGTTCAGTTCTTTCACGAAAACAATCAGTCCGGGAACAAAATGCGGATATATGGTGCTTCCGGAAAAAATGGTCGGGAAGGTGACCAACGTGATCGCCAACACGCGGATCAATCCCAATCTCCCGACTCAGGCGTTTATTGCTGATTTTATTGAATCAGGCAAATATGACGAGTTTCTGACATTTCTGCAAGGACTGTACCGGCCGAGGATGGATGCGCTGAACACGGCCATGAATGAATATTTTCCGGAAACAGACTCTGTCAGAATCACCGGCGGATTTTTTGCCCTTATACATCTGCATGAAATCACAGGGAAAAAAGAGGAACTTTTTATAGAATCCGTCAAAGCGGCAGGCGTGAACATCAATTCCGCCCAGGCTGCATTTGCCACTAATATTCTTGCAAAAAACTTGGGAAAAGGGCTTTTTGTCCGACTCACATTCCCCGCACTTGAACCGGAACAGATCAGGCGGGGCGTTGCAACCTTGAAAGAGATGATGCTTGATGTTTGATGTTCGATATTCGATGCTTGATATTTGATAAAGGATTATACTATGAGGATTGACCCCATTGCTCAGGAACTGAATGCCGTTATCAAAAACGGCAACCCTCACCTGATGGAAATGTTTTCCAAGACAGGCAGAAGGCTCTTTTTTCCCAAAGGCATTCTGACTCAGACGGCCGAGGCGAGGCAGAAGGCTTATGACAAATTCAATGCCACCATCGGAATTGCCACAGAAGGACTCCATACGATGTGTCTCCCTTCGGTGATGTCCCATATCAGCGATATCCGTCCCAGTGATTCTCTGACGTATGCGCCTTCCCACGGCATTTTCACGTTGAGGAATGAATGGAGGGAAGCCATGATCCGGAAGAATCCCTCTCTTAAAAACAAATCTGTCAGCATGCCTGTTGTCACCAATGGCATCACCCACGGTCTCAGCGTGTTTTCGGATATGTTCATTGATCCGGATGATGTGCTGATTTTTCCGGACAAGATGTGGGGAAATAATTATCTGATCATGTCCGTAAGGGGAGATGCCCGGATCAGTCAGTACCGGATGTTTTCCGAGGAAGGGGGGTTTGATCTTGCGGCTTTTGAGGCCAGAGCCAGGCAGGAGGCCCGTAACAACTACAAAGTGGTTGTGTTCCTGAATTTTCCCAACAATCCCACCGGCTACACCGTCAGCGAAAAAGAGGGGGACAGGATTGTGGAAATTCTGACAAAAGTGGCCGAAGAAGGGACAAATGTCATTGCTGTGACCGATGATGCGTATTTCGGGCTTTACCATGAAGACGGCACTATGAAGGAATCACTTTTTGCCCGCCTGTGCGACCGCCATCCCCGAATGCTCGCTGTCAAACTGGACGGTGCGACAAAGGAGTTGTTTGTGTGGGGACTCCGGGTGGGCTTTGTCACTTACGGCACGGTAATCAATGGCGACACAACGGCGTTCTATGAAGCATTGGAAAAAAAGACAGCGGGCAATATCCGGGGATCAGTTTCCAGTGTCAGCCATCTGAGCCAGTCCATTGTCCTGAAAACCATCAAATCTCCGAATACTCAGAAACAAAGGGCTGAAAATGTGGAAATTCTGAAAAGGAGAGCCATGCGGGTCAGGGAAGTTCTAACCAATCCCAAATATGAGGATGCCTGGGAGATGTATCCGTTCAATTCCGGCTGCTTTATGTGCCTCAGACTCAGGACAGCAAATGCTGAAACCCTGCGTATTCATCTTCTGGACAAATACAAAGTCGGCCTGATCTCCATCGGGCCGACAGACCTGAGAGTGGCGTTTTCAACTGTTGACGAAGAAAATATTGAAACGCTGTTTGAACTGATTTACAAAGGCATAAAAGATCTGGATTCACAATTCACAATTCACAATTCATAATTAATAATTAATATTTATGTTTTCAAAATTTAAAAGAAAATTCAAAAGTCTCCGTTTTCGCAAGGAGTCCTTTACCCATACAGGCAAATGGACGCTTTATTTTTTTATTATCGGCATTATTGCCGGCATGGGTTCTGTTGTTTTTCATTATCTCTGCCAGCTCGGTGTCCATTATTTCATGGATATGATGGCCGGATACCGGCCGCCTCCCCCTGCCGGCGAACATCATCTGTTTCCCCCTACGGACGTGCGGTTCAGCCAGTGGGTCCTGCTCTTTTTGCCGGCTCTGGGCGGCATTCTGAGCGGATGGATTGTCTATACTTTCGCCCCCGAGGCTGAAGGACACGGCACTGATGCCGCTATTGACGCATACCACAGAAAAGGGGGTTTCATACGGGGTGCTGTCCCCATTGTCAAAACCATTGCCTCGGCCATCACTCTTACAACAGGCGGTTCCGGAGGAAGGGAAGGGCCTATCGCCCAGATCGGCGCAGGGTTCGGCTCATTTATGGCAACAACCCTGAAACTCTCGGACCGGGAACGCAGAATCATGATGGCCGCCGGAATCGGGGCCGGTGTCGGCAGCATATTCAGAGCACCGCTGGCAGGTGCCCTTTTTGCAGCAGAGGTGTTGTACAAAGACCCTGAATTTGAATCTGAGGTGATCATACCTGCGGGAATCTCGTCGGTTGTGGCCTACTGCGTGTTCTGCCTTGTATTCGGATGGGGGTCCCTGTTTGAGTCGCCTGATTTTCAGTTCCGCAACCCCCTGGAATTAGGCCCTTATCTTGTTCTTGCGTTTGTGCTTGTGGCCACAGGCGTTTTTTACGTCAAAGCCTTTTATGGCATTACCCGTCTTTTCAGGTCGTTCAAAAAGATACCGAACCATATCAAGCCTGCAATTGGGGGACTCTGTACCGGCATCATCGGTTTCTTCTGGCCCCATACCCTGGCCTTCGGGTACGGTTTTGTTCAGCAGGCCCTCGACCCCGGGACGCTCATAAATACTCTGACCATCCCGTTTCTGTTTTCTCTTGCCATCGGAAAGGTGATGACCACTTCTTTTTCCATAGGATCCGGGGGCAGCGGCGGCGTGTTCGGGCCGTCAATTGTTATCGGAGGGGCGATGGGGGGTGTGGTCGGGAAATTATTTCACAGCATCATGCCGGGTATTGTCGCCGAACCGGGTGCATTTGTGATCGTGGGCATGGCAGGCTTTTTCACTGCAGTTTCAAACACGCCCATCTCGACTATTATTTTTGTCAGCGAGATGACAAATTCATATCATCTGCTTCTGCCCAGTCTTCTTGTATGCCTGGTCGCTTACGGGGCATCAGAAAGATGGACCATTTATGAGAAACAGGTCAAAAGCAAGATCGAATCCCCTGCCCATGCAGGAGAATTCTTTGTGGACATATTGCAGGCCATAAGGGTCAGCGATCTGATGCATGTTGTGAAAAAAGTGGAGCTGATCCCTCAGGATATGTCATTTCATGATTTTAAAAACTATTTTTCCAAGACAAAGCAGCACTATTTTCCTGTGATGAATGAGGACAAAAGACTGATCGGAATCTTCTCCAGCACGGACATCAGGGGAGTGCTTTTTGCAACAGGAATTGAAGACCTTATACGGGTAAAGGATATATGCACCTCTGATATGATTGTCACCACTCCGTCAGATGATCTCAACTCTGTGCTTCAGAAGTTCACCACAAAGAATATTGACAGCCTTCCGGTGGTAAGGGACGATGATCATGGGGTTCTTATCGGAATGCTGGACAGGAGAGCGGTGATTTCATTTTACAATGACATGATTAAGGAAATGAAGAACAGAACAGAATTATGAATTATGAATTGTGAATTGTCTGAATGGTGATAATTCACCATTCATAATTCACCATTTTATACGGGGGATGAAGGATGGAGGGAGATACATACCACACATGGTTGTGGGAGAGGTTGGCTGAGAGATGCGTCAAAAATCTGAAAAAGCACGGATTTGACGCCCATTCTGTTCCCACTGTGGAAGAAGGCCGGTCTGTGATACTGAGTATGGTTTCCGGCTATGAAACTTTCGGATTCGGGGGATCAGATACCACCCGCAAGCTGGGCGTGCTTGAGGAACTAAGAGGCATGGGAAAGACGATTTATGATCACTGGCAATCCGGTCTCTCCAAAGAAGACGACTTGGATATTCGGCTTCAGCAGGGACGTTGCGACTGTTTTTTTTGCAGTGCGAATGCTGTTTCCGCAACTGGGGAGATTATAAATGTGGATGGTGTCGGGAACCGGACAAATGCCATGACTTTCGGACCGGAAAAGGTTGTGATTGTCGCGGGAATGAACAAGGTGACACCGGATGTTGAATCTGCCCTGAAAAGGGTTCGTGAGGTTGCCGGGCCAATGCGGGCCAAAAGCCTCGGCATGGAGACACCATGTGCGGAAACAGGTGTCTGCAATGACTGTAACGCGCCGCAACGGATCTGCCGCGTGACAGCCATCCTTCACCGCAAGCCGATGCTGACTGATATATCTGTTGTTTTGGTAAATCAGTCTCTGGGGTTTTAAGTAAAGGGCTTTATGACACCTTATATAAAGGAGCGGCCCATGACATCGGCTCGCCGATGACATACGCACATAAGAAAATCCCGGGGTTGTAGGGTGGGTGGAGGATTTCGATTTTTTACGCAGTAAAAAACGGAATCCGCAACCCACCTTGATAAACACACAGCAGTAAAAAACGGAATCCGCAACCCACCTTGATAAACACACAGCAGTAAAAAACGGAATCCGCAACCCACCTTGATAAACACACAAACGAAATCATTACATATAATTGAATTTACAGAGGAGGAGAGATATGGCAAAAATATTTTTGTGTGTTGAATACCAGACATCAAAGGATTTCAACGAAATAGACATTGACACGGTGAATCCTGCAATGAAGGAAAACCCGGGTCTCGTATCAAAGACCTGGTTAAGCGGGGTGAACACCAAGTCATTAGGAGGGTTTTATGAGTTTGACTCATTGGAGAATGCTCAAAATTACATTGACAATTTTCTTGTTCCGGGTGTGCCGGAATACGGCAATCTGACTGTGAAACTGTTTGACGGAGATATGGCAGGTTCCGCAAGCAGGGATATGAACTCACCGTATTATTGATGAGTGAGTGAAACCCTTGTTTCAGCCTTTCAGAACCCGGGTGGCAGAGACTCTGGTTCCGATGAGGGTCAGGTCTTTGGGAATCAGGCATGCAACATAACCATCAAGGAAGCGGACGGCGATGTCGCAGGCCGGGAGCCTCAGCAGAGGCCTGAGCCGTGTGGGGAAACTCACACGTCCGGTTCTCAGAGGGCTGGGGGCTGACAACAGTCTCCTGGCTACCCGACTAGCATTTTTTATAATTTTTTTTTCTTATATATTTTAGAAAGGCAATATAACAATGGCAAACAATGAATATTCAAAAGAATTAAGAAAAAAAGAAGAAGAGCTATCAGAAAAAGATGATTTTTCTGAAATTCCTCCTTCGGATATTGTTGCTTTCAACGAACTTCGTTCTTGTGCTGATTTACTAAGAATGTATAAGACGGATCAGCTTATTATAAAACCTGATTTTCAAAGAGATATTGTATGGACTAAACCGGCGCAGACAAGATTTATAGATTCACTTGTTAAGCAACTTCCTATACCCAGCATGTGCCTGAGTCTTGACTATAAAACAGGCGAAAGACTGATGATTGACGGTCTCCAGCGAATATCAAGTATAATTTATTTTTTAACTGATAAAAAATGGAAACTTTCAAAACTTGATGATATTGACAAAAGAATCTCTGGAAGAACTCCGAGTCAGATAAAACAGAAAGATTATGATATTTACAGCAGATTGGAGAACTTAACCATACCAGTTACTGTGCTCAGATGTGATTACTCAAAAAAAAGCCATATGAACTACCTTTTCACTATTTTCCACAGATTGAATACAGGTGGAAACAAATTAAATAATCAGGAAATCCGCAATTGTATATTCCAAGGCAGCTTTAACGATTTTCTGAAATCAATGGTTGATTATTCTGTGTTCATAAAGTTAATGAAAATTGATGAAAACAAATCCTACCGCTTTGCATATGAAGAATTGATTCTACGCTTTTTTGCCTTTTATGATGGCTATGGCAAATATAATGGCAGGCTCGCAAAATTTTTAAATGATTATATGAATGAAAAAAAGGCAGGTGAGGTTGATCTGTCTGAAAAACGACATATCTTTGAAAGAACTACAGATTTATTATACCAAAGGATATTGAACAATAAACCCCTTCCTAAATTAAGCAAAGCGACAACAGAATCAATTTTTGTCGGGATAGCAAAAAACTTGAACACATTGGAAGATAATAACAATGAAGAAGTGAGGGCAAAATTCTTAAAACTGAGAAAGGACGAAGCATTTTCTGCAGAAAATCTTAAAGAAGGTCTCTCAAGAAAAGAAAATGTTATCAAAAGATTAGAAACCGCTATAGATATCCTTTCTTAATAACATGGTTGTAAAAAAGCACATTGAAAAGACGTTGAAAAAATTAGATGTCAAATACAACAACGCTCTTTTATCAGCAGATCCTCAGAATGCCACATACTACTCGAAATTAGCAGTCCTTGAGTATTGCGGATGGATTGAGGAATCTATGGATTTAATTGCAAAAAGATATGTGAAGGGAAAGATAAAAACTGACACATTTCAGCAAATATTTGACAATGCGATTATTGGAAATACTCATGGGTTTCAATATGTCAGACACTTCAGGCAAATGATGATTCGCGCAATCGGCATCATTAACATGGAAAAACTTGAGAAACACTTAATATCTATAAACAAATTAGACGTGTTAAAAAATGAATTAGATGCTGTAAGGACAGACCGTAACGATGCTGCTCATACATGGATAAGCGGAGTCACAAAATCTTATCCGTCACCTTCGGTAACATTGAATCGCCTGAAAATATTATACCCTATATTGAGAGATATTTATAGACAGATTATAAAATTGTAAACAGTTAAAATGCTAACCCTGCGTTACTCGTGTCAAGATAAATCCAGACCGTTGGAATCGGACGATGGGCTACCACTATTGGGAATCATAACAAAAGCTCGTGCAGATAATGGCTTTCGTGCAGAAGTTTGCAACCCCTTACTGCCGGACGGGGTTTGCAACCCCGTCCGCAATGTTTGCCGATGACTGGCAGCCCTCCGGCTGCTTGACTGTAAAAACTCTTGCCGGACGGGGTTTCCTCTTGCCGGACGGGGTTTGCAACCCCGTCCGCAATGTTTGCCGATGACTGCCAGCCCTCCGGCTGCTTGACTGTAAAAACAGAATATGACAATATCTGAAGTTCAGAAGAGGATAAAAAATGGCTAACGAAAGGATAACGGAAAGTTTCTTCAGAAACTTTGTCTTTGACGATGAATCATATAAGACAAATAATATTCTTTTAGAAGAACAATCGTCAAAAAATCTCAAAATAAACAAACTGTTGCTAAATGCGTCCAAAAGTGGTGGAGGGAAAGGCTACCCAGAATTCATAGTCCAATTTCAAGATAATCCTGACATCCTGATTGTTGCAGAGTGTAAAGCCGACGAAAAGTATCACGAATCAAAAAACGGGGATAAACCGAAAAAATATGCTGTGGACGGTGTTTTGTTGTATTCTTCTTTCCTGTCTAAAGAGTATGATGTTATTTCCATTGCAATTAGTGGTGAAAAGAAATCAAATTTACGAATATCTCATTTCCTTCAATTAAAAGGGACTAATGAAGCTCATATAAAATTTGACGACGATAAATTCCTTTCATTGGCAGAGTATCTCAATGGATATAAAACAGATGAAAAAAAATTTAATCAGGATTTTCAAGAATTATTAAAATATTCCAAAACGCTGAATGACAAGCTGCATTCTTTAAAAGTACCTGAATCTGACAGAAGTTTGTTAATAAGTGGTGTATTAATCGCACTGACTGACAGAGCATTTTATAAGGCTTATAAATTCCAAAACCCTAAAGAACTTTCGGAAAACCTGATTAATACAATTAAAAACAAACTTACTGATGTTCAAAACAAGCATATAGAAGATATAATTACTACTTACAGCTTTATTGCCACACACACAATACTCGCAAAAAAAAAGAATGAATTAAGGGATGTTATTACAAACGTAAATGATAAGATTAACAACTTTATAAAAACCTATAAGTATTTTGACACACTTGGCCAATTTTATATTGAATTTTTACGATATGCCAACAATGACAAAGGATTGGGGATCGTTTTAACTCCGCCTCATATTACCGAATTGTTTGCTGAAATTGCAAACATCAATAAAGATAGCGTTGTTTTGGATACTTGCACTGGAACTGGAGGATTTCTCATTTCAGCAATGCAAAAAATGATTGTTGATGCCGGAGGAGACTTAAAAAAAGAAAAATCCATAAAAGACAAACAGATAATAGGGGTTGAACTGCAACACAGTATTTTTTCTCTTACATGTTCAAATATGTATATCCACGGTGATGGCAGAAGCAATTTGATAAAAGGAAGTTGTTTTGACCAAAAAGTTATCCAGACTATAAAAAATTACAAACCAAATGTTGCACTGCTGAATCCACCATACGCCAGTGCCAAAAATGACATCGAAGAAATGAAATTCATTATAAACAGCCTTTCATTAATAGAAAAAGGTTCATTATGTGTGGCAATTGTACCTATGTCCTGTGTAACTGAATCAAAAAAGGTTAAGACGGATTTAAGAGAACGCCTGTTGAAAAATCACACATTGGAAGCTGTTTTCTCAATGCCAAATGAACTCTTCCATAACTCTGATGCAACTGTAAACACTTGCGTTATGGTTTTAAAGGCAAAAGAAAAACATCCGGCAAACTACAAAACATATTTTGGCTTTTGGAAAGAAGATGGTTTTATTAAAATTAAAAATACCGGCCGAATTGATTTTTATCACAAATGGACATCAATAAAAACTGAATGGCTTGAAAATTATCGCAACAAAGAAGAAATACCGGGACAAAGTATAAAAAAAGTTGTCAAATCTTCAGATGAATGGTGTGCCGAAGCATATATGGAAACAGATTACAATCTTCTTAAACGAGATAATTTTATTAAAAATATCAAGGCTTACCTATCCTATAAGTTGAATAGGGATAATGGAAATATTTCAATAATTAATAAGCCTGTTTCAAAGAACAGATTTAACCTTAATATCAATAATTGGAAATATTTCAGATGTGATGATGGAACAGATGACAGTGTCTTTGAAATAAAAAAAGGAAAAAGACTTACTAAAAAAGATCAAAGTGATGGGGATATCCCTTATGTGAGTTCTTCCTCTTTGAATAATGGAATTGATAATTATCTGGGCAATGGTCATACTGATGAAAACTGTATCAGTTTTGCGTGTTATGGTTCTATCGGTGAAGTCTTTTATCAGGATGAAAAAGTTTGGGTATCAGATAATGCCAATGTTTTTTATGTGAGAAATAAAGTATTGAATGCTTACCTGGGTATGTTTTTAATCACAATTCTGAGGTTGGAGAAATTCAGATTTTCGTATGGGATGACTGGAAAAAAAGAAAGGTTGCAAAACTTTTATATTAAATTGCCTGTTGATGAAAATGATGCGCCTGACTGGGAATGTATGGAGAATTATATTAAATCATTACCTTATTCAGTATCGTTATAAACACATATCACCTCAGAATCAGATTATTGCAGGTCATCAGAAGATAGCTCAGGAATGGTGGGAACTCAGAATAAAATAGTGTGTCTGTATTATGTGTCTCAGCTTGTCATTGACAGGCAGAGGAGACAGGGTAGCCACCGAAAAAACGGTGTGGCTGATTTCACAATTTACTAAGGAGAAAATGAAATGTGTGTATGGTTTGGAAAGTGTTTTTGGGCAATTATAATATTTTTTACCCTGATATGTACTGCTTTGCCGGTACAGGCGGAAGAAAAAAAGGGTGATAAAATTGCTGCGGAAGAAAAGAAGGTGGAAGAAAAGAAGGACGATAAAATTGCTGTGGAAGAAAAGAAGGTGGAAGAAAAGAAGGACGATAAAATTGCTGTGGTGAATGGCATTGATATCTCCCGGAAGGATTTTGACCAGGAAATGGATGCTGTCCGTCAACGGATCACAATGCAGGGACAAAAAGTTGACGATGCCCAGCTTTCAGAAATTGGGAAAAATATTCTTGAGAACCTTATCAACCGTGAACTGCTCTATCAGGAAAGTCAGAAGAGCGGAAGCAAAATTGATGAGGCGGCGGTCAATGAGGAATTTGAGAGTTGGAAAAAGCGGTTTCCTGATGAAGCCACATTGAAGAACATCATGACCAAGATGAACCTCACTGAAGACGAGGTTAAGTCTCAGTTCAGACAGCAGATGACTGTCAAACAGTTCCTTGACAAAAAATTTACTCAGATTACGGTATCTGATGAGGAGACAAAAGCACTTTATGACTCCCGTCCTGATGATTTTAAAGAACCAGAGCAGGTAAAGGCCAGTCACATCCTGCTCAAGACGGATCCCAAAGCGGATGACGCGAAGAAAGCTGAAGCACGCAAAAAAATGGAAGATGTCCGTGAGAAACTGAAAAAAGGTGAGGATTTTGCTGCTCTTGCCAAAGAAATTTCAGAATGTCCCAGCAGTGCCAAGGGCGGGAATCTCGGCTATTTCGGACGCGGACAGATGGTGAAACCTTTTGAAGATACGGCGTTTGCTTTAAAAGTGGGTGAAGTCAGCGACATTGTTGAAACCCGGTTCGGATACCATCTGATTAAAACTGCCGAAAAGAAAGCCGAAAAAATAGTTGCTTACAAAGATGTCAAAGATAGGCTTGAAGAATACCTCAAGAACGAGAAAAAAAATAAGGAAGTAAGTCTGTACAGTCAGAAACTGAAAGAAAACGCTAAAATAGAAAGATTCCTGAAATAGTTGCCGAAATTTGAAACGTAAACTGGGGTCTGCAACCCTCCCCAGCCGGACGGGGTTTGCAACCCCGTCCGAAATATTTTGCCCGTTGCCACTCGGACGGAGTTTCCCAGCCGGACGGCAATGGAGTCCGGCAATGAATATTGAACATTACGGACGGGGTTGCAAACCCCGTCCGGCAATGGGCCCGGCAATGGGTCCGGCAATGGAGTCCGGCAATGAATATTGAACATTACGGACGGGGTTGCAAACCCCGTCCGGCAATGGAACTTGAAACCCCCAGTCGGACGGGTTGCAAACTCCGTCCGGCAATGGGACTTGCAAATGACGATTAATCAATGACAAATGACAAATTTAATTGACAAACACAACCGTCACCTGAACTATCTGCGCCTGTCCGTTACAGACCGCTGTAATCTTCGATGCATGTACTGTCTGCCCCGTGGTTTTGTCCCGAAACTTTCACATACAGACATTTTAAACTATGAGGAAATCCTGCGTCTTGTCCGGCTGGGAGTGGGGCTCGGAATTTCCAAAGTCAGAGTGACAGGAGGAGAGCCGCTTGTCAGAAAGGGCATCTGTGATTTTCTGAAACAACTCTCCAAAATAGAGGGACTTTTGGATATATCCCTTACCACCAACGGTGTCCTGCTCAAAGATAATATCGAAGAAATCAGATCCGCCGGCATAAAGCGAATCAATATCAGCATGGACAGCCTGAACAGACAAAAATTTAAGAAAATAACAGGGCAGGATTCCTTTGATCAGGTGTGGGAAGGAATAGAACTGGCTCAGAAGATGGGATTCGACCCTATAAAAATCAATGTCGTGGCCCTCAGAGGCATCAATGATGATGAACTGACAGATATTGCCAAGTTATCCTTTTCCTATCCCTTTCATATACGATTTATCGAATACATGCCTATGGGGAATGCAGAATGCGGAATGCAGAATGCAGAATGTGAAATGCTTGCTCCTGAAATTATGGAACGCATCAGCGTGTTAGGAAAGTTAAACCCTGTTGAAAATGGAATAAATGACGGTCCCGCAGATCGTTACAAATTTGACGGTGCCAAAGGAGAAATTGGACTCATACGTCCCCTGAGTCATCATTTCTGTCATAAATGCAATCGGTTAAGACTGACAGCAAGCGGCCAGCTCAGAGCCTGTCTTTTATCAGACCATCAGGAGGACATCAGAACTCCCCTTAAACAAGGATGTTCCGACAGAGAACTGGCTGACATCTTCCTTAAAGCAGTTCGTCTTAAACCTTTCAGACACAATCTGGCTGCTGAACGCTCTCAGCGGGTTTCAACGCAGATGTCTGCGATTGGCGGCTGAGCCTTCTGTTTCTGCCGGATTTGTCAATCCGGCAGGAGCGTCCTCCCCCGCTCGGTTCGGATTGGCAAATCCGAACCGCATTCACTGCCGGATTTGGCAATCCGGCAGGAGCGTCCTCCCGCTCGGTTCGGATTGGCAAGTCCGAACCACATTCACTGCCGGATTTGGCAATCCGGCAGGAGCGTCCTCCCCCGTTCGGTTCGGATTGGCAAATCCGAACCACATTCACTGCCGGATTTGGCAATCCGGCAGGAGCGTCCTCCCGCTCGGTTCGGATTGGCAAGTCCGAACCGCATTCACTGCCGGATTTGTCAATCCGGCAGGAGCGTCCTCCCCCGTTCGGTTCGGATTGGCAAATCCGAACCACATTCACTGCCGGATTTGGCAATCCGGCAGGAGCGACCATCACCTCGTATCCGGCGTTAAGAACATTCCCGGACATGATCCCCATACCGATAAAACCAACTTTCAAAGACATTGTCACTTTTCTTTGTTGACATCTTCCACTTAATGATTATTTTTTGTAAGAAGTCTGTAAACATCTGTTCTTCAGAACTTCAGCCAAATTCAACTGCTTCATAATTACTTGTAAGAAATATAATTTCCTTGTGTATCTTTGTATAATAGACATTATAATTTGAATCTGCTCAGACTGATGACTTTATCTGCTCCTGCCTGGAAGGATTAAGTATCAGGTTCTTTAATGCAAATTTAATTTTTTTTTGTGTATCTTTTACTTTCAACTTTCAGGTTCAGTCTGATGGGAAATTTTCTTAACATATTTGAAACAGGGATAAAGCTTCAATGGCACAGAAGACCCTTTGAAACTTATGGGCTGAGAGAATCCTACAAACAAAGAGTGTCTCGGATACGTGTGGGAATATTGGTGGCATTGTTTTTTACCATTCTTTTTGCAGGAATATGGCACGAGATGCATACCTCTCTCCTGCAATCATGGTTTTTATCAGATTATGCGGCAAAACTTTCATACCATCTGGAGCCGGGCCCGAGTGAGGAAATTGTTTTTCCAAAACAAGGCCCCTTCAACAAGCGGCGCGGATATAACCGGATATCAGAGTTCCAACGCAGGCTGGAAGCCAAAAATTATTGTGTGACAGAGCAGGTCCGTTTTTCCCCGGAACTTTTGAAAATAGCAAAACAGGGAGTGACGCCGCCATACCGGGAAAATCCGGTGTCCGGCCTTATTATTTACGACGTCGGAGGATTGTCTGTTTACGATGCCACCGAGGGGAAACTGGTGTTTGACCGCTTTGAGGATATTCCGCCCCTTATTGTGAAATCGCTTCTTTTCATAGAAGACCGCGATCTGGTTGATCCTCCCATCCCCTACAGTAACCCTGTTATCAATTGGAACCGTCTTGCCATGGCGGGCATGTTATATTCCGTCAGCAAACTGGGACTGCCAGTTCGGGTGGAAGGCGGCAGCACCCTTGCCACCCAGTTGGAAAAATACCGGTATTCTCCCCGCGGAAACACGTCTTCTGTCAGAGATAAGCTGAGACAGATGACATCTGCCAGTCTCAGAGTTTATAAGGAAGGACCTGACACCCGTGCGGTAAGACGCAAAATCGTTCTTGATTATATCAACACAGCACCCCTGGCTGCCGTACCGGGGCACGGGGAAATCTATGGCCTGGGTGAGGGGTTTCACGCCTGGTTTGGTCTGAATCTGTCCGATGTGTCCCGGGACTTTTTTTCTCCGGACTCTGATCCTGCAAAGGCGCAGATATTCAGGCAGGCCCTGACCCTCGTGTGCGCTGTCCGCGCGCCGACCTATTATATGGTGTATAACTACCCTGCCTTGGAAAAGCGGGTATCCGGCTATGTCAACCTCTTGGAAGAAGGTGGTGTCATAGACGGAGATTTTGCCGCCCGGGTGCGTGAGACGCCTGTTCTCTTTTCCCCGGGTAAATATATGTCCGCATCGGTGCCTTCTGAAATGCGTAAAGCGATCAATTCGGTGCGGACAAAACTGATCCGGACGCTGAAGGTGACGGGCTACTATGACTTGGCCCGCCTGGACCTGAAAGTGGAAACCACAATCAATTCATATCTGCAAAGGGAGGTTGCTGAATTATTTGAAAATCTCAGACTATCCGAATTTCTTAAAGAGAACGGACTGAAAGAGAAGCGGTTACTGGCCAATGGGGACCCTGCCAAAATGGTTTACAGCTTTCTGCTTTTTGAAAGCACGTCTTATGGCAATGCCCTGCGTGTCCAGGCAGACAGCCTTGATCAGCCATTTGATATCAACGAGGGCATGAAGCTGATCCTGGGCAGCACAGCAAAACTCCGCACACTTGCCCATTATCTTGAAACCGTTGCCGGCTTATATGGGGAATTTTCACTGCTTGACAAAAAAACGCTCCGAAAACGCTCCGCAACAGCGCGTGATCCGATTACCCGATGGGCCGCCCGGACCCTTCTGAGAAACAAAAATCTGTCCGTGGACAGTCTTTTGGAAAAAGCATTGGAAAGAAGCTACTCGGCAAATCCTGATGAGGCGTTTTTTACTGGCGGGGGGATTCACAGATTCAAAAATTTCCGTTCAAAACACGATGACCGGATTATCTCTGTGAAAGAGGCGACGATTCACTCTGTAAACCTTGTTTATATCCGCCTGATGCGGGATCTGGTACGTTTTCACAAAGTGCGCCTGGCATACAATGCAAAGGAAGTTATGAAAGACGCCAGACATCCTGAGCGGCTCCGTCTTCTGGAGGAAATCGCAGATGACGAGGCAAAACAATACTTGGCGCGGTTTTACTATGCGTTTCGCCGCAAGGGGCCGGATGACGTGGTGAAAGGTCTTTTGAAGCGTCGCACAACCTCAGCCCGGCACCTTGCCATCGCCTTTTTCGCGTGGCATCCCGGGGCAGGTGAGGCAGAACTGGCTGGCTGGCTGAAAGAGCGAAAAGTAAATATCACCGAATCCAGGGCCCGGTACCTGACCCGCTCTTATGGAAAGCCCCACCTGACCCTGTCTGATTACGGTTTCCTGTTAAGAAAGCACCCGCTTCATCTCTGGTGCGCCGGGGAGCTGATCCGTGATCCTGATATGTCATGGGAAAAAGCACTGGGAAAAAGTGCGATGCCCCGCCGCGTCTCTTCTGAATGGCTGTTTCACCCTAAAATGAGACGACAGCAGAACATGCGCCTGCGTACCCGCATCGAAAAAGATGCCTTTGTCGAAATTACGTCTGTATGGCAACGGCTGGGGTTTCCTTTTAAGAAGCTTGTCCCCTCTTATGCGACGTCCATCGGGAGCTCCTGTGATCAGCCCGCGGCCCTTGCGAAACTCATCGGCATCATCATCAATGACGGCTTTTATCTCCCTCCGATATCCATCCGAAAAATACGCATGGCTGAGAATACGCCTTATCATACGATATTTGAAGTTTCACCGGAGTCTGGGGAACGGGTAATGAACCCCTCAGTTGCCAAAACTTTGCGAACCGTGTTGCAGGCAGTTGTGGAAAAGGGAACTGCCCGGCGGGCAAACCGGGTTTTTAAGGAGCCTGACGATACGCCGGTTCCGGTGGGCGGCAAAACAGGAACAGGGGATAATCGTTTCAAGAAATTCGACAGGAAGGGGGAAGTGATCAATTCCACGGCAGTGAACCGCACCGCGACATTTGCCTTTTATATCGGTGACCGGTATTTCGGCGTCATTACAGCTTTTGTCTCCGGCTCTGAAGCTAAGGAATACACCTTTACCAGCGCCCTGCCGGTAACCATTCTCAAACTTATGTCGCCTGCCCTCAACGCTCACCTTGGTGCTTTGGATGAGCTTGAAATCGTACCCAGGGAAGAGCCGAAGACGATAGGCCCTCTTGTGGTCATTGAACCGACATCAACATAAAATGGAATTATTCGGAGGGGCGAAAATAATAATTGTTCCGAAAAGTTCGTAGTCCCGCGTTCAGGCGGTGCCGCACCGCCTGAAAGCAGAACTACGAATTTTTTTACCTGTTTCTGCTACCAGAATCGCCAGTGTCCGGTATTTACCACATAGATTCCCAGAAGAAGGTTGGTAATGCCGTGAGCAATGATGCAGTACCAGATATTCCTGCTTCTGTAGAGGAGAAGGCTGTAAAGAAGACCGGTGACAATTCCGGCAAGCCAGTAATGGTGTTCCAATCCGAACAATACAGCGCAGATCAGGAAAGAGGCCCATGAAAATGTTCCGATTTTCACTGATGTGAAATCAGGGTCAATGATGTAACGGAGGATAAAGGACCGCCAGAAAATCTCCTCAAATATGGGAACAACCACCGATGCCCCGAAAATCCTTACCCCAATAAACGCATAAAACCATTTTTCAGGAAGAATATTGGGATCGTAAGCGTCAAGCGTTCCCATTGTTGCAAAATCCCAGTCCGCATGTATCCACAGGACAAAAGTAAGCACACCTGTTCCCAGAGCTGCAAAAATATGCCCCACAGTAAAAGCCTCCAGACGAAGCTCACTATATGATTTCCAAAAAATGACAAGAACAACGGTCACTGCCAAAATTTTGACAGGATAGAGTATTGGGATGAGATCCGCAGTCATGCCTTCAGGAAGCACGGATTCAAGCAAATCCGAAATCAGGATAAACAGCATGTATGTGGCAAAAGGGAGTGCCCTTTTGAACCAAGGGGTTTGAATTATCATTTACATTTCCTTTAATTTGAGTTATCAATCTGATTCAGCTTCATTTCAGCCCTTGACTTCGGCCTTTTTAACAGCAATAGTAGCCTGAGTCAACTTTAATTTGATGTTGGATGTTTGATGTTTGATGTTGGATGTTTGATGTTGGATGTTTAAAACTTAAAACTTAAAACTTAAAACTTAAAACCTAAAAACAATGAAACAACTTAACAATATTGTAATTCCTTTGTATGACAAATACATTCTTGGCCGTCCTGTGCTTGCCATTGCGTGTCTGATGCTTGTCGTATCGGTTCTGGCTTACAATGCAAAGGACTTCAGGATTGACGCATCTGCGGAGTCGCTTTTGCTGGAGAATGACAAAGATTTGCGTTATACGCGCAAGATTGTCGCCAGATACGGTGTGAATGATTTTCTGCTGATCTCTTATACGCCGAAACACGGCGATATTCTCTCAGATAAGACGTTGGAGAGCCTGGGACGGCTGCGGGATGAACTGGACCGCCAGGAACGTGTGTCATCAGTGCTTACCATTCTGGATGTGCCTTTGTTGGAAAGCCCGCCAGTATCATACTCTGAATTGTCCGAAGGCAAGATCCGGAATCTGGAATCCCCGGGAACAGACAGGGCACTGGCCGAGATTGAACTGAGGGAAAGCGACTTCCATCGGAGCCTGCTTGTCAGTCCGGATATGAAAACCACAGGGCTGATCGTAAACTTCCGTCCGGACCCGGTTTATCAGGGGTTGTCAGCGAGACGCAATGCATATCTGGAAAAACAGGCAGATGGCAGTTTGTCAGAACAGGAAACTGCTGAACTCAGAAATGTCGTCAGGGAGATTCATCAGCATCTGGATCAGACAAAAAACGCCCGGCATCAGGATATCACCGACATCCGGGCAATTATGGACAAGTATCGCCCGGAAGCCGAACTTTTTCTGGGCGGCATCAGCATGATCTCAGATGACATGATCACCTTTATCAAAAACGATCTGAAACTGTTTGGCGCGGGGGTGTTTGTTCTTCTGATTGTGATGCTGGGCATCATTTTCAAAAGGCTTCGCTGGATCGTCCTGCCCATGCTCTGCTGCTTTCTTTCCGTGATTGCCACCATGGGTGTGCTGGGAATGCTCGGATGGGAAGTGACGGTCATTTCATCAAATTTCGTTTCCCTGCAACTGATCATCACCCTGGCGATTGTCATTCATATCATCGTGCGGTATCGTGAATTTCTTAAAGAAAATCCTGAAAGTGACCAGAAAACCCTTGTCCTGAATACGGTCGGCAGCAAGCTTGTCCCCTGCCTGTATGCCGCTCTCACGACCATTGCCGGGTTCACGTCCCTGCTGCTCTGCGACATCCTGCCTGTGATCAATTTCGGATGGATGATGAACGCGGGCATTCTTCTCTCGCTTGCCCTGACCTTCATACTTCTGCCCGCCGGTCTCATGCTGCTGGAAAAGGAGCCTCCTCCGACCGGGCATAAGCGGTTTCAGTTCTCAATAACTGATTTTCTTGCAAGGTTCACCGAGTCCAACGGGACACTGATATTGATCATCAGCGTCATTCTTTCCGTTCTGATTGTCATCGGCGTTGCCAGGCTGAAAGTTGAGAACAGCTTCATTGACTACTTTAAAAAGACAACTGAAATTTACCAGGGGATGAAGATCATTGACCAGAAACTGGGCGGGACCACGCCATTGGATATCATTGTTGAATTTGAGGACATTGCATTGGAAGATTCAGATGCGGAAGATGATGCGTTTCTTGATGAGTTTGATGATTCGGACGAGGAGGAGGACGAAGGCAAATACTGGTTTACCGATGATAAGACAGAACTCGCCGAAAAGGTTCATGACTATCTCGACAATCTGCCGGAAACCGGCAAAGTGCTGTCCCTGGCAACATTGCTGAAGATCGCCCGAAAACTGAACAAAGGCGAGTCATTGGACAGTCTGGAACTGGGTGTCCTCTACACGAAATTGCCTGAGAAATACAGACCGCTGATATTATCACCATACATATCTGTTGAACAGAACGAGCTTCGTTTTGCCGTCCGCATCCGGGATTCTTTGAAAACACTGAAACGCGACCCTTTGCTGAAGCAGATTCAAAACGATCTCACCACCAAATTTGAATTGAAAAAGGAACAGGTGCATCTCACCGGGACCATGGTGCTGTACAACAATATGCTGCAAAGTCTTTTCCGTTCCCAGATACTGACCCTGGGCGTGGTTGCCCTGATGCTGATGCTGATGTTCCTGATTCTTTTCCGCTCTCTGAAAATCGCACTGATTGCCCTGTTCCCGAATCTTTTCTCCGCGGGCGCAGTTCTCGGGGCCATGGGCTGGCTGAACATTCCCCTTGACATGATGACCATCACCATCGCGGCCATCAGCATCGGCATCGCAGTGGATGATACAATCCATTATATCTATCGCTTCAGGGAAGAGATTAAAAAGGACAACGATTACTGCAAGACAATGCACCGGTGTCACGGCAGCATCGGCCACGCGATGTATTATACATCCGTAACCATTATTATCGGCTTTTCGGTTCTGATGCTTTCCAATTTTTTCCCGACCATCTATTTCGGCCTGTTTACCGGACTGGCCATGTTCATCGCACTGATCGCCGCGCTGACGTTGCTGCCCCAGTTGCTTGTTTTATTCAAACCGTTCACGGAAGGATGAAGGATGAAGTCTGAAGGATAAAAAGTTCGTAGTTCCGCCTTTAGGCGGTGCCGCACCGGGATTGCGACTCATATGTATCAGGCTAAGGCTGCCGGACGGCAGGTCATGGATCCGGTCAGGACAGCTTTGCCCGGCTCATAAAAATATTCTGATTATAACGGATTTAGGGGAGGCTCCGATTTCAGAGCGGCAGAGACACAGAGAACACGGAGAAAAAGGCGGACGCATTCATGGCCGGCTTCCGGACCGGAAAGCCCGGACCGGACAGGACTGCCGGTGTCCGGCCCGGTGATTTCAGCAGGCAGCACCCTCCCCGCATCCGTTATAATCAGTGTTTTTTCTCTGTGCCCTCTGTGCCTCTGTGTGGGATATCGGCGTGACATGCTGAAAATTGCAGCCTCCCTGAATCCGTTATAATCAGAAAATATTTAAGGAAATCCGGACTGGGAACCGTATCATTTATTTTTTTTCAGTCTTGACACACGGTCAATTTTCGGTAATATTATAAGGTTTGAAAACATAGGCACTGGTTCAGTTCAATGGGATTTTTTAAGAAAATCAGCCCATATACCGTTTGAAAACAGACAGTTATCAGTCTTTTTGCATATTTTGACAACCACTTGATTTTAATACGATTCCCATTCAACTGAACCAGTGCCAAAACATATTGAAGCTTGTTAAAAGCCTGATGGTTAAAATCTGGAAATCGGGGATGTATAACTTTCAAATTTCAATTTCCGAGTTTACGAATCCTTAATTTCCGATAAAAAATTATGAGTACGCATCAGATGGAATTCCAAACCGAAACAAATAAATTATCTTTGTTTGAAGCTGAAAATGCTCAGTTAAAGAATACAATAGAATCGCTGCATGAAAAATTGAGATTCAAAAATCAGAAAAGTCTGTTTGAGAAAGATGGAGAGATTGCCTATCTCAAGGACACCATCATTGCTGTGCGCGATCAGATGGAAAAGATGCAGTTTGAAAAAGCGGATGTCGAGCAGAGAGCCGTGGCCAGGGCCAATGATGAGATCGGGCAGCTCAGGGAAACTGCCGTCGCACTGCGCGATCAGATGGAAAAAATGCAGTTT
>Ga0190283_1000405_pt1 | contig 22882 bp, 18 predicted proteins | sample 48691801_MG_FD_161669 | JGI IMG/M metagenome (GOLD analysis project Ga0190283, IMG submission 161669) | Hydrothermal vent microbial mat bacterial communities from Southern Trench, Guaymas Basin, Mexico - 4869-18-0-1_MG | ecosystem: Environmental > Aquatic > Marine > Hydrothermal vents >...
GGCAGGAACCCGTACACAGCATCTTTTTATGAAAAATATTGGATTAACGGACTCCTGTTTTTCACTGATGAAAAACGGAGCTGACAATCAGGTCAGCGGGGTCATGCTGAATGCATCAGGGAAGGATCGTATAGCTTTAAACTCAATTTTTCAAGAAAAATATTGGATTATTCAGAATCAATCTGAAAATGCTTCTGTGATGTGATAAGATAATTTTTCAACAGTTGCCTGTCCATCCTTGTTTTACTTGACAATCCTGTCGGAGTGTATTAAAAGCATTTTTTACTATTTGAAAATGAAACTGCCCGATATACGCGCGTGGATCGCTATGTTTACAAAGAAATCAGGCGTTCTTTTTTGGCAATCTGTATAGAACTGACAATTAGCAACCAGCAAGTGTTCATCTGGCTTCAAGTTCTGCATCGTAACTCACGAGACTGGCGGGAGTTTCAATGGGAGCCGAGCAACAGAGGAACCGGGCAGTCTCCCAAACTTGCTCCTGGCGGATTGCCAAATCCGGCAGAAATGAAGCTCGGATTTGCCAATCCGAACCGGGCAGCAGGGGAACCGGGCAGTCTCCCAAACTTGCTCCTGGCGGATTGCCAAATCCGGCAGAAATGAGGCTCGGATTTGCCAATCCGAACCGGGCAACAGGGGAAGCGGGCGGTCTTTCAGATATTAATGGCAGTGACGCGAAGCATGGGAACGAGATCAGGAGATAAAAAATGTCCTACAGTGATTTTAAAACCATTGAAAATATTAAGGATAAATTCAATATACCGATTATATCAGGAGACCCCCTTTTTTCTGAGACAGACGAAGCTGAAGCGGGTCATATATTAACTGAAATATTAAAAGATAACACCTCGTTAGCTTTAAATATCAACACAGAAAAGGCCCGTTCTGAACTGATTATCTGTCCCGTTCTGGTGGAAGTCAGAAGAATACTGAACAGAAAAGTCAGCTTATTTTCGGGAACAGATTTTAATGTTGATGAGACACTCGGCTTAACCGGATACTGCGATTTCATTATGAGCAGTTCTCCCAATCAGGTGTTTCTCGAATTTCCGATTGTATGTATCGTTGAGGCAAAAAATGAAACTATCAGAACCGGATATGCCCAGTGTATCGCCGAAATGATTGCAGCCAAAATATTCAATGAGAGGAATTCGGCTGAAGCGTCTTACATACTCGGAGTCGTGACAACCGGAAGCAACTGGAAATTTCTCAAATATGAATCCGGGAGTGTGCTTGTGGATTTCGATGAATATCTGATAAGTCAGGTGAATAAAATACTTGGTATTTTTGTGGAAACAATGAAAGAAAATGTAATAAGAGCCTGACTCCCGTCCGAAACATTCACTGGTCAGTAATCGGCAAACATTGCGGACGGGGTTGCAAACCCCGTCCGGCGAGGTCATCCGTGCAGATGGAAACTGCTGACCCGGAAAATGTCAGCGTCAGTAATTTCAGGAGGTTACAACTATCGGAAATCACGACGATTATCTGGAAAACGGCGAAATCCGCCAATTTAAGGAGATTTGAAAATGAAATTTAAAACAATGCTGTTCTTTTTTTGCGCCCTCACTTTTTTTAACTCACAGGCAGTTTTCTGTGAGGAACCTTCCCCGAATCCCTTGCCCGCGAAGGAAAGCACTTCTCCGCCAACCTCTCTGGCCACAGAGGATATCCCTCCGTCTTTGGATACCATTGTGGACAGGATTGAAAAGCGTTATGCCGGTCCGGGGTTTACGGCCCGTTTCGATCAGAAATCAACTCTGAAGGCCATGGATATAACGGATACCGCCATCGGAAAAGTGTTTGTCAAACGTCCCCGCCTGATGCGATGGGAATATGAATCGCCTGAAAAGCAGATTATCATTACAGACGGCAATGAATTATGGCTGTACAGACCCGAGGATAATCAGGTGATGAAAGGCAAAGCCCCCGAATATTTCGGAGACGGAAAAGGAGCCAGCTTCCTTACGGATATACGGCTCGTCAGAAAAAATTTCAACGTCACCCTCGAAAAAGACGACGATGAACACCATATTCTGAAGCTTTTTCCCAAAAAGAAAAAATATGATATAGATTATGTCTTATTGTTCATTTCAAGAAATACATTTGATATTGCCAAAATCGTCACCTACAATTCTTACGGGGATGAAAATGCAATCGAAATGAAGGATTTCCAGTTTGATCAGAACCTGGATGCCTCCCTGTTCAATTTCCTCATCCCGGAAGGTACGGATATATTGCGTATCGGAGAGTAGCGAATTGTCTATCGCAAAAGAAGTGCAAAAATGGAGCGGAGTGAAACGGAGCGGAATTTTTGCATACATTTCTCCGACTCCCCAACATCTGAAAAGAAAGGATAACGATGCCCAAACGAAACGACATTAACAAAGTGCTTATCATCGGCTCAGGCCCCATCATCATCGGCCAGGCCTGTGAATTTGATTATTCCGGCACACAGGCATGCAAGGCCCTGCGGTCATTAGGCTATGAAATCGTGCTTGTAAATTCAAACCCGGCCACGATTATGACTGACCCCGGAACGGCCGATGTGACATACATCGAGCCGCTCAATATCAAGGTGCTGACGGAAATTATTGCGGCGGAGCGCCCTGATGCCCTGCTGCCAAACCTCGGAGGACAATCCGCCCTGAATATCTCCTCTGAACTGGCAAAAGCCGGAGTGCTGGAAAAATACGACGTCAAGATCATTGGCGTGAGTATGGATGCCATTGAGCGCGGGGAGGACCGGACCGCCTTTAAGAATACCATGGAACGCCTCGGCATTGAGATGCCCAAAGGCAAAACCGTCAACACAGTGGAAGATGCGGAGAAAATTGCAGAAGAATTCGGCTATCCCGTGGTCATTCGTCCCGCGTACACCATGGGCGGAACCGGCGGCGGCCTGGTTTATAATGTTGAGGAACTCCGCACCATTGGTGCACGGGGAATTTCCGCAAGTCTTGTGAATCAGATTCTTGTGGAAGAATCGGTTTTGGGATGGGAGGAACTTGAACTGGAGGTGGTCCGCGATGCAAAGAACCATAAAGTCACGGTCTGCTTCATCGAAAACGTGGACGCTATGGGCGTCCATACAGGGGATTCCTTTTGCACAGCCCCCATGCTGACCATCTCGCCTGAATTGCAGGAACGTCTCCAGAAATACTCCTATGACATTGTGGAAGCCATTGAGGTGATCGGCGGCACCAATGTCCAGTTTGCATACAATCCCAAAACAGACAAAGTGGTGGTTATTGAAATAAACCCGAGAACCTCACGCTCCTCAGCCCTGGCATCCAAGGCCACCGGTTTTCCCATAGCACTTGTCTCTTCGCTCCTCGCGGGCGGGCTGACAATGGATGAAATCCCTTACTGGAGAGACGGAACCCTTGAAAAATACACTCCATCCGGGGATTATGTGGTTGTAAAATTTGCCCGATGGGCGTTTGAAAAATTTGAAGATGTTGAAGACAAACTGGGCACCCAGATGCGCGCAGTCGGCGAGGCCATGAGCATCGGCAAAAATTACAAGGAAGCCATTCAGAAAGCCATCCGTTCTCTTGAGATCAACCGCTATGGCCTGGGATTTGCCAAAGATTTCAACGAGAAATCCCTGGACGAACTGATGGACATGCTGAACTTCCCCACCAGCGAGCGCCAGTTTCTCATGTACGAAGCCCTGCGAAAAGGGGCCGATGTTCAGGAACTTTATGAAAAAACGCATATCAAACCCTGGTTTATTGAGCAGATGCGGGAACTCGTGGAACTGGAAGAAGAAATCCTGAAATACAAAGGGCAGATGATTCCTGATGACCTGCTTATTCAGGCAAAGAAAGACGGTTTTGCCGACAAATATCTTTCCCAGCGTCTTGCTATCCCGGAAAAAGATATTCGTGAAAAACGGATATCCCTGGGACTCACACAGGCATGGGAGCCGGTTCCGGTGAGCGGCGTGGAAAATGCGGCCTATTATTTTTCCACCTACAATGCGCCTGACAAAGTGGAGGTGAGTGACCGGAAAAAGATCATGGTTCTCGGGGGCGGCCCCAACCGGATCGGACAGGGCATTGAGTTTGACTACTGCTGTGTTCATGCGGCTTATGCCATCCGGGATGCAGGATATGAATCCATCATGGTCAACTGCAATCCTGAAACTGTTTCCACAGATTACGACACCTCGGACAAGCTGTATTTTGAGCCGCTCACGGTTGAAGATGTTCTGAGCATCTATGAGAATGAGAAGCCCGAAGGTGTCATTGTTCAGTTTGGCGGACAGACACCGTTAAATATCGCCAGCGAGCTGGCTGAGGCCGGTGTCAATATTCTGGGCACATCCCCCGACACCATTGACTTGGCAGAAGACCGGGACCGTTTCCGCAAGATCATGCACAAACTGGGAATTCCGCAACCCAAATCCGGAATGGCCAGCACTCTGACGGAGGCTTTGGGTGTTGCAAAGGAGATCGGCTATCCCCTGATGGTTCGCCCCTCTTATGTTCTGGGCGGACGCGCCATGATGGTTGTTCTGGATGAGGAGATGCTTGAACATTACATGACAGCAGCGGTGGATGTCTCCCCTGAAAGACCGATTCTGATTGATAAATTCCTGGAATACGCGATTGAGGCTGAGGCGGATGCCATTGCTGACGGAACAGATGCCTTTGTTCCCGCAGTAATGGAGCATATTGAACTGGCGGGAGTGCATTCCGGCGATTCCGCGTGTGTGATTCCTCCTGTCAGCACATCGCTGAGGCATATTGAAACCATCTCTGACTACACCCGGAAAATCGCCATTGAACTCAATGTGGTGGGGCTGATGAATATTCAGTTTGCAATCTTTGAGGATACGGTTTATATCCTCGAAGCCAATCCCAGAGCTTCGCGCACGGTGCCCATTGTTTCCAAGGTCTGCAATATCTCAATGGCCCGGCTTGCCACACAGATAATGCTCGGCAGAAAGATATCGGAACTCGGGCTTGAGCATAAGCATATCCCGCATTTCGGTGTAAAAGAGTCGGTTTTTCCGTTTAATATGTTCCCCGAAGTAGATCCGATCCTGGGGCCGGAGATGCGATCCACCGGCGAGGTTCTGGGACTTTCCCTTTCTTTTGGCCGGGCATTTTTCAAATCTCAGGAGGCCATTCAGTCGCCTCTGCCCCTTGAGGGAAGCGTTCTGATCACCGTCACAGACGCGGACAAACCCAGCATTCTGGAACCTGCCAGACTTTTCAGAGAAATGGATTTCAAAATTCTGGCGACAAAGGGGACGAATCAGTTTTTTGCAGAGAACGGCATTGAGTCCCAAGTGGTCAGAAAATTAGGGTATGGCAGGCCCGACATTGTGGATGCGATTAAAAACGGAGAGATTCAGTTGGTGGTCAACACTCCTACTGGAAAGCAGAGTAAGGAAGACGATTCCTACATCCGCAAAGCCGGAATCAAATACAAAATTCCCAATATCACGACACCGGCCGGTGCCCTGGCCGCTGCGAGAGGTATTGGCGCACGAAGAAAAGGAAAGCCCAAAGTCAGGTCTCTCCAGAAATATCATGCGGCTATCAGATAAGCAATTTCGTTCCCGGGCTTCCGCCTGGGAACGCATACGGCAGGGCTGCTGCCTTATTTACCGATCCGAACAATCCAAACTGGGCGGCCCCGCCGAGGAACCTCCAAGCCAAGCTGATCCCAAGTTTATTTTCCCGGAGCATCAGTTCCAAATCATCACGCACCGGGCATTCCGCCCATCAATTTTAAGAGTAAACGGCTTGTCCAGTTGAACATGCCGTATAAAAGTTGTTTCCTGAACAGCAGGGAAGGAACTGAGCCACTCCCAGTCAAAAAAATCTTCCGAGCCTTCGGTAATCGTAATATAATGAATCCCCAGTGAGGTGATATTTTGGAAAAAATGGGACCCCTGAGACGGATCAGCCCTGAGTTTATCGTTTCTGAGTTCAATAATGGCACCCACACCGGAGATATGCTGCCACTGAACCGGAATGCCGAGCCATCGGTCAGAAGACCCCCATCTTCCGGGACCTGCCAGAAGATACGGACGTTTTTCTTTAAGCAGGCTCGCGTTGATCTGTCCGATCTCCTTTGCCATCTGCATGGTTGATTCCGCTCTGAAGTCGTCCGGCTTGACATAGACAATATCCGCAATATCCTCACTCTTTCCGTTTCCAAGAGCCTGCATGGAACAGCAGAATGCATTATCAATCTCTTCATCGCAGATCTGCACTTTGAGACGTTCCTCATCCGCAACCATGGGCCGCATCTGGAGGAAAAAGAAATCGTTTTTCCGTGCTTTGTCGGGAGTCAGATTCACTGAAAATTCTATTTCCACGGGACATCCCATACCCTTGCGGCCCAGTTCCAGCAAATCGTTCAGCAGCCCAGGCAAAGGGAAAATATTGTATTTGAGTATCGGCGCAAATGTTAAAATCTTGGGACCTGGCATATACGCCGTGTCCCGGATGCGATGCTCCTCAGGGATGTATGTACTGGCGAGGGCCAGCATGGGAAATTCCGTTTCAGCCTCATTTGTCTCTCTTTTTTCCAGGTTGGAATCTTTCGTAAAGTCGGGATGCTCAGAATAACCTTTAATTCTCAATGCGTAAAAATAACGCGGCGCGTTTGCCAGGATATCATCCACAGTGGAGAACTGGGGCATGATGTTCGGATATTTGGGACAAAAGCGTAACGTCTTTTCCCCTTCCACAACCGTCTTGCCCATTCCCAGGGCAATGTGGGCAATCCCTTCTTCAGGTTTCATGCGGGAAACCGGATAAAAATTATGGGACTGGGCCACGCCGGAAATCGAGGGATAAAACCAGTCTCCGTATTCACCTCCGGCCAGTTCCTGGATAATTACGGCCATTGCCTCTTCCTGGGGCTGGCTTGAAATATTTTTGGAAAACGCCTTGGGCCCTTCATAATAGGTGGAAGCATACACCAGCTTTATGGCGGTAAGGAGATCCTCAAGCCGCGTGGAAAAGTCAGGATGGTTGTTGGGAATCATGTAGGTTTCGTAAAGCCCGGCATAAGGCTGGAACTGGGCATCTTCCAGCAGACTGGAGGAACGGACAGACAGCGGATAGCTGACCTGTCTCAGAAAAATTTCAAGATGTTTCACCAGCCGCCTCGGCATCTTTGCTTTTAAAAAGCTTTCCCTGACTTCCTGATCTGTGAATCCGTTACCGGCAAGGTGCCGGAGATTGTTCCGGGTGATGAAAAACTCAAACCCGTCGGTGGCGACTACCAGGGTCTTGGGAATTTTAATGTTGATTTCCGAATATTTTTCATAAAACTCCGGATTCTGACGAAGCAGGGCTGATGTAAAGGCCAGCCCCCGGGCCTTGCCTCCCAGGGAGCCGTTGCCGATTTTGACAAAATCCATAACATCCGCATCAAAATTATTGAGACTGAACTGGGCGATCACTCCTTTTTGCCGCAGTTTACGCAGGTTACGGATGTTGGAAATGAGGTAGTGACGGACCTCATCCGCACTGCTGAATTCAGATGTCTGAACCTTGCGGAATGCCGAGGCAAGAATAATTTCGGACCGCCCCATGATCCAGTTGGAAAAATGATTGCGTTCCCCATGATACAAAAGACATTCATCCGGTATCTGGGAAAGTTTTTCTTCAAGCATACGGAGGCTTTTCGCACGGCCAATCTTTCTGCCGTCCGGCATACGGAAAACAAAATCTCCGAATCCCAGATGATTCAGGAAAAAATCGTGTATTTCTCTCAGGAAATTCGGGGAGTTTTTGTCAAGAAACATCACTGGAATCTGCGTTGCTTTTTCCCTGTTTTCCGATTCCGAACTCATCAGGAGAAGAGGAATATCGGGAATATCCTTCTTGACCCGGGAAAGAAAATCAACGCCCGCGTCCGCCTGCATTTTGCCGTTTTTCGGAAAACGGGTATCTGATATGATGCCAAAAAGAAACTCACTGTATTTTTCGTAAAACGCCATGGCTTCCTCGTAATTTTCAGCCAGAAGCACTTTGGGTCTGGCCCGCATTTTGAGGAGCCGATGTTCTTCGTTAAGACCCTCTCCCAGAACTTTCTGAGTCTGCTTTACGACTTCTTTATAGATAAGCGGCAGAAAAGACGACCTGTACACCGGATTATCTTCGACCAGGATCAGTACCCGGACTTTGGCTTTCCGGGTGTCCCGCTCAATATTGAGACGGTCTTCCGCATTTTTGACCAGAGCCAGAAGCAGGTCGGAATTGCCGGACCAGATAAAGATGTCGTCAATTCCCGAACAATCTTTGCTTTCCAAAAGTGGAGAAATTCCTTGGAAGCTGTGCGTCAGAAGAATCACCGGCAGGTCCTTATTTATCTCCTTTATTTTCAGCCCCAGAGAGAAAGGGTCCATTTCATCCAAGTGCGGCATGGTGATCACCATGTCGAATTCTTTTTCGCCCAAAAGTGTCAGGGCTTCATTTGCCGAGGAAGTCCGGATCACTCTGGGAGGAAGACTCAGGTTCAGTCCACTGTATTCATTGATAATTCTTGAAGCAAGACTCTCATCTTCCTCCACGATGAAGGCATCATAAGGGCTGGAAACCAGCAGTATTTCCCGGATTTTAATTGCCATCAGTTCGTGAAATATTTTAAAATGAGTGTAAAATTCAGCAGGTAAATATCTGACATCTGTATTCATAATTCCTCCAAAAAAAGTGCAAAAATTATTTTCCGCATCGTCTGATCTCAATGGTTATCCCTTTAGGATCAGGACAGTGAATCACTGCGCCCCCCTTTTCTGAACTTTCTCAAAAGACTGTTTGTCAGCCTTTTTTGAAAGCACGGCATGTTGTTGAAGCTGTATATAGTCAACTGAGTAATGGATGTCAAGTGAATATTCAGGAGAATAGCATGAAGGGCCTGGCGTATTTTTTGCTTATATTTAAAAGTCAGCAGGTTGCCAAAAATGGATTCCCGGCACAAGGACTTTGTCTGCGATATCCGTGTTCCGTAAGGCCCATGCCCCTCTCATTCCGGACTGGCGAGATTGTCTGTGTCACCGACAGAAACGGCAAGAATCCTTTTATGAAAACCTGCTGATGTCCTTCAAGGCGCAGGGAAAAAACCATGATCGCTGTTCCTTCATGATGATTGCTGCTTTCATGTCGCTGATCTGAAACTGGAATACGGTCAGGTTGAAAATTTGAATTTTCAGGGTTGACATCCGGTCAGATTCCTGATAAAAATTTCAGAAATAATGAATGCCCAATGTATAATGTATATAAGAAGCGTCCCATGACATCGGCCCGCCGATGACATACGCACATAAGAAAATCCCGGATTGTAGGGTGGGTGGAGGATTTCGATTTTTTACGCAGTAAAAAACGGAACCCGCAACCCACCTTGACAAACGCACAAACGAAATCATTACATATAATTGGATTTATAGAGGAGGACAATAAATGACAGAAACGGAATCTTATCTCAAAAGGAAATATATTCTGGCTGTGGATGATGAAGCAGATATTTTGGAAACGATTGAAGATATTTTGGATGAGGCACGTATTGACTCGGCGCGTGACTATGAAAGCGCATCCCAGAAAATCAAAAAGAACCGATATGACTTGGCAATTTTGGATATTATGGGTGTCAACGGGCTTCAGTTGTTGGAAGAAGCAACTGAACGGAATATTCCCGCGGTCATGCTCACAGCACACGCAATCAGTCCGGAAACGCTTATGGAATCTGTCCGCAAAGGGGCAATTTCCTATCTCCCAAAGGAGAAACTTGCTGATTTGGACGAATTTTTAGGAGAGATTTTCAGAGCTTATGAACAAGGTGATCCGCCGTGGAAACTCCTGTTCGACAAGATGGGAGATTATTTTGATGAGCGATTTGGTCCAGATTGGAAAGAAAAAGACAGGGAATTCTGGTCGGATTTCAGCCGCACTTATCAGATTGGCAAGGGCATCCGTGAGCGTCTTGCAAAGGATGACAGGCTTCGGGGCTTGGGAATCTGAATTATGAATGGTGAATTTTAGCACCGTACATTAAGGATAAGGGAGTGCTGAAATGAAATTTTAGCACCGTACATAAGGTAAGGGCTAAAATTTCATTTCAGCACTCCTGTAAAAAGAAGGTGATTATGCGTGCAGTTATACAAAGAGTGAAAGAAAGTTCTGTGGCAGTGGATAACAAAATCATCGGCAGAATTGGCAGGGGACTCATGGTTCTTCTCGGCGTGGCAAAAGAGGACACTGTCAGGGAAGCCGATTACCTTGCAGACAAAATCGTAAACCTCAGAGTGTTTGAAGACGAGACCGGGAAAATGAACAGGTCATTGCTTGAAGCATGGGCAGAAATGCTGGTCGTATCCCAGTTCACCCTGCTGGGAGACTGCCGGAAGGGGCGGCGACCGTCATACATAAACGCTGCCGGACCGGATGAGGCCAATGTGCTTTACGAATATTTTGTCAGGCAGGTGAAACAAAAAGGGATTCAGGTTCAGACCGGCCAGTTCCGTGCCATGATGGATGTGTCATTAATCAACGACGGGCCAGTGACGCTGATAGTGGAAAGCAGATGAAAAATAATCTCAGCAAATATTGCATTGTATGTTTTGTCCTCTCGTGCCTTATAATAAGGATGGAAAATGCCCATGCCGGAAAACTGGGCAATATCAGGAAACTCATCGGAAACCAGGATGCCATACTGGTTGCGGCTCCTGACGGCAGGGTCCTTCTTTCCAAAAATGCCGGCAAAAAACTGATCCCCGCTTCCATCCTGAAAATATTCACATCCCTGATGTCGCTGCATTACCTGAGCCCGGATTTCAGATTTGCAACTGAATTTTACATGGATAAAAATTCAAATCTGAAAATAAAGGGATACGGGGACCCGCTTCTGATTTCCGAAGTTGTGTCTGAAATTGCCAGGACACTTCATACAAAAATTGACGGATTCAGAGATATTGTCCTGGACAGTTCCTATTTTGACCCGATCCTCATTCCCGGGGTGACAACAACGCTGAATCCCTATGATGCGCCCAACGGAGCCTTGTGCGTCAATTTCAACACAGTTTATTTTAAGCGTAAAAAAGGCGCGTATATCAGTGCAGAAGCCCAGACACCTCTCCTGCCGTTTGCGTTGAAAAAAATAAGAAAATCCAAACTCAGCCGGGGAAGGATCATATTTTCCCAGGAGCAGGATGAAACCACCCTTTACGCGGGGCATCTGTTTCATCATTTCCTGGAAAAAGAGGGGCTCAGATCAGACGGCAGAATAAGACTGGGTCTGGTTGAAAAAGAAAGCGACAGGCTTGTCTTCAGGCATGTCTCAAAATTCTCAATGGAGGAGGTCATATCAAAACTCCTTGAATATTCAAACAATTTTATTGCAAACCAGGTGTTTGCCGTCTCGGGAATAAAGGCTTACGGTCCGCCCGGAACCTTGGAAAAAGGGGTCCGGGCAGCAGGGGCTTATGCAAAAAAAATTCTGAAACTCGAAGATATACGCATTTCCGAAGGCTCCGGGATATCAAGGGAAAACAGGATCACCGCAGAAAATATGCACAAGCTCCTTGAAACATTTGAGCCTTACCGCCACCTCATGCGCCATAAAGGGAGAGAATTTTACAAAACAGGAAGCCTCAGCGGGGTTAAGACAAGGGCGGGATATATTGAAAATGAAAACGGAGAGTTGTATCGTTTCACAGTGATGATCAACACGCCCGGAAAGTCAACAAAAAATATCATGTCGCGCCTGTTAAATGCGTTGCCATAACTTTCATCCCATACGAGACATTCAACTGAGAACCCGCCTCCGCCATCCGGACAGATGGCAACCCCAGGCGAAATTTTCGCATAATCTGAGGATATGAAAGCAGAGTGCGGAAATGGCAGCCCCGACAGTTGTAAACCTCACAACTCCGGCAGTGGCCTCAGTCCCAGGTGAACCAGAAGCTCGTCAAACTCCTTTCTCGAAGACCACAGTATCCCGTGCTTTTCAGCATAAGCCAGCCCTTCCTTTGTCAGTCCCTCATGGGCAAAAATCCACATCTGTATCACTTTGGGGTTCATATCCTTCCTGACTGTGTCAGCCTGGGACATCAGCTCCCTCAGTGTCCTTATCCCGATTTTCGAGCCTGTGACCCATTTGCTCTGGCACACCCATTTCTCACTCCCTGCCGCGCCGAGCACGTCAATGTCGGGATCGTCCTCCGCTCCGAGCTGCACCCGGTGACGCACATAATGAAACATCCACGGCATCTGAATGTCGCTTCCGGAATGGAAAAATTTTCCAGGGAGCGTCCTGTTCTGGGCACTCAGGAGAACCTGGCTCATGCACACCTCGGCAAAATACCCCTTGTAATCACTCACCTTCCCTTTGTATGACCGGTACTCGTCAGTCAGCTCATCCCGCACCCGGCTCCGGTCATGCCCCTCGACCTCTATCCTGCCCCAGACTTTCAGAAATTCGAGAAGGATCGGATCCTTCACCCGCCGGAACCAGTTGCCCAGTTCCAGATACTCCACCAGATCCCCCCGGGACAGCTTTATCAGGACATCCCGGATGTCCTCAAGACTCACCCGCCTGCCCTCCCGCTTTTGGATTTCCCTCTGTATCCGCTCCACATTCAGCCGGTTTCTCCTGTCCTTCTCCTCATTCTCCTCAAGTGCGGACAGGTACAGCACCCATTTGGTGATGCCCTGGTCATTGATGCGGTGAATCCAGCGCGTCACCTGGTCGTTCAGCTCGCCCCATATAAAACCGGATGAGAGGTCAACCGCCAGAACCTCACCGAGGGCCTCCTCATCGGACAGGGGTTTCCGCATTCTGACGGCCTGTCTGATCACCGCGGTGATATAAAAGGGATTTCCGCCGCACCGCTCCGCCAGAACCGGAGCCATGACCTCCGGCATTTCCGCTTTGTAGTATGAGGCGGACCTGAGGGCAAGCTCCTTTCCCCAGTAGCCGGACATCGGCTCAATGACCTCGCTGCCGAATCTTCCGAAAAGCGCCCCCCTGCCGATGATCTCCCTTGCCAGGATGCTCATGGCGGAGCCGGTCACAAAATGGGGACAGGTCGGCGACTCCACCGCGTTCTGCATGAATCCCACAATGTCAAAGTCGTACTGGGGAAGCCGGGTGTTCTGGAACTCGTCCAGGAACATCACGATGCTTGACTCGTCCAGGTCGGAAACCCTGCGCGGTATTTCCAGGGCATCTTTGTGAGAAAGGTAAACCTCAGTATTGACAATGGAATCATGCCATCTGAGTATCAGATCGAGTATCTTGCCAAAGGGAAACAGCGACCTGGAATCCTCTATCAGTGACAGGAGTTCATTTTCCTTGGGAGCCTCGGTCACCATTTCCGGCTGCCCAGTGAGAAATCCCACATAATACCGCATGAAGTTTTCCACATATTCTTTGGCAAATATGTGTTCGTCAATATGGGTGTCCGGAAAACTGTAATAGACAGGGATTACCGCGTGGGGGCTTTTTGGATCCTGTTCATGGAAAAGCCGGTTCACCAACCGCTTGAACATTTCAGTTTTGCCCATGCGCCGCTGTCCCAGCAGAACCGTTGACATGGTCCGGCGGTGCGCGGTTTCAAGGGCTGCATCATAAAAATAATCCAATAATTCATGACGGTCTGTATAGACTTCTTCCGGCACAAGGGGGGTGACAACCCATTTGTTAAATTTCATAATTTATCTCCATGTTTGATGTTTGATGTTTGATGTTCGATGTTCGATGTTTGATGTTTGATGTTTGATGTTTGATGTTCGATGTTTGATGTTTGATGTTTGATGTTCGATGTTTGATGTTTGATGTTCGATGCTTTCTCGGAGTTCAAATAATCCTTTTCTTATATCGCATTCTTGTGGAAATTTCTGTCAATCCTCTCCGTGGGGCGACTTTGCGGCAAAGATGGTCAGTTTAAGTTCGGCATCATCCAAAAGAAGGTATATTGGTCTGCGTCCGGAGAGGTTCTCGCTTTCAGTGATGATGATCGGCACACCTTCCCCGCGTCTGTCCATGATAAAACTGCGCTGGCTGCCAATGGCGTTGACGTTCATGGGACAGCGGGCCAGCAGGGAACTTAGCAGTTCGTTGCGTGTTGACTGCCGTTCTGAAAGGCTGTCAATGGTCATTGTGTTGGGAATGGTTCCCGGGGAGAAGATTTCCAGTCTGTCGCCAAAAAGATGCAGTCTGATTTTTGATCTGTAAACTGAGTAGTCCCGATGAGCCACCGCATTCACGACTGCCTCAAATACTGCGTTCATGGAAAACTGGGGTGTCTCGATCCGGTTCGGTGCTTTGATGGCATAGACACGCATATTCCGTTCGACAAATTTGCAGGCATCCCGAATCTGAATATCCAAAGGGCCGGTAATGTCTTGGGCATCCAGTTGAGAGGCTCCATTTCGCTCGGTGCCCCGATAGCAGACAACCTGTATAAAAGCATTCGGCATGAACGACTCGGGTGCATCGCTTGCCATGAGTATGCCGCTCACCGTGGGGCGAAGAATATTCTCCTCATTTCTCACGATCAGTTTCATCTTTTCCAGGAATTCCTGATCATTTGATGGGGAGAGAACTGTTCTGAAGCGTTTCCAGAGTTTGGGAACCAGGTTGCCGGGTTCTGCATTCGGCACTGTCTGTTCATCGAATCGGATCACCCGGGCCTGGCTGCGTTGCTGAAACAGGCGTGCCAGCACATCAGGCCTCATCTGTCGTTTTGAACTGCCGATCCGCCGGAAATAGCCGCCCGGGCTCTGATGTACAAAAAGGCTTCGGGGAACATCAATGCGAACAATCACTTTTTCAGTGCTGTCTTCTGCGGTGACGGGTATCTTGCGAATGACACAATTCAGGGGCGGCTCAATCAGGTCATTGCAGATGCTCCGCAACCATGTTTCAACTATATCCAGCTTGTCCCGGGGGATGCCGTGGATGGTTTTTGATTTGTCATCCACGCCTAACAGGACCACCCCGGTATGAGTATTGGCCATGGCCGAGAGTTCATCTGCCATGCTGTTTCTGTGCGGCCCGGAAACTTGGTTGCCTTTGTATTTCGGATTCTTCAGTTCCAGCGAGGAGTCTTCTCCGAGTCGGATCTGCTTCAATAGCTCATCTGTGGTTTCAAACATGCTTGATCCTCCAACATTATGAAAAATGTCTCTGACAGGGTTACCTCCTTATATTATAGGGTGTGTATTGGGGGTGGACCGACCTCAATAAACCCCGATTACCTGTCTTATTGATTTTATAGAAAAAAATGTGTGTATTGGGTGGACCAACCTCAATCAACCCCCCTTATTCTGCCGGGCGCCTTGGTCTGCTGACAGTTTCGTAGCAGTCCGAGTCAGTCGAGGGGATCCAGGGGACATTGCTCCAGACCTCGGAAATCAGATATGCTTTATTTTGAATCAGGAATTTCCCAAAAATAAGATTCCCTGAATTTTTTGAATCGGGCATCCTTATTTTTGTCGTTTATATTTCAATTCAGATAAAAAATAACATTCAGTTTCTGAACCATAATCCTGTTTCAAAAAAAGCCGGATTGGAAAAAAATTGAATTTCATCCGAATATGATATATCTATCAGAAAATGATTTCAGAGGCAAACAGATTATCATTGGAAAGGCTTAATCATCTGATCTGGGTACAGGGGCCGCAGATGAACGCGGACGGCCTGTCTGCCGCGGACTCATCCGCGGTCTGTGCAAGCTGTTTTCTCAGGGAAAAATTCCGGAAAACTTTTGGCCGGGGTACTTATTTTGCACATATCTGTGTCATCTGTATCCTCTTTTCCATATTACACTAAATTTATTAATTCCAGAATGTTGTAAGGTATATTTCCGCCCCCGGCTTTTCACTTTCCACTCCCAATAACGAATAATGGAAGTTTTACAGGTTTTCCTGAAACTTAAAACCTAAAACCTAAAACTTTCATAAGGCTCCCGAATTTTCCTTGACAAAATTTCTGAATAGATTATTATTTTCTGTTCTTGATAAACAGTCGCTAAATTTTGGATAGCAAAGGAGGCACAGACAATATGTACGCTGTGGTGAATACAGGCGGAAAGCAATATAAAATTCGGAAAGATGAAATCCTCAGAGTTGAGAAAATTCCAGGGGAAGTGGGGGCTTATGTATCCTTTGACAGGGTGCTGATGTTTTCAGACGGTGAAAATGTGGAAATCGGCCAGCCGGTTCTTGAAAATATGGCAGTTCAGGGCCACATTGTGGAACAGGGCAAGGCCAAAAAAATCATTGTCTTTAAATACAAAAGACGAAAAAGATACCGTCGGAAACAGGGGCATCGCCAGCAATACACGGCAGTCATGATAGACAGCATCGGAGGCCCGGGAAGTGCTGAATCAGAAACGGGCGCAACGGCAACGGCAATGGAACTGGAACAGAAATCCCAGATTCCGTCGGATTCCGGGGAATCAGAATTGGAACAGAAAGCGGCAGTTCAGGATAGGGAGATGGAATAATGGCGCACAAAAAAGCAGGCGGCAGTTCAAAAAACGGCCGCGACAGTAACGGACAACGGAGGGGCGTCAAACGATACGGCGGGCAGATTGTGGAAGCCGGCAATATATTGGTACGCCAGTTGGGGACAAGAATCCATCCCGGGGAAAACGTGGGACTGGGCAAGGATTTCACCCTGTTTGCAAAAATTGACGGCATTGTCACTTATGAGCGAGTGGGCCGTTCACATAAAAGAGTAAGCGTTTATGCACCGTGAAATTCATTGATGAAGCATTAATTACCGTCCGGTCCGGAGACGGAGGCAGCGGTTGCGTCAGTTTCAGGCGGGAACGGTCTGTCCCCCGGGGCGGACCGGACGGCGGAGACGGCGGCAAAGGCGGGGATGTTATCCTGAAGACGACATCCCGTAAACGCACCCTGCACCATTTCCAGTTCAAACGGCAATTCAGAGCCCAGAGGGGCGTGAATGGTCAGGGTAAACAGAAGACCGGAAAAAACGGTGATGACCTGATTATTGAACTTCCGCCCGGCACGGTGGTAACAGACGCGGATACCGGGCAGGTGTTAAAGGATTTCATTGATCCCGATGAAAAGTATGTCATTGCAGAAGGCGGCAGGGGCGGCCAGGGCAACAGACGGTTTACAACATCCACAAACCGTGCGCCCCGGTTTGCCCAACCTGGTGAGCCGGGGGAGGGCCTGACACTCAAACTGGATCTGAAACTGCTGGCGGATGTCGGTATCATCGGACTTCCAAATGCAGGCAAATCCACCCTGACCCGTGCGGTTTCCGCGGCAAATCCCGAAGTGGGGAGTTATCCGTTCACAACGCTTACACCCAGCCTCGGGGTGGTCCATGTTGACTGGGGAGAGCCTTTTGTGGTTGCGGATATCCCCGGACTGATTGAGGGTGCTCATAACGGGGCCGGCCTGGGATTTCAGTTCCTGCGGCATATTGAACGGACCCGTGTCCTGCTCCATCTCGTGGATGTGTCATCCATTGATCCTGAGGCCCCCCTTGCCGGATATGAGACCATAAACAATGAAATGGTCTTGTACAGCGAAGATATCATGAAAAAGCCTCAGATTGTGGTTTTGAACAAACTGGACGTACCCGGGGCCGAAGAATTGGCCAAGTCATTCCGATCCGCGCTGAAAAAAGATCGGTTTTTTAAAAAGAACCCGGTTTCCCTTTCAATTTCCGCGATTGAAAGAAAAGGGATCGAAGAGTTGAAATCGGAAATTACCAGGTTATTGGACAACATTAATGAAAAGCAGCATGAAAACGTGCTTCGAGGTCGTAAATCGGGTGGTCATAAAGGTGGGAAGTAATGTTCTCACCAAAGACAACGGTCTCAATCTGAGGGCCATCAGATCCATCAGCCGGCAGATATGCTACCTGATTGACGGAGGGCTGGAAATTCTGCTGGTTTCTTCCGGGGCAATGGCTGTTGGAATAAAAAAACTGGGGCTTCCCAAACGGCCGGATGAGATTCCCGGGCGTCAGGCAGCCGCTGCCGTGGGTCAGGCCGGCCTGATGAGGGAATATGAAAAGGCGTTTGAGCGGCATAAAAAGAAAGTGGCTCAACTCCTGCTGACCAGTGACGGCCTCAGCAACCGGATAAGATATCTGAATGCGCGGAATACGCTTCATACCTTATTATCTTGGAAAGTGGTCCCTGTCATCAATGAAAATGACACGGTTTCTGTGGAAGAGATCAAATTCGGTGACAATGACAATCTTTCAGCGAAAATAGCGCTTCTGACAGACGCCGATATTCTGATCAATCTTACAGATATTGACGGGCTTTACACCAAAGACCCCCGGACATATCCGGATGCGGAACTTATCCCGGAGGTTTCCACAATAAAAAAGGATATTGAAAAATTTGCAGGCGATATTCCGGGTGCGCTCGGAATCGGGGGAATGCTGACAAAAATAAAGGCAGCGAGAAAGGTGACATCTGCCGGCATTCCCATGATCATTGCCAAAGGGGATAAGCCTGACATACTGATCAGGCTTTTTTCCGGGGAAGCACATGGGACGTTTTTTGTTCCGAAAAAAAAAAAGCTGGCAAACCGCAAATGCTGGATCGGGTTCAACCTCAGACCTGAAGGGATTATCCATATTGATAACGGTGCTGCACGGGCGATTCTCAAAAAGGGGAAGAGCCTGCTTCCCAGCGGCATTGTCGGTGTGGATGGTGAATTCGACGTTGGCGCGCCGGTGGAATTCAAAAATGGCGACAGCGAAATATTGGGAACCGGTCTTGTGAATTACAGTTCGACCGATATACACAAGATCATGGGGCTTCAGACAAGCGAAATCGAGAACTGTCTGGGGCAGAAAACTTATGATGAAGTGATCCATCGGGATAATCTGGCAATTACAGGCGAATGTGCTGTGTAATGTGGGAGTGCGGAAATTATTTTTCGCCCTCTGTAAGCGGCAGTCATTAAGCCCTGTTGTCACATCGGCATCGCGTCCGAACCATTTTTTCCGAAAATTCCCATATACAGCTGCTCTGCCTGCGATGAGCAGAGATACTTGATTGCAGGCGTTCAAAAAATTTGTGCAGGATTTGAATCCTCATAATATTATTGAAAAAAGAATGTTTTGGTCCGGAAAATAAAGAGAACTGTCACATCCATATTCCCAATTTCAGGAAGAAGGGAAGGAAATTGTATTCGTTGCGGCGCATGTTGCAGATTACCCAAGTTGTGCCCTTTTCTAAAGTATGATAAATCCGATAGGGATGGGGGATACTATTGTTCCATTTATAGTTTCCGCTCCCTGAATTGCAGAAAATATCCCAGAACACTGTCTGAATTTATTACACCAGACACATGCGGCTACAGATTTAAAGATAAAAGTGCCGTTAAGTCGAGCCCGGTATGGACGATGAGCGCGTTATTGGTCGTCGCATCCTTCATCCGTAAAATACTTCAAATAAATACAGATATTTAGAATTGGCGTATGCCTCGGAAGCATTGCGACGGATGCCCGGAAATCACTGTTTTCAGGTGATTTCTGGCAGATGATGCGCTATCTTCTATTTATCCTGCCGACGTTTCCGGCTATGACAATTATGGGAGCTGTTTTGTACATGACGGGCAATTGTTCTCGCGGCTCAGTCGCATCGGCAGAGGCCCGCCGCCGCGAGAACGCCCTGAAGTGGCGTTTGAAAGTTTGTCAGAAAACCCTTGCTCAAGGGTGATTTTCCCGTTGCAGGAAAAGGTGTTGCCATCCTCATGCACTGTCTCCGCGCCGACTGCCATGTTGAATCGGGCGAGATTCCTTCGCAAAAATGGCTGCTCTGTCCTGCTCTCTGACTTCCGGGCACACGGCGAAAGGGATGGGGGATTGGATGCCCGAACTGTCACGGGCCTGAGCATTGAGGAGCTTCAGACACCACATCCGATGCCCTTTCAGCCCGTGCCAGAGACTTTTGCCGAAACCCCGGACATTTTTTTGCCACGGCGATGAATCCGGGCCGATGTCCGAACATGTCCGCCCTCACGGGAAGCACCTGTTTCCGGGAGTGTCAGCCTGAAGCCCTGCAAAATACGGCTCCGTATGCAGGTTGCCGAAATTGTAGCCTCCCCTGAATCCGTTATAATCAGAAATTATATGAGGTAAAAACTATGAATCAGAGAATCAGCATTACTCTGCCTGAAAAAACAATACATCTGATTGATTATATGGCAACGAAAAGGAGCAGGAGCCATTTTATTGACAAGGCTTTGAAGTATTACATGGAACAGGTTGGAAAAGCTGATTTGCGAGAGCGTCTGAAACAGGGGGCAATTGACAGAGCTGAAAGAGATCTGAATGTCGCCGGGGAATGGAATGCTTTGGAAGAGGAAGCATGGCAAAAAAGATAAATTTTCCAAAGAGAGGATATGTATTTTTAGTCAATTTTGATCCGACAGTCGGATCAGAAATAAAGAAAACAAGACCTGCTCTGATTCTTCAGAATGATATTTCAAATGAGTATAGTCCGATTACAATAGTTGCGGCGATAACATCCCAATTTGATGAATCTTTATATCCGACCGAGGTATTATTGCAGGCATCTGAGGGAGGATTAAAGAATAATTCTGTTGTATTGCTGAATCAGATACGTTCAATTGACAAACAAAGACTGATAAAAAGATTAGGCGTACTGAAACCGAATACAATGGAAAAAATAGAGATTGCATTGCAAATCAGTTTCGGACTTATTGAAGTATAGCCATAATGAAACTGAGACTCGCCCACAAGCTCGAAGACCAGACCATTGCACTTCATAATGGTCCCGGACACCGTTGCTGATATGGACTCAGGGATGCAGTCTCCGATGTTGCAAGAATTGTCTCAACCCACAATGTTGGACCCCAAAGGCGGCTTTGAATATACCATTGAGGAAATCACAGAGCTATTCATATCGTTACGCCAAAAAACCTGATATTAATCGTAATCATATTGAATCATTGACAAGCGGCATTGAGGTTCAGGAATTTGAAATGATTCCTAAGATGAAAAGAGAATTTTTGGATGTTGTCAAATTTCCTTCATCAGAGACACTTATACCTAAATTGAGCGATCCTCCCCTAAATCCGTTATAATCAGATAATTTCCTATACAAAAACAAAAAAACGGGGTCTTTACATGGAAAGAGAATTTAATGATACCGGATTATGTATTCCCGACAGACATTACATGGCAGATACATCTGAAAAAATCGAAAGTATTCTCCGGCTTATCGAAAAAGGGAAATATTTCACCATCAATCGCCCCCGGCAGTTCGGTAAGACGACTATCTTACAATTGTTAAGCAGTCGGCTCAATCTCATGGAGGAGTATCTGGCCTTGAATATCAGCTTCGAGGGAACCGGAGATACACCCTTTGTCAATGAACAGACCTTTTGCCCTGCATTTCTCAGAATCATTGCCCGTACAGTCAGATACAGCCGCCCGGAAATATCTGAACATCTTACCCGGGCCTCCCGGCAGGTTCATGATTTTGAAGAACTGTCACAGTTCATTTCTCAATATGTGCTGGAAATGAACAAGCATGTCGTTCTGTTTATTGATGAGGTGGATAAAAGCAGCGATAATCAGATATTTCTCCATTTCCTGGGCGTGCTGCGAAATAAATATTTGTCAAGGGATACAGGCCAGGACTTCACCTTCCACTCGGTCATTCTGGCCGGAGTTCATGATATTAAAACCCTCAAAGCAAAAATCCGGTCTGACGAAAGAAAGTCCTTCGACTCCGCTCAGGATAAATACAACAGCCCCTGGAACATTGCGGCTGATTTCAAGGTGAATCTGAGCTTTGCTCCGCGTGAAATTGAGACCATGCTGGAGGATTACAGCCGGGAAAAGAATATAAAGCCGGATATCCCGGCCATTGCCGAACAGTTGTACTACTACACTTCCGGCTATCCCTGGCTGGTCAGCAAGCTCTGCAAATTCATTGACGAAGATATTGTGCCACAACGGGAGGAGAAGAACTGGTCGGTCGGTGACGTGGACGCGGCATTCAGGATGATAGCAGATGAGGCTTATACCACCACTTTGTTTGACAGTCTGACAAAAAACCTTGAAAACAACAGTAACCTTTATAACTTGATCTCAGAGATTGCCATTAATGGAACCAGTTTCCCTTTTACTATTTCAAATCCGGTAATTAACCTTGGCCATCTGTATGGGATTTTAGTCCCATCGGAACAGGGACGTTGCCGGATTCACAACCGCATCTTCGAGCAACGAATTTATGCCCACATCATGTCCGAACTCCTCCAGACAAAGTACCTTGAGATGAACGGTTTCAGCGTCCCTGAATTTTATTCTGGCGAAGGACTGAACGTCAAAGTGATTCTGCAGCGCTTCCAGGCATTTATGAAGGAGCATTATTCAGGTAAGGACACCAGGTTTCTTGAACGGGAAGGCCGCTTATTGTTCCTTTCCTATCTCAGACCTATTATCAACGGTCGGGGATTTGACTTCAAGGAACCGAATGTATCCGAGGAACGGCGCATGGATATCGTCATAACGTACCGTGATCAGCGCTATGTCATTGAACTGAAAATCTGGCATGGCCCCAAATACCATCAGAAGGGGCTGACACAATTAAGCGGCTATCTGGACACATATTCACTCAGGGAGGGGTATCTGCTGATTTATGATTTCAATAAAAACAAGGATTACAGACAGGAGCAGATCGTATTTGAGGATAAACGGATATTTGCCGTCTGGGTATGAAAATCCCGGAGACGGAGTGCAAAAATGGATTTGCTCAGGACGTGATTGCTGCAACTGAATTTTTGCTCCCCATACGTACAGATGAAATTATTGAATATATTCTGATTATAACGGATTCAGGGGAGGCTCCCGCACC
>Ga0190283_1000406_pt1 | contig 22844 bp, 19 predicted proteins | sample 48691801_MG_FD_161669 | JGI IMG/M metagenome (GOLD analysis project Ga0190283, IMG submission 161669) | Hydrothermal vent microbial mat bacterial communities from Southern Trench, Guaymas Basin, Mexico - 4869-18-0-1_MG | ecosystem: Environmental > Aquatic > Marine > Hydrothermal vents >...
TCACTCGGTTGAAGCAGAGTTGAATAACCCCCGGGACCATTCTGCATTATTTACCAATCCTGGGGAAAAACCCAAAAACATTGATCTGGAAAACACGGTTTATCAGGATTTGGATGGAAACACCGTGCTGGGAAGTATCACTCTTGATCCTTACAGTTCAAAAATACTTACCTATAAAGAATCGACCGCTCTGGATACACCCATAATTACAGGATTCGACCCCATATCCGGTGAACCCGGGGATGAGATTTCACTTATCGGCACAAACTTCACAGACGCTGCATCTGTGAGATTTGACGGCATTGACGCGGCAGATTATATTGTTGTTTCAGATGAGGAAATTATTGTCACCGTTCCCAAGGAGGCCGCAACAGGCCAAATCAGCGTTTTCACCCCGGAGGGAAACGCTGACAGTCCGTCTGATTTTATATTGAAAATTCCCCCGGGATCGCCGACAATCATGAAAATTGATCCGGTTTCCGGATTCCCGGGAGAACAGATCATAATCACCGGGACAAACTTCGCGGGCATCATCTCCGTCAAATTCAGCGGTATTGACACGGCTCTCTTCACCATCCACTCCGGGACAGAGCTTGCCGCAATTGTTCCCGAGGGTGCAATCACAGGCCAGATCAGCGTTATCACGCCGGAAGGAACTGCCAGCAGCACATCCGATTTTGCAGTGGAAGTTCTCCCTGTTGCCGGTGATTATCACCTGTCTTCAGGCGAAGGGGAAGATGCCAATGACGGAGCGAGTCCCGAAACCCCCTGGAAAACACTGGGCAGACTGAATCAGGCATTAAGGAACAAGGTGATTCATCCGGGAGATAAAATTCTTTTTAAACGAGGCGATGTTTTTTTCGGGAGGATTTATTCTTCACAGGTGAAAGGGAGGCCCGGAAATCCTGTTGTTTACAGCGACTATGGAAATCCGTCAGACCCCGAACCTGTGATAAAGGGATATGTGGAGATAATCGGGTGGAGAAATACTTCTGTAAACGGCGTGAACGCATGTGAAGCTGATGTCTCCGGGTTAATGGAAAACACGGCGGAAAAAGAAACCTTTGATATTGAGAAGATGATCGCGGGAAAATATCAGGTTTATCCGCAATATTTTTTTCTGAACGGACAGGCCCAGACCCTGGCGCGTCATCCCAATCAGGGTTTTTTCTTTATTGATGAAGTGCCGGAACTGGGCAGCGCGGCCATCCATGATGCTGAACTGGAGAAACTTCCCAATGCAGGCGACTGGAAAGGCGGCCAGGTTGTTGTCAGAATGGACAGCCGGACATACACGAATTTTGAAATTGAATCTGTCGAATCCGGTATTCTGGCTGTTGCTGGCGGAGAAGAGATTATCGGAGAACACGGAATGCCGACAAACAACGGTTATTTCCTCCAGAGAAAGCAGCAGGGACTGGATGCCGGAGGAGAATGGTTTTTTGATGAACCCGGGAAGAGGCTCTGTTTTATTCCACCGGCAGGCATGACCTGCGATGAGTTGGATAACAGAGTGAGTGTTTCCGTGTTTGAAAATGCAATTGATCTGAGTGATCATATCACCATAGAAAACATCCAATTTGAAGGCTATGGCGGAAATGTCTTTGAGGTGACTTCCCCCACAGAATACGGTGTCATTGACAATTGCACGGTTCTCAACAGTTATCAGGGGATAAGCGGGGAAAGCATCCAGGATTCAATCCTGTCCAACAACACTTTCCGGGATATATTCAGCGAGGGGATAGGCTTTTGGGGAAACATCAGCCATCTGACAATATCCGGGAACACCTTTGAAAATATCGGGTTGTATCCGGGAACAGAAGGGGAGCACAGTGCTATCAGTCTGGGGTCTGACGAGCCGGAAACGTGTATCAGCAACATCGTATCCAAAAATTATATCAACACAGTCGGATATGCCGGTATTGTTCTACGATTCGGCGACCCTTCCGGGGACAGTCCCACGATTGTTGAAAAAAATGTGATCCGTCACGCGCTTGGGACATTGGCTGATGGCGGAAGTATTATTATGCAGGGGGCCCGGGGAAACATCATCAGGGATAATATTCTCGCGGATGCAGTCGGGAATAAAGAAAGCTGGAACGCGGGGATCGGGGATGCGGAATACACAGCACACGCTTTCGGAATTGCCGAACATGGAACGGACATGAGAAGCAACCAGTATATCCACAACACTGTCATTAATCATGATGAGGGGTTTCACGGGGGGAAGGGAACAAGACATACTGTTTTAAAAGATAATGTGTTTTATGGCAACCGGGTATATCAGGCAAAATTATCCATGGGGGACCAGGCTGAGGGAAGTCTGAACAATGAAGTGCAGAACAATGTTTTCTACTGCACAGACCCTTTTCAATGGGTAATGCGGCAAGATTCCGGAGAGGATCATTATAACTGGAATTTCGGATACTTCGAGAATAACTATTACTGCAATCCCTATTCCACAAACCGGTATGCCGGTGCCTATATTCAGAATGCCGAGTATTCAGGGGCCCTGATATGGCGTTGGCAGAAAGATACTCCTTATAATTATTTTTTGAATCTGCATGAATATCAGAAAATATCCGGGGGAGATGTGAACTCGGAAACTGATTCAGAGAAATGGACAGTATTCAGAATTGAGGACAAACTTTATGAAGCAGATGAGATTCTGAGCGGGAATTATATCTCCAATTCAAATTTTGAGTCCGGTTCGGAACCTTGGGAAGTCACAGGCGGGGAGATTTCCCCGGATATCCGGGAGGAACTGGACGGGAACTGTCTGCGGGTGACAGCGGGCGACGGACATTATGTGCAGTTAAATAATGGGAAGCCAATTTCTTTTGAAAGAGATGCTTATTATCTGCTGAGTTTCAGCACTTTTGGAGAAAAACCGCTTTATGCAGGATTGAGTCCCGGACGATGGGATGAGGTTTCAGGCAATCAGATCATAATGGGAAACGAACACAAATTTTCCGTGGGCCAGGGACGCTATGATTATTCCTATATTTTTAAAATAAGGGATGCGGGGACAGAGGCCGGTGTGCTGGAGGATTTCTCCGAATACGATATGAGAATCTTTTTTGACACCGAAAAAGATGATCCGGCATATTGGTTGGACAATGTGAGGCTTTACAAGGTGAGCCTCAGGGAAGCCATCCCTCCGGAAGAACATTCAAAGATATTTGTCAATGATAGCGACGCTGACAAGACCTTCCTGTTCAATGGTATGAAATATAAAGATTTGGATGGCAATCTGATCATAGAGGAGAGTATTACGCTGCACCCGTATCATTCCAAAGTCTTAATTTTCGAGTCTGGTCCGGTCACGAGACAGCTGAGTGATGCCATAAGGATATTGCAGATGCTTTCCGGTCTTGATCCGGACGGAATTTATTGGATTTCGGATGTGAACGGAGATGCCAGGATGGGGTTGGCTGAGGTTGTTTTTATTCTTCAGGAGTTGGCGGTGAGTGAATGGTAATAGTTCTCCTTTATAAGATCAGTCACTGGTTTGCGAGTGTTTTTTTTTCAAGCTTTTATATAGCGGAACAGACCGGATGTCAAACAAAAAGCTGAAAGCGGATTTGTCCGGCAATTCTCACGTCTTCTGCACGGTTTAGGGATAAGAAAGGTTTTTCTGTCCCGTAGGGACTTATGAGAATAGCCCGGCAATTCATTGCCGGGGCGGGATTCACACCACTTTCTTCTTTTTTTCTCATCAGGTCTGCTCCGGTGTGATCTGCCTTTCTGAGGGAAAATATGATCTGAACCGGGACGTATCCCTGGTCATCAGTTCCATTCCGGTGACAAGTGCATGCGCTCCGATATAGAAATCCGGCAGGGGAGTTAATTTGTTGCCTCTCTGTCTTCTGTTTTCAAGATATGCCTTTCCTGCAAGTAAAAGAGCTTCCCTGAGTTTTTGTTTTATCTCAAATTCGCATCCGGCTATTGCCTCTTCCAGTTCTTCGATATGCGTGATGCTGTGACGATGAAGCACTGACTCTGACCTGTCGGCCCTGTTCGGTTCGTTTTCAAAGACTTCCAATATGACTTTTGAGTCAACCTTCATGCCGCTCTTTTCTCACCTCTCGTCAGTGCCATTATTTCATCGGTTGTCATTCTGACTGTTGCGATGCCCCGGAAGCGTCGGTTTTTGTTTTTGGCTCCCGGCATTTTTTTTCTGTTCAGATAAAACCGTCCGTCTTCTTCTCTGAACTCATTTTCCGTGTTCAGTCCGATTTCCAGTTTTTTCCGTACATGCCGGGGGATTGTTGTCTGACAGTCGGCGGTAATTCGCATGGTAAAAGTTCTCCTTTATAAAATCAGTCACAGGTTTGCGAGTGATGTTTTTCAAGCATATATATACAGCGGAGCAGGCGGGATGTCAAACAAAAAGCTGAAAGCGAATTTGTCCGGCAATTCTCATGTCATCTACACGGATTAGGGATAAGAAAGGATTTTCTGTCCCGTAGGGACTTATGAAAATAGCCCGGCAATTCATTGCCGGGAACCAATTAAACCAATCGCCCTGTCCTCAAAATGGGAAACGAAGACTTCAAGTCTTTCAATTCCATACCCGCAGATTTGAATTCGGGGAAGGGTGATTTTCCCATACTTCTGTGTTTACATGAAATTTTTGCTAAACTAAATCCATGCAGTTTGAAAAAAGTCCGATCTGCTGATGCTACTGTACACAGCTCAGTTGGATTTTCTTTGACTTCATGGCTTATTCTATGATTAAAAGGATCGCAATCCCAAAGTGACGAAGATTCTTGATACTGCTCCCGGTCGGAAGCGATGAGGGCATGGACTGGGATCAGTATGACAGCGCGGATCGTCACCTTGGGAATGCCCGGCCAGTTGGCAGATGTGGAAAACTTTTATCCAAAATTTTAAGAAGAGGAGAAAATGACTATGAAAAAAATTATGACATTCATCATCATGCTGGCACTGACATTTTCAGTTGCCGGAACAGCTTATGGCAACGGGTACAAGGTCACGTCCGAGCTTTGGATCAGAGCGGTAATTGATACCCGGGAAAAAGGCCCTGTTGAGGCAGTCTGGGAAAAAGGCGGCGAAGATTCCACCGCGGCGGGTGACCAGGTGATCTGGGGATATTTTTATGCCAGCCCGGATGATGTCAGCTGGGGCAGCCTGCAAAATCCTGATTTATTTGTCAAAATCTGGTTTGACCGTGGTGGACGGGTGGACGTCAATTTTTTCCATGTGTCAGTGCCGGGAATAGATGTGTATTCAGATTATCCTTATGACGGTACTCCGGATGAACATGCCACTGCCACCATGTCCAGAAGATACATCCGGCAATATTATAAGGATAGCCGGAGCAATATGGATGTGACTTATGAAGATGGGGAGGCACCCGCGGGATATCAGCCTTTCGGAAACCCTTCCGGACATTCCATAACTGATGATCTCAGAATAGGCACTGTCATCAATACGCTTGAAAAAGGCGGTATTGACGCAGTCTGGCGTAAAGGAGGAGAAGATGCGACTGAGGACGGCCATAAAGTGGTCTGGGGTCATTTTTACGCGAACCCGGATGATGTCAGCTGGGGCAGTGAAAACAACCCCGATCTTTTTGTCAAAATATGGTTTGATGCGAGCGGAAGAACAGACGTGAATTTCTTTCATGTGTCTGTCCCGGACATTGAAGTTTTTTCTGCCTTTCCTGATAACGGCAATTACGATCAGAAGGGAACGACAATTCTGGATAACCGCTACATAAGGCATGAGTATCAGAGAGATTTCGAGATAAAAGAGTTCGCTTTGACAAGCGATATCCCCTCGGACAACTGTGAATCGCCAGTATCCGGAACCTTTTTCAGCAACACAGTTGATGAAGTGAACGTCTGGATATCTTATCTTGCCAGCGAAAGTGGCAAATCCTACAGATTCGAGTGGTATAATCCTGAGGGCGTACTCGTACTGAACCAGACCGGTGCAGTCAAAGGCACTGGCAACAGATGCTCATGGAGGCCCATCACAACCAGAAAGCTCTTGGAAGATGGCGGATCAGGGATATGGACCGTCAAGTTTTACTATGACGATGAACAGTACCGGGAACATGACTTTGAATTCAGATCCGGTTCAGCCGGCACACCTTTTTCAATAACTGACTTCGTTCTTACAAGCAAGCTCCCCCCGGCCGGATGCGAAGCACCGGTATCTGAAACCTCTTTCAGCGATGATGTCAATAAGGTCTATGCTTATGTGGATTATCTCAGTCTTGAGTCGGAAAAATTTTATGAATTCAAATGGTACGGTCCGAACAATGACGAGCCTGTCCAGTCCAATTCCGGCTCATCCACCGAGTTCAGCAACGGATGCTCTTATACAGAAATTTTGAACAAAACACTCCGGAATTACGGAACAGGCCAGTGGCGTGTTGAATTTTACTATGACTATGCTATCTATGGGACAGAATATTTCACTTACGGTCAGAAATGAGTTGATGAGTTTTATTAGACCTCCGAGGTTTTAAAAACCTCGGAGGTCTCCGTGTCGGGGTTTTATGAAAGAACAATTTTTTTCATACAATAAACACATCAGTATTCTGGTCGGTATATTGGTTCTGGCGGGGCTGTATATTGCCAGTCTGTATAATTACCTGCTTTTCCACACCCTTGCCGAGGGATTCAGTATTGCCGTGGCCTGCGGGCTTTTCATGCTTGCCTGGAACTCACGCGGGTTCATGGACAACAATTATCTTTTGTTCCTGGGAATTACTTATCTGTTTATAGCGGGACTGGATATGATCCACACCCTTGCATATAAGGGAATGAACATATTCCCGGGCTATGATGCCAACTTGGCGACTCAGTTCTGGATTGCCTCCCGGTATCTTGAAAGCCTTTCCCTGGTCATTGCTCCTGTGTTTCTCAGGAGGCAACTGAATATCGGTTTCATCCTTGCCGCTTACACCGGGATTTTCTGCATCCTGACAATCTCAATATTCGGAAGAATATTTCCTGATTGTTTTATTGAAGGATCAGGTCTTACCTCGTTTAAAATAATCAGCGAGTATATCATTTCCATGATTTTGCTTACATCTTTTTTCGTCATGTACCGGAAACGCTGTGAGTTCGATCCGTATATACTGAAACTGGTGGTTGTTTCAATTATAATGAGCATTGGTGCCGAACTGGCGTTTACATTTTATATCAGCGCTTATGGCTTTTCCAATCTTGTCGGACACTACTTCAAGCTTTTTTCTTTTTATCTTATCTATATAAAGCCATTATTGAAACAGGTCTTAAAAAACCGTATAATCTTCTGTTCAGAAATCTGGATCAGCACCGGAAACTGCTGGAAAAAGCCAAAGATGTGGCTGAAGCCGCCAACCGGACAAAAAGCATATTTCTGGCAAACATGAGCCATGAACTCCGCACCCCGCTCAACAGCGTCTTAGGTTATGCCCAGATTCTCAGACGAGACGAAAACGCCACAGAATTCCAACGGGAAAGGCTTGATATGATTGAATGGAGCGGAAATCACCTGCTGAGTCTGATCAATGAGATATTGGACCTGTCCAAAATCGAAGCCCGGAAAATGGAGATTCACAGAACCGCTTTCCGTTTTCATGAATTTCTGGAAGGAATTTGCGGAATGATCCGGGTTCGGGTGTATCAGAAAAAACTCCTGTTTCATGCTGAAATCGCGCCTGATCTTCCTGATGTTGTCCGCGGTGATGAAATGCGGCTCGGTCAGATTCTGCTCAATCTTCTGGGAAACGCTGTCAAATTCACGGATCAGGGCAGGGTGACATTGAAAGTCAGTGTGCGGAATGAAGCCGGCGGAACTCCGAACCCCGGATTCCGAAAGATTTGTTTCCGGGTGGAAGACACCGGTGTCGGGATTCCTGAAAACCGGTCAGAGGATATCTTTTTGCCGTTCAGTCAGGTGGGTGATCATACCCGCAAGATTGAGGGCACAGGTCTGGGACTTGCCATCAGCCGCAAACTTGTCCGTATGATGGGCGGCGAGCTGTATGTCACAAGCACCGAAGGCAGAGGCAGCATGTTCATGTTTGATCTGGAACTTCCCTTGGTTTTGGAGACCTCCGTTTTGGAGACCTCCGAGGTTTTGAAAACCTCGGAGGTCTGGGTTGGGAAAAAAGACGGAGATTTTGTCATCCCCCTGTTTTCGGAAGCCAAAACACTTTATAAACTGGGTATGAGCGGAAAAGTGGTTGAACTTTGTAAGGAATTGGATACAATGGAACTGACGGATGAGCAGTATGTTCCGTTTGTGCAGGAGCTGCGGAGGCTGGCCCGGGCGTTTCAGGTGGCTGAAATCCGTGAATTTCTCAAAAAATATTTGAAAGGCCAGGAATGAATCTTGAAATTGTTAAAAATTCAAAAATATTAATTGTTGATGATGAGCCGTCGAATCTGGGTGTGCTGCTTGACGGCCTGCGTGATCTTGAATGCACGATTATGCTGGCTCAGAACGGGGAAAGTGCGCTTGAGATCGCAAAAGAGGAGCAGCCGGACCTTATTCTGCTGGACATACTTATGCCCGGCATGGATGGCTTTGAAGTCTGCCGCCGTTTGAAAGAAAACAATGGCGACATGGATAGCTCCATTATCATTTTTATCACAGCACTGTCCGATGCTTCTGACAAAGTCAGGGGGTTTGAGCTTGGTGCCGTGGATTTCATCACCAAACCGTTTCAGCGGGAAGATGTGATAGCACGGGTTTCAACTCATCTTGGCATCCGGAAGCTGCAAAAAGATCTTCAGGAAAACAATGAGCGCCTGCAGCAGGAAATTGCAAATCGCAGGCAGGCTGATGAAGAATTGTGTGCAGGCAAAAAACAGGCCGAATCCGCCAACCAGGCCAAAACCAGGTTTCTTGCCAACCTCACCCATGATATCCGCACACCTCTGGGTGCGATCATGGGATTTAATCAGTTGCTGTTGGAAAAATACAAAAATCAGGACCTGACCGCGGACCCTGATACTCTGAAATATCATGAAAACATCCAGGTCAGCGCACAAATGTTGCTGGAAATGATCAACAATTTCCTGGATATCTCCAAAATCGAGGCCGGGAAAATGGGGCTGTCAGAAGAGGATTTCAGTATTCAGGAGATGGTTGAGAACATTTATGACACTCATAAGATGGTGGCCCGCAATAAAGGAATCATCCTTACCTGCAATGTAAGCCCCGAACTTCCTGCGTTCCTGCGTTCTGATCGGACGAAACTTATACAAATTCTGACCAATCTGATAGGCAATGCCATCAAATTCACGCCAGAGGGCAGGGAAGTCAGACTCAGAGTGATGGGAGATCAGAAAACCATGGTCTTCATGGTGACTGACCAGGGAATCGGTATCCCCAAAGACCGGTGTCAGGCCATCTTTGACGACTTTGAGCAGGCCAATGATTCGACTTCCCGCAATTATGGCGGCACCGGCCTGGGCTTGGCCATCACCAAAAAACTGACGGAGTTACTGGGAGGAAAAATTTCAGTAGTAAGTCAGGGCGTTGATCAGGGTTCCAACTTCAGTGTGAGAATTCCTTTCAAAGAAGCTTCAGGGCCTGTTGTGGATCAGGAAGATGTCAGCCCGGGAGAAGACAAATTTTCCAAAGAGAGCATCATTCTGGTGGTGGAAGACAATATGATGAACCAATTCTTAATCAGGGCCCTGCTTGAAAAATTCGGGTTGAAAGCCCTGTTTGCCGAGAATGGAAAACAAGGCGTGGACAAAACTCTGGAACTCGTGGCAAAAGGCAGTCCCCCTGATCTCATTTTCATGGACATTCAAATGCCCGTGATGGACGGAGTTGAAGCCACAAGGCAGATTCGCCAAAACCCTGATTGTCAGGAAATCCCGATTGTCGGCTTGTCCGCTGACGCTTTCATACAGCAACAAGAGAAAGCCCTTGGCACCGGCATGAACAAGTACCTCACCAAACCCGTTGACCCTGTGAAACTCAGAGGTGTTTTGGACAAGTATCTGAAAAAAATGGAAGAAAATAGCAGACCTCCAAATAGCAGACCTCCCAAATAGAAGACCTCCGAGGTTTTAAAAACCTCGGAGGTCTTTTCAAAATCGAAAATTCTCAATTAATCAGGAGACTTTGTCATGAACAACTTTATGTTAATGGAGCCAACAAACCAAACCTTTCAGGACCTGATTGGCAGTGGTGTGAAATATACAGTACCCAGATTTCAACGGGATTATGCCTGGACCCGGGAACAATGGGAGGATTTGTGGGCGGATATTGAAACTTTGGAGGATGAACATTATTACAGGGAGCAAAGCAGCTATGTGAAGAAGCTGATCATTCTCCTTAACCGGAGCAGGGAATTAAAAAGAATGATGAAAAAGTGATTTCCTCCGGTTATCCGTGGAGGGGGACGAACTTATGATTTGTTGTACTATATTCCGCTTACGGTTTCACGCTGATCCCAAAACGCATCTTCCGCCATATCCGGCAGGTCTGCTCTGAACTCCGGATTTACCTCAATCCCGTGGGCATTCAAGATTTTTTTCAGGATATCGTACTGACCATTGATGGCCCCTTTTACAGATTCAAATCCTCTTTTTGCTGCTTTTCGGCGTTCCCGGAATGACATAGGGTTCATCTCGAAAAAGGCGTTGTCGTACTCAGTCGGCTGAAAAAGTATTATATCTCCTTTAAAATCAGGATCTTTTCTGTATAAATCAATACCGTGCATGAGCCGGGTATGAAGCATTGATCGCATCACCTGATTCAGGACGGCGTAAATCCCATCTTCCGCAATACGAAATCGGCCTCCATTTTCTTCTTTGTAGTGCATTGAAAACGAATCGCAGTTAAACGGACGGAAAGGATTATAACATATAATCAGATCCGCATCTTTGGTTATGGCCAGATCCATGCTTGCCGTTTTTACCACGGCTCCATCGACATAATCCGCATCCCCAATGGTCACAGGCTTGTAAAAAAGCGGTATGGCAATGGATGCCTGCATAGCCTTTGAAATCAGTATGTTGTGAACATAATCGTGCCCGAAAATCACCCGTTCCGCAGTATTCAGATTCGTGGCAATAATATAAAGTTCTTTGCCCTTCTTTTTGTAAAGAGATCTGAAATCATTGCAAAGATCATTATTTTCCAGGTTTTCTCTGTTAGACTGTTCAAATTTGTCTGTTCTGAAGATGCCGTTCGGAATAAAGTGCCACGGCAGAGAGGTTTGTCGGACTGTCAGCTCCTTCCGCCTGAGACAATCTTTCACAAATTGTCTCACATTTCCATAACCGGGTCTGGATATAATATTCAGGAGTGACTTCCGGAAATCCTTTTTGAATATGTTATTGGCCATCAGGAAATCGGGAACACCTCTCAGAATTATCGTCGCACTATGCTCAAGGACGCGACTCGGGATTGTCAGGATATCCATGTAATTGAGTGCATAAAGTTCTGATGCCCGGATGGGATCAAGGATGCCCCGCATTCCTTCCAGACTGTGCGAAACATCATCCACCGAAATGCCGTTTGCAAGATACGCGGAAATCATGGCCCCCGCGCTTACGCCCACAAACAAGTCAAAATCTTCAATTTTTCGATTGAGCATGAAACTGTTAAGCACCCGTAATCCGCCAAGCTTGAAAGCACCGCCTGAAATTCCTCCCCCTGAAAGAACCAGAGCGATTTTAGGGTCAGGTTTGGGATGGCTCAGATCACTTTTCTGTACAATAGTAATTCCCATATATGCTTCACCGATTCTTTTTTTTTAACATTCGTCAACTGCACAGATAAAATCTGTGGGTGAACCTGCCAAAGCCCGTAACAAAAAATCCCGTCCGGCCACCTGAGAAATGTTGCGGACGGGATTGCAAATCCCGTCCGGCCCGCCATCTGAGAAATGTTGCGGACGGGATTGCAAATCCCGTCCGGCCCGCCACCTGTGGCCAGGTACTTAATCCGTTTTTATAAAATTGATGAATAGTTCAGGATGAGTAATCCAGGCTGAACACATCCTTGCCTTATTTCTGATAATGCCTGACGTTTTTTTTGGAGGATGAATCCCCTTTTTCCTCGACCGGGTTGCTCTCAGTCTGCAATTTTTCCAATTTTTCAACCGTTTCAGCCAACGAACTGATTTTGGTGGTAAGTTCAGCCACCTGCTCTTTTGTGGCAAGATTCATTTTGTCCAAAACCTCACTGATTCGCTGGTCTGTTTTGTCGCTGATCCACGCCTTGAAATTTTCGGCCCGCCCCAGCAACTCTTTTTTAAGCTTGTTGCCTTCAGACTCAGTAAGCTCCTTGTTTTTGACCAGCAGGCTGACCAGTTTGTCAACTTCATCCTCGGCCATGGTCAGAGCATTCTGCCATACTGAAGAGTATTTCTTGGCGTAGCCGATGACGGTCCCGCTACCTTTTCGAAGCAGATCAAGCAGGATTCCGGACACTTCGGTGTCATTCTCTGCTTTTTCTCTGGACAGGATTTGGGAAAGAACCGATGAAGTCAGATCCTCGCCTGTTTCGTTATCTTCAATCAGAACTTCTTCGCCAGCTTTGATCATCGCCAAAAGATCATCAAGCGAAATGTATTTTTTCTCTGTCGTATCATAGAGTTTGCGATTGGCATATTTTTTTATCTTGCGCGACATAACTTCCTCCCATGTAAATTAAGTTGAAAGTGAAAAGTTGAAAGTGAAAAATTGAAAGTGAAAAATTGAAAGTGAAAAATTGAAAGTGAAAAATTTAAAATTCCTTCGGTTTTCAACCTTCAACCTTCAACCTTCAACCTTCAACCTTCAACCTTCAACCTTCAACTTTTCACTTTTTACCTTTCATTTTTCACTTTCAACTTTTATTCCGTGTTTCAGACAGAAGATTTCCCGCTCAGGGAATCCACTCTGGCACCCAGCGTTTTCATGGCATCATTCAACTGCTCAACCTCTTTCCTGCTCGGCAGGCTCATTTTATCCACAACCATTTTAAAGCTGTCGGCGACTTTCTCTTCCACTGTTTTGATCACAGAAGATTCAGCCTTCAGGCTTTTGCCCTTTTCAATGAAACGATCCGCCAAAAGACGAAGATCCTTTTCCATGCCTTCCTTGAAATCTTTTCCACTTTCAACAGTCTTTCGGACATACTTTTCATTATAGTCCTTCAGCACTGTCATGCAGGTGTCTGCAACTTCCTGAGCAGTTCTGACGATGAAAAACTGGGAATCGGCATTGGGGGTTTCCTGATTTACAGTTTGGATACTTGTCATGGTTACATCCTCCTTATATAATTATATGGTTTAATTTTTTTATTACACAGGAATTTATAAAATAAATTCCAAGTCTTCCCGCAGTCATTTTCGATCTGCTGCTTGTAAGCAAAAGTCAGAAAGTCCATGACGCATTGCGTTATGTCCTAAATATGACGCATTGCGTTATGACTGTCAAGTTTTTTTCTGCATTTTTTTAATTTTGCAAATATTGGGGGAACCGTTCAGACAAGTTTTCATTACAGCCCTTCAGAACCCACCATTTTGCAAAAGTCAGAAAGTTCATGACGCATTGCGTTATGTTCTAAATATGACGCACTGCGTTATGCCTGTCAAGTTTTTTTCTGCATTTTTTTAATTTTTGCAAATATTGGGGGAAATAAATATTTATGAATATATAAATATTTCAAAAGGTTAATTTCAGAAGTGTTTCAGGATGGGTGATATTCAGTCGTTCAAGATCAGTCCGAACTGCCGAAGCTGATTATAACGCTTTTAGGGATGCCTGAAATCAGCCCTGCGTCGCACCTTTTTAACCACAAAGGGCACAAAGGGGGCACAAAGCTTGAACCCGGGCACAAAGCTTAAACCTGCACGTTCGGCCGGATATGTCTGAGGGCAGGTGCGGGAGCCTCCCCTGAATCCGTTATAATCAGAAAATTTCCTCTGAATTTTCCACTTATCTCCCTGTATCAGATTATATAATGGAAAGCAAGGAAAAAAATGGGTGTGTCCTGGGCTGATGAAAATGTCACAAACAGAGTTGCCAATTGTGATCCCGTTTTTGTTTCGCCTATTTTTTTTAACTTAAAAATCAGTCGGTTACAAAATAGCCGGAACAAAAACGGGATCAGCTTTCTGAGAGCATCAACAACAGATTCATCACCCCAGATGGAAACCGCTTTTAATGAATTGATAAAAAAAATATAACCCATCAAGGTATTATGAATTGGCCTGAAAATTTTTTTGACCAGACAGCAATAGAACAAGAAAATACTATTTTAGCCGGCATGCAAAAAAGGCAAGTTATAATAGATTAAAATCGCCGAACTTCGTTCCCACGCTTTTTCCACTTTGAACTTTTCATTTTTCACTTTTCATGAAATATCTTTCCGCACAAATGGCACACACTGTATTCAGCACGACAGTATCCCTTCTCGGTCCTGCTTTCCCCTCAAGGATGTTCTGGATAATCCGGGCGTTTTCCCTGCCACTCTTCCGACGATGACTTCCTCCATTGTTTTTTCCATTTCGGACTCGGATAAACTTTCTCCCATAACGACTTTCTGGATTGATTCCCTGATCATTTTATCTCCTCTTTATTTCCTGTTTCCGGATGCAAACCGCCTGAAGGCGGAACTGCGAACTGACTGACAATTTTTTTGTCAAATGCTATAATCCCGAGAGCCGTAAGCTCTTAAACTGCTGGCACCTGTATTTTCAGGACTGACAGTTCCTCTGCGGGGTTACTTTCAACCTTTCACTGTCGAATATCTAATCAAGAAATTTGCGCGGAAAAGAAAGATCTTCCACCAATTCCTTTTTGTGCAAAATCATCAGGGTTGAAGTTCCATGTGTCAGGATATCGCCGTTGCTATTTGTAATCTCTGCCTCTGCATAGCAAATTTTTTTTCCGACCTTTATCTGCAAACCCTTTGCAAAGAGCTTTCCCGATTTCGCGGGGGCCAGATAGTTCAACTTGAGGTCAACAGAAGTCAGCCACGCGTCAGGGTCATTCAGTTCATAATATACTGACCAAAAGGCAACCGTATCAATTAACGACGCAAACATCCCCCCATGGACAACGCCCATAAGCTGTCTGTGCTTCTCCTGAATATCAATTTCAATGGCTGCATATCCGACACCGATATCCACCAGTTTCATGGAAAGCAGTGAGGGATAGGGTGAGGTATTGATAATACTGCAAAGTTTTTTTACATGTTCGGGATTCGGTTTTTTCATACGCTGATTTCTCCAATTCTTCATCATATCGGCCAATAAAATTTTGCAGGCAGAATGCCATATAATTTCAAATATTTTTTTTATCATAAATAGAGAATTATATAAAATAACTGAGAGTTCTGTCTTATAGCTGACATCCGAATATCCATCATTCTTTTTTTTATATATTAATTTTCTCTTTGTTTCAAGCACTTTTATTATAAAAAATTGGGGGATGGAAATGCAGGCTGATCCACAGCAAAGTGGCAAATTCTGTCCACCGAATACTCTCACCGCCCCATTGACTTGTGTTGCTGCCCATTCTGATAAAAAATTGAAAGTGAAAAATTGAAAGTGAAAAATTGAAAGTGAAAAGTTGAAAGTGAAAAGTTGAAAGATGAAAGTTTGAGCTTGCTTGTTTGAAGATAAACGGCTATGCCCCGCCATTACGCTCCCCATGCGACTGGGCCAATGTCTCCAATTCCTCATCATACTGGCTGATAAGATTCTCATAAGCAAAACGTCCGGCTGATTCGGAAAGCTTTTCACGCTTTTTTGAAAACTGGGAGTGATTTGCGATAAAAAAAGAAAGCTTTCTGATCAAGTCAGCCTGATCGTTGCAGAGACAGTCCGAATGAAATGATTTCGGAATGATTTCCGGGTAGGACAGCCGGTTCGGCAGGAGGGGAAAACATCCGTAACGGACAGCTTCAATGACCGAAATACCGAAATTTTCCTGTGTCGCCGTGCTGACCACGACAGAACCCTGCTTGAGCATATCAAGATATTCCTCTCTGGATTTTAGGTAGCCGTATCGGATAATCCGATCTCCGTAACGCTCTCTGGCACTGATAAATGCCTTGGGAACCACCTGGAAATTCTCACCGAGAAGTGCCAGACGAAATTCCAGCCCCCGCCCAAGCACTGCGTCCAGTGCATCAAAAAAGTGTTCCGGATTTTTATCAAATTCCCATCGGTGATTCCAGATAATCAGCGGCTGAGAATCATCAGAAAAGGGCAGAGCATCTCTTTCGGCCGGAAACTGACATCCCGGATAAAGTACGCCGGATCTGGAGCGGATCGCCTCAGTGACCCATTTCGGCTGATATTCGGGCATCATTCTGAGAAAAGCGGGAAGCCCTGAGAAAAAAGCGTCAAAATGGGTATGAGAATTGAACAGAATCCGTTCCGCAGCCAACGCCGTGGTGATATTGGTGAAGCCGAACTGAAAATCCATGCTTTCCCCGGGAGCCAGGGGATAGGTGATCTGATTTTCATGAAAATACACCATGGCAGGGGGGCAGGACGGCCCGCAAAGTGCCTTGAAATCCGAAAGGCTCATAATATCTGTGACAATCAGTCCGTCGTACATTTCAAGCGAAGACACTTTTTTGAAGAAATATAACGCGGCCCCCCGCATCCGCCACTTCCAGAAGCGGGCAGGCAGTGTAAGCAGATCAATCGTATGTCTTGAATTGGCGATCCAACCCTCCGCGAAACTCCGATGTGAACCGCCAAAAAAAGGCTCCAGAAATAGAAATCTCAAGGATTACAGCCTCCAATATGCGATATTCATGTCTTTTGCCTCCGCGGGGCTGAAAGCACCTTTCAGATCAATAACAACAGAGGCACCTTTTGTGCAGAGACGGACAATCTTTGAAAGCCCGAGTTCCCTGTAAGCATCGTGTATCACCGCGATGATAACCCCGTCAACGCCTGCGAGGTCTTCCATTTTTATAAGTTTCACGCCATAGTATTTTTTTGCCTCTTCGGGATCCGCAAGAGGATCATGAACAAGAACGTCTATTTCATATTCCTCCAGTTCACTGATCATATCCACCACTTTCGTGTTTCTGAGGTCCGGGACGTTTTCCTTGAAAGTAATTCCCAATATGGCGATTTTTGCACGGCGGACCTGTTTCCCCAGTCCTATGAGCATTTTGACAGTACGCTCCGCGATGAATTTGCCCATGCTGTCGTTGATCCGCCGGCCTGAGAGGATCATTTCCGGATGATAGCCCATGGATTCGGATTTGAAAGTCAGGTAGTACGGGTCCACACCGATGCAATGGCCTCCTACCAGCCCGGGTCTGAAAGGCAGAAAATTCCATTTGGTTCCGGCAGCTTCAAGCACCTCCGAAGTGTCTATACCCATTTTGTCAAAGATCATGGACAGTTCATTCATCAGTGCAATATTCAGATCTCTCTGCGTGTTTTCAATCACCTTGGCGGCCTCTGCCACTTTGATGGAAGATGTCTGGTGAAGCCCTGCTTTTACGATTTTGCCATAAACGCCGGAAAGCAGCGTGAGTGTGTCCGGATCCGAACCTGAAACGATTTTCACAATATTCTCAAGCGTACGAACCTTATCTCCCGGATTGATCCGCTCCGGAGAATAGCCCACCGTAAAATCCTTGCCGAATTTGAGGCAGGACTCCCGTTCCATTATGGGAACGCATTCTTCCTCGGTGGCCCCGGGATACACAGTTGATTCAAATACGACGCAGGAACCTTTCACGAGATGCTTTCCCACTATCGCTGACGCGCCGTGCAATGGTGTCAGATCAGGGATGCGATACTTGTCAATGGGCGTGGGAACCGCGACGACAATCAGTCTGCATCGGGAAAGTTCTTCGGGGTTGCTCGTGTAAAGCATCTTTGCACTTGCCAGGTCGTTATCAGAAATTTCCAGGGTTCGGTCATGGCCGGATTCGAGTTCTTTAATCCGCTCCTCCTTGAGATCATATCCGACAACTTCAAAATGTTTTGACAGATGTACCGCCAAAGGGAGGCCCACATATCCCAGACCGACAACCGCCAGTTTGTCCTCACGCGACACCAATGATTCATAAGTTACCATGTTCTGTTGTTCCTCCGTCAATCTTTTAATTATATTAAGAAATTATAAAATCGGATTCAGGCAGATGTCTGAAGTTTCCAATACCTCGGAAGTCATTGCTGAGGTCCCGGATTTGCCAATCCGGGCCTATCGGTTTTTTTGATCTGTCTGAAGAATTCTCGAAGATTGATCTCCCAGCTTTACGCCGTTCCGATAAAAAAGGCTCTGAAAGAGGATTCATCCTTTTCCATGGCTGCATTTATCTGTTCAAGAAATCTCGTTTTCTCTTTATGAAGTTTTCCTTCGAGATTAATATAGTTCGTGTAATGGTCACTTGCAAGATATGAATCCCCATGGAGATTTGTTATGAGCAAAGCGATCTCCTCCAAGACCTCATGGGGGCCGAGCATCTGAAATTCATTGTTCTGAAGCTCCTTCAAAAGAGGGGTCCCGACTTTTGGGACAAAGGTGCGGAGCCTTATGAAATCAGGCTCAATCTGATTCAGCACCTTTGCGGATTCAAGCGCATGAGGTCTTGTCCGGTCCTTGCCGCCTATTCCCAGGATGACGTACATGCTGAGTTCCATTCCAGCTTCCATTACCCATTTTCCAGCCTGAATCTGCTGGAGGCTGTCTGTGCCTTTCCTGATACGCTTCAGCACCACATCATCCCCGGACTCCAGTCCTGCATGGATTCTTGTCAGACCGGCTTGGGCCAGGCGTCTGAGGTCTTCCGGTCCTTTTTTGTGGATGAATTGCGAAGAGCCATAAACGGTAATCCGTTCCAAGTGGGGAAACACCTCTCTGGAGAAGCGGCATATTTCACAGAGGTCATCTGTTTTCATGGCAATGGTGTTTCCCGCAGGAAAAAACAGGGTCCGGACATGTTCCCCGTAAACTTCCCGCGCTTCCAAAATGTCTTCCTTTATCTCAGGCGTTTTTCGTATCTTAAACTGGGGACCGTTTTTGTAGATCATGCAGAAAGTGCATTTGTTGTGGGGACACCCCGCGGTGGCCTGAATCAGCAGAGAATTTGCCTCACTGGGAGGGCGATATATGGGGCCTTCGTAGCGCATAAAACCACATTGATATTGTTATCAGGCGATTTACCAGTCGGGGTCTTGCGTTTTGATAAAAATTGCCAGTTGTTTGACAACGCCTTTTCCCCAGTCATTAACGGTCATTTGTTCCAAGATAGTGATCATAAAAGATACCGTCGCAGATTGCAAGCTTATATTTTGATCTGAGTGTAACCAAAATAGAACACAGATGATATGAATGACACGGTTTTTCGCAGATATATGTAATAAATTCATATACATCAATGTCATTTGTGCATAGGACAAAAAAATGAGTGGGAAAACCTGACTTTTTTCCGGCAGCCGGAGAATCGCATGTTCGGGAAAAAGTGGCACTGGTTCAGTTGAATGGGAATCGTATTAAAATCAGGTGGTTGTCAAAATATGCAAAAAGACTGATAACTGTCTGTTTTTAAACGGTATATGGGCTGATTTTCTTAAAAAATCCCATTGAACTGAACCAGTGCCGCATACAGGAGACCGGGAAAAAAATCCGGGTTTTTCTTCCCGCAATTTTTTGTACACAGAAACAGGCATTTTCTGAATGCTTAAAAATATATTCATGTTTCAGAGAGTTGAATGAGAAAGGCTTTTATTTCTGCACACTTAGGACAGAAAATTTAATCATTGACACCCGCCATATTCTATGATAAATTGCCAAATTTTCAGTAATTATTTTTTTGATAAGAGTTGCCAGCAATGCCGAAACAGGCTCCGCGGGATATTCTTTTCCGAAAATAGCCTAAATATTAGTGAGCAGTTACCGGAGATCAATGGCAACTAACAACTGACAATGGTTGGGACAGTTTTTATTTTGCACAGTTTTATTTTGCACAGTTTTTATTTTACATGGGTTGAAAATTTTCAACGTGGGAATTTGAATCCTTTATGATTTCAGGAGATTATAATTTTATGTGTTCTGGTTTGCAAAAACTGTCCGAATGATTGGCGGAAAGAGGTTTATTATGAAAACAAAGATTGTGGAAGACCTGATGGTTCCTCTTGCCGAATATGCAACGGTTTCAAAGGAGGCTACATTATATGATGCTGTTGTAGCTCTTGAAAAAGCCCAGGAGGATTATATCAAGAGCCATTACCCGCACAGGGCAATTCTGGTATATGATGAAAATCGGAAAATTGTAGGCAAGGTAAGCCAGTTGGACATACTGAGGGCTTTGGAACCGCAATATGATCAGATGTTGGAAAAAAAAGGGGGATCATTGGTGCGTTTTGGTTTCAGCCGGAGTTTTCAGAAGTCAATGCTTGAGCAATACAAGCTGTGGGACAAGCCCCTCGGCAATATTTGCAAAAAAGCCACAGAAGTAAGAGTAAGGAATTTTATGTACACTCCCGGCCAAGATGAATATGTTGATATGCACGCAACACTGGATGAAGCCATCCACCAACTGGTTTTGGGGCATCATCAGTCTTTGCTGGTGGCAGAAGGCGAGCAGATTGTGGGAATCCTGAGGCTGACAGATGTGTTTATGGCAATTTTTGGAGTGATTATAAGTTCATGCAAAAGTTAAACAGTTCATTGCAATGATTCGGACAATTTTCATTTTACATGGATTGAAAATTTTAAGGGTGAAATCGGATCCCCTGATTTCAGAAGATTATGATTTTATGAGCCTGATTTGTAAAAACTGTCTGAAACCATCAACCATTAATAACGATTGCCAGAAATTAAGTTAAGGAGGATTGAAATGACAACGGATGTTGACATTTCTGGAAAAGTGAATTTTGATTGGAAACGCCTTATATATCTTTTTTTGGGCATAGTGCTTTTCCTTGTTGTGTATTGTTCGCCCCAGTGGCCTGATGCCGTGGACCCCATGGGAAAACACTTCGCTTTGTCCAAAGAGGGGAAAGGTGCTTTGGCCGTATTTCTGCTGGCAGGAACATGGTGGGTGTTTGAGGTTGTGCCAATAGGTGTGACCAGTCTGGCCATTGGTGCCCTTCAGGTTCTTTTTCTGATTCGACCGGCAAAAGAGGCGTTTGGAAACTTCATGGCCCCTTCGGTTCTGTTCATCTTTGCTTCTATTGTTATCGGTCAGGTTTTCACAAAAACGGGGCTTACAAAGCGGTTGGCTTACAAGATGCTTATCGTTGTGGGGGAAAGAACCAGCATGATATACCTGGGCTGTTTTCTTGTAACTGCTGCCCTGACCCATATCATGGCCCATACCGCGGTGGCAGCAACCATTTATCCCCTTCTGCTGGCCATTTATGCGCTCTACGGGGAAGGGGACAAGCCCACCAAGTTCGGAAAAGGACTTTTTATCGGCATGGCCTACGTTGCCGGAGCAGGAAGTATTGTCACCCTGCTCGGTGCTGCGCGCGGTGCTGTGGCTATCGGTTTCTACAATAATGTTGTGGGAGAGTCTGTTTCTTTTTTTCAACTGAGTTATTATATGTTCCCCATCGGATGGCTGATGACCTTTCTCCTGTGGGGATTTTTTATGATATTTTTCAAACCTGAAAAGGCAACCATCCCCGGTCTGAGGGAGAAAGCGAGGCAGCTGGACGCTGAACAGGGACCCATTACCAGAAAAGAGATTCTGGCATGTTCTATTATTGGGGGGTGTATTCTGGTACTGGCCTTGCAGTCCTTTTTTCCTGAACTGAAGGCCATTAACAAGTCAGCGATCATTCTTACTTCAACGATCCTGTTTTATGTCCTCAGAATTCTGGATATTAATGATCTTGAAGAAGTTCCGTGGAACATTATCCTGCTCTTTGCCGGGGCCATGAGCATAGGGATCTGTCTGTGGGAAACAGAGGCAGCCAGATGGCTGGCTGTGAACTGGCTTGTGATGTTCCAGAACGCCCACTGGTTCATCTTTGTCATGAGCATTGCATTTTTCGTCATGATGATGACAAACTTTATCATGAACGTGGCAGCCATTGCCATATCACTGCCGGTTGCGCTTGTGATTGCCCCTTATCTCGGTGTTGCACCGGACGTTATTCTTTTTGCCTCGCTGGTGACAGCCGGCATGCCGTTCCTTTTTCTTGTAGGAGCAGCCCCCAACGCCATTGCCTACGACTCAAAGCAGTTTACAACCGGAGAATTCTTTCTGTACGGAATTCCCGCCAGTATTCTTCTCATGATTGTGGTCGGTTTCGCAGTTTATTTTCTCTGGCCGCTCATGGGGATGCCTGTTACGATCTAAGTATCTATCAGACATCATAAACGCTCCCGCGGGATTGACAAATCCGGCGGGTCTGCATAAAACTCGTTACGAGGCTCTGCATAAAACCTGATTCTGACGGATTTTGTGGCTGATTTCAGCCAGTCACGATCCTGAAAGTCAGCCTGCCGGGACATGCCTAAGAACAAACCGCGGATGGATGCGGATGAGTCTGCCCGACACACAGGATGTCTGCGTTCATCCGCGTTTATCTGCGGCTCACAATTTTCAGTCCGTGTCGGAAACCACAAAAAACGTCAGAACCAGATTTATTTTGTAATCAGAGGATTGAACAGATCAGTAATATCTGACTTGACGTGAACATTCATTTACGATCACGTTTACACTCTTTCTGGCAAACATTATTTTAAACACTGCAGAACCGGGACCAATTTAACAATCTGAAAAGGAGAGGCCCATGACATCGGCTCGCCGATGACATACGCGCAGATGAAAATCCCGGGGTTGTAGGGTGGGTGGAGGATTTCGATTTTTTACGCAGTAAAAAACGAAACCCGCAACCCACCTTGATAAACACACAAACGAAATCATTA
>Ga0190283_1000407_pt1 | contig 22830 bp, 21 predicted proteins | sample 48691801_MG_FD_161669 | JGI IMG/M metagenome (GOLD analysis project Ga0190283, IMG submission 161669) | Hydrothermal vent microbial mat bacterial communities from Southern Trench, Guaymas Basin, Mexico - 4869-18-0-1_MG | ecosystem: Environmental > Aquatic > Marine > Hydrothermal vents >...
TCCAAATTACTTTCCTCATTTCTGTAAAATAAATGCTAATATATTAATTAACTACTTTCTATTTCACAAACAGGAAAAAATGTCAGATTTTTAAATATTGTAGATTTCCTTTCTTTTTTTAATATAAATTCTATTAATTCAGCTACCTCGGTCGGCTCTATAAGATATTTTTTCTTTTCATTTCCAAAAATATAGTTGCACTTTTCCCACATAGAAGTATTTATCCCACCGGGACAGAGGTTTATTACATGAATATTATAATCTATTAAATATTTCGAGATCGCTTCACTAAAACCATTTATTCCAAATTTTGATGCAGAATAGATACTTGCATCTTTATTAATGGCCCGTAGCCCCGCAGTAGAAGACATATTAAAAATATAGCCGCTTTTAGCTTTTATCATCACTGGTGCAATAAGATGTGTCAGGTAGATCGTCCCCTTTAAAGTTACATCTACCATAAGGTCTATATCGTCTTTATCAAGCTTATCAAAGGACTTTAATATTCTCGCTGCAGCATTATTTATTAGGACATCGATTGTGCTCCATTTCTTTACAACCTGATCGATTGCTGTTTTTATGCCATCATAATCTGTAATATCTAAACTGAAAATCAGAATATCTCCACCCTTTTTATTTATATCCTTCTCAAGAGCTTTTAGATTCTTGCTATCTATATCTATTGCTGCAATTTTTATGCCCAAGTCTGCAAAATGAGTACAAAGGCACTTGCCCAGCCCCCCGCCGGCTCCGGTAATAACTGCAACCCTGTCTTTTAAATCATTTACCATCTACAATTACCCCTTCAAGTATTATTAATAATAGTAGAACCATTATAGTTATTTAGTGCGCCAGTATGCAATACTGGCAACAGGTACTGCTCTTGATTATATGCAATCGCTTAATCTTTAATAAAAACAGTTTTCCCCGCATTATTGATATCTGACGCTACTTCAAATGCCTTTTGTGCATCATTAAAAACATACCTGCCGGTTACGATACTGCTAAATGAAAGTCTATTGGCCAGCATAAATTCTAATAGCTCATAATATTCTGGAAGCGTAAACACCCATGAACCCCTAAATGTGATCTGTTTTACCACAAGTTCGCTTATATCCATTCTGTCGCTCATTTTATATTTTCTTCTGCCTCTTCCGATTACTGCCAGATGGGCTCCATTTCCGGCAATATCAATAGCATCTGCAAGACCTTCGGGATGCCCGCTGGTATCAAAGATGCGTACTGGCTGTTTTCCGGACATGCGGTCCTTTATTTGTTTTACAAGGGGTTTATCTTTATCGGGGCAGAAGGCATTTATTCCATGTTTTACCGCAAAGTCGACTCTTTTTTTACTTATATCAAAAGCAACCGTCTTCCATCCTTTTGCCCGGGCAAGCATACTGGCGACTATACCTATCGGTCCAAGCCCTACTACTGCAATATAGCCATCTGATGCAAAATCATCTAACTTTTTTAGTGCCGCATATCCAGTGCCTGCAGAACATGCCATAAATGTCGCGTCTTCAAATGGGAGCTCTTCTGGAAAGGGGCAGCAATATTTTTCTTCTGCCAGAATAAATTCACTCATCACTCCATGCATTCCCCAGCCGTAAGCTCGCTTATTCTCACACCACCCAAAAACACCTTCATGACAATATGCACATTTTCCACAGCCTATATAATGATATATGCAGACACGGTCACCTACTTTTACGCTTTTTACACATTTTCCCGTCTTACAGACAATCCCTCCGGCTTCATGTCCCATTATCAAATTTTGTCTTTCTCCTATTTGGTCCCATGTCATCCTGAATGTATGGATATCGCTGCCGCATATACCAATAGATTTTATGTCTATAAGTACCTGGTTTTCACCTGGTTCCGGTATTTCGAAATTCCTTATTTCTACTTTGCCATCTCCAACCGGCACTATGCCTTTCATCATTTAACCTCTCTATCGATAAAACAATTTAGTATTTAAGCCCCTGCGTACCAATACCCTGAACAAACCACTTCTGAGCAAAAATATACATGATCAATAATGGTAATGTCGCTAGAAATGCTGATGAGAGCATAAAACTGGTAGAGGCATAGGATTCAGGATTTGAAAGCCCTGCAATCTTTGTAGTCAAAACCTGCATTTTTCCTGATTGAAGCACTATAAGCATCCACATATAATTATTCCAGGTAAATAATGATACCAGGGCAGCTATAGTTGAAAATGCCGGTTTTGAAAGTGGCAGTATGATCCTTATAAAAGTAGAAGCCGTACTGCACCCATCTATTTTTGCGGCATCAAAAAGATCATCGGGTATTGTGCTGAAATAGTTTCTAAAAAAATATGTCGGCATAATAATATTAGCCAGTAGCGGAATTATAGCACCCTGAAATGAATCCAGCATGCCCATCTTAGCAACCAAAACAAAACGCGGAACGATTGCAATCTGCCAGGGAACAAATACTGCAGCAATAATAATATAAAATAATATATTTTTACCGGGTAATTTCAATTTTGCAAAAGCAAAACCAAGCATTGAGGCTAATATGCATACTCCCAGCGTAACAGCTACAGTTATAATAAATATATTTAAATAGCTTCTCCAGCCAAGAAACTTTAGGGCCTGCAGTATGCTATCAACAAAAAAAGGCCTGGGTATATATTCCGGAGGTTTTGAAAATATCTGCTTCTCCGTCATAAAAGATCCGGAAACCATTAAATAAAAAGGAAAAGTGAATATTAAGCCTCCAATAGTCAGAAAAAGATATACAAAAAATTTTGGAATATATCTATGCTTAATTCTTTTTAAATCAATATTTCTTAAACTCATAAAATCCTACTATCTACTATACTGTCTTATATTGTCTTCTTACTATAGGTATGGCAATTACAGCAAATAATATAAAAAACATGAAAGCTATAGCAGAAGAATAACCTACATTAATATCTTCTACACCTGTTTTAAATATATAATATGCAAAAATATTGGAAGCATTCAGCGGTCTGCCTTCAGTCAGTACTTTTACCTGTTCAAAACCATTAAAAAATGAATTAGAAACACTCAATATACTTATTAATGTGACGGTCGTTTTTACAGCAGGCAGCGTGATATATCTTAGAAGTCCAAGTTCGCGGCAGCCATCGATCTTCGCTGCCTCATATTGTTCAGAAGGAATATTACGAACATGAGCCAGATATAGTATGGTGTAAAATGGCACAGATTTCCAAACAATGATTATGGAGATTGCAAAAAGTACCGTTTTAGTGTCGGTAAGCCAATTAATGTTCTTATCAATAAAAAATAATAGATTATTTATTAACCCATTCGAAGGACTGTATATGTACCTGAACATAATGGATATAGAAACTCCGGACGCTATTATCGGTAAAAAATAAATTGATTGAAAAAAACCTCTCATAATTGTTATTTTTGAAAGTAAAATAGCTATTATCAATGGCAGGATCACCATTGCAGGAATGGTATAAAGGAAATAGAGAAATGAATTCAGAGTTATTTGAGGGATCAGAGGATCTTCGGTAAAAAGCTTTATAAAATTATCCAGACCTATAAACTTCATCGGTGTAAATATATCCCACTTAAAAAAACTTAAAATAAGGCTCATTATATTTGGACCCCAATTAAATAATATAAATAAAGAATATCCCGGTATTATGAATAACAGTGCTAAAATATATTCACTTCGTCTGGATCTTCCCATATTATCTCTTAATTTCATATTAAATGACCTTTGAAAATTATTTTTGAAATTAAACAACCTGCGGATGTCTGGTTTTCAGACTACGCTGAAAACCAGACATCTTTTTCCTTAAAAAACAATATTATCAGTCCAGAAGCCTGTCATCTGGATTTTCCTCAAGATATTGAGTTATCTGATAATTAATCAGCTCAGCTGCTTCGTCAAGCGCCACCTGTACATCTGCCCCCTCAACATTTACCCTATACATTGCATCAATCAGGGCATTGCTAACATTTCCAAAGTCCCACCAGGGAACAAAAGGTATTGTTATGGCCTCTTCAAGCTGCGCGGACCATGCACCCAGATTATATGGCGGGGTTTCTGCACCAAGGAAGGCTTCATTGTCCATCATGCTCTTAAGAGGCGGAACCAATCCACCAGCATTTATGAATGGCAACATTCCTTCGTCAGTAAAGTATGCTGAAATAAATTCTATAGCTGCTTCAATATTCTCACTGTCTTTAGAGATTCCATATCCCATTCCTCCGGCAAAACTAACATGGGATCCTTTAGGACCGGCAGGGAATATTTGTAAGTCAAAGTCTATATCCGGTCCGGCACTTTTTATATTAGGAATCGCAGGAGGATTAACTACCGTCATGGCGCATTTACCCAGGCCAAAAGCATTATAGGCTCCTCCAACTTCGGCTTTAAGCTCTTCAGGCATTATAAAACCATCTTTATATAAGGCAAAGATCATTTCCAATGCTTCAACAGCTTCGGATGAGTTTACATTGTATTCATAATTTGGAGTATTGCCTGCGTCAAAACCGTAAGCTGCCATAGGCGGCATAAATGCCCAGAATATATTATTGGGTGCAAAGCCATAAATTGTCTCACCATCAACTTCTATTGTCAGAGCCTCTACTGCCTCAGCAAAATCCGCATAGGTCCAATCATCACTGGGATATTCCCGGCCAGCATCATCAAACATCTTCTTATTGTACGCAATGACCATAGAATCTGCAGATTTAGATAAAAATTGAATCTTGCCATCTATTGTTGTGCCGGCCTTCAGGGCCACATCCGCAAAATCATCAAGCACAAATCCAAAATCCCCATTTTCAAGATAAGGACGAAGGTCCAGGGCCAGACCATTTTTGGCGAAGAAATTATTCCATGCACCGGGAAAAACTAAAACATCCGGCACATTTCCAGCCGCAGCTCTGGTGAGCATCTGCTCTTTATATTCTTGAAATGCAAAGTATTCTATTTCCATCTTAAGATTCGGATATTTCTTTTGAGCAATACTCAACATATTTTCAAGATTTGCTACATCCTGTTCATCCTTTGCAGTAGGCCCGTGCAGAGTCACTGAAATTGTAATATCATCCATTATTATTTCCCCTTCAGCTTCTTCTTCAACAGCCTCTTCTTCCCCGGTGGCTTCTTCCACAGTCTCTTCGGCTGCTTCTTCAGTGGTTTCTTCCACAGTCTCTTCGGCTGCTTCTTCTTTACATCCCATTAAGCTAAATGATGCAAACATGCTTATAACCAATGCAAGTGCAAGCACCATCCATATTTTCCTTTTCATTTTCACTCCTTTGTGTTTTACATTTCTTAAAACTGTAATATACTCTTTATTGAGATTTGTTTGGAACTTCAACTACTCAAATTCTTGTTTTTCAAGCAAATCTCCTAATAAATCAATATTTTTCTCATAAAATCACCTCCTGTCTTAATTAATATTTTCGCAAAAATCCATCACCTCCTAAACTACAGTTTTTAATAATAATATTTTTATAATGTTGCTACTGATTGTCTCTCAACCAGTGTCGGTATAACTACATTCTCTATATTTTTATACTTACCTTTTTCAATCTTATTAACCAGGTTGTCAACAGCAATTTTGCCCAATTTGGCCAGGTCATTATCAATAGTTGTTAATTTTGGACTGGTTAGCTCAGAAAAAAGCTGATTATCAAAGCCTATTACTGATATATCACCGGGTATCTTTATGCCGCTTTGCCCCATATAGTCAATAAGGTATATTGCAATAGGATCCATCGTGGCATATATAGCAGTAATATCTTTCTCTATAATCTTTTTAGTATTCTCTTCAAAATAATCCTTAATATAATTAAAATCTTTTGTTGGTTTTTGACATGCTATTTCCATTATAAATTTTTCTTTTATTTTTGATTTATTTAAAGCGTCAACAAAGCCGTCAACCCTACTCTTCATAATGCTATATTTAATTTCTCTGGTAATAATTCCAATTTTTTTATGGTTGTTTTTTATTAAATATTCAGCTGCAATCTTTCCTCCATGGTAGCTATCAACTATAGCAGAGGGTATTTTACTATTATTCAGACGTCCTTCAGTAAAAACTACCGGCAAACCTCTGGAATTAATAATATTTAACAGTTCCAAACTTTGATCTCCTCCGGATATGCCGCCTCCTGCCATTATTACTCCATCAATTGTCCTTTCATCAATGGATTTTAAAATTTCTACCTGACGATCGTGATTTAAATTAAAATTAAATAGGTTTAGATTATATCCATGTTTGGCCAGATTAGATTCAACACTATCGATCAATTCCAATAGCTTTAACTGGATCAGTACCGGTGTTATTAATGCAATAGTTCTCATTTTCCTGGTTTTTACTGCCTGTGCAAATCTACTTGGCCTATAATTGTGTTTTTTGCATATCTTCTCTATTTTATCTCTGGTAGATTTACCAACTATTTTAGGATTACTGAAGTACCTGGATATTGTAGCTACGGAAACCCCAGCCTCTTCTGCAACTAAATAGATATTTTTTCTGGGCATTTAACCCCTCCATGTAAACTATTACTGTAACCTATTACATAGGATACTCCACATAATCCACTTTGTCAATATGCGTCCATCTCATGTGTTAAATTCTATATACTAAAAACAATTTTTCCTTTTTTATTTAAAACCTGGCAGATATTTTAAATTAGATCTTATATATTCGTCTGAAATCTTAATTGCGGTATCTAAATTATTCACCATCGGATCCAGGGCCATAAGCTGATAGACGAGTTTTATGTCACCACACACAACTGCTTCCACAGTCATCTCGTTTATAATAAGCTGTTTCCTGCAGAGTTCTGCTACAGTTTTTGGAAGCTCCCCTATTGTAATTCCCGAAACTCCACCTGCTCCGATTACTGCTGGTATATCTACAATAGCTTCGCCAGGCAGGTTTGAAATACTGCCATTATTTGGCATATTAAGTGATTCAAAATAACTATTTTTATTTTTTTCAAATGCAGCAATTATTTTTTCAGCATTTTCACTTCGCGCACCCAATAAGCTGTCCGGTTCTTTGCGGCCATAAACGACATCCTTTATTTTGTTCCAGCTTGTTTCTCCCCGTTCAAGGTAGCTTCCGAAATTAAAACTTTGTATATCAAAATCTTTAAAAGTTCCGGAACGAAAATCTGATGTATAGGGTAGATACTCTGAAATATGATTATCCCCTGCTAGCGGGACATGCCCGAATATCTTAAATATCTCCTGGGTAAGAGGCTCAAAGCTTTCTGGTAAAGAGTGCATTTTTTTTATAAATTCTTTATATACTGATTTATTGTCATTTCTTTTAAACACATCCATAAACCAGGTAAAATGATTTATTCCAGCTGCCTTTATTGAAAAAACTTCTTCCGCCTTATCAGATATTTCAAATGCTCTGGCTATTTTCTCATTATTCCATTCCCATCTTATTCCGGGATAAAGATCAATCCTCAATTGCTCCGCAAAGGCCACACCCAGGATAAAATATCCAAGATGTATTTGATGGCATATTCCAACAAATCTATTTGGCATAAATTTGTTTAAGGCAGTACATATTCTTTGCATAGGATTGGTAAAATTAAGCACAAATGCATCTGGAGCCAATATCTTAATATCTTCTATGATAGGCAAGATCAGTGAAAGGTTTCTTGCTGCGTGTATGAACCCGCCAGGGCCACCATTTTCTCCAACATGGGATATATTATATTTCAGAGCAATTTCAATATCTTTTTGCCATGCCTGCACTCTATCCACCGCAACGGATATAATAATATAGTCTGATCCTTTTAATACTTCCCTGTAGCCGGTACTGGAACTTATTGTCATATTAGAATTCCAGGCTTTATTTAAAATATTTGCCAGTTTTTCAATTGTTTTTAACCGGTCTTCAGCAATATCTACTAAAACCATTTCCATACCGTATAAATCTTTGTGTTTCATCAGCCATACCAGACTGCTAAGACCAAATGCGGCGCTGCCGGCCCCGATGATTACTATTTTTCTTCTCTTCTCTTTCCGGGAATTTTTCAAACTGGAACTATCACTTCTTTCTTTCACGTAAACTCCTTTTATCGAAATTAAGCTATCTCACTTGTTGGCATCATAATAACCTGTTTTATAAGCAACTCTTTGGGTTGTCTTAAGATATAGAGCATCAACTCTGCAATACTATCTGGGTCGATCTTGTCGGATCCTTTGTCCTCTCCTTTTCCGGCTTTTTGCCAGAAAGGGGTATTCATTCCTCCCGGATTCAGAGTTGTAGCATATATATTGTGGGGCATTAGGTATTTGGCAAGGCCATCACTAAAACCAGTAACAGCATTTTTTGTAGAACTATAGATCAGATTTCCTGGATTACCGCGTCCGAGTCCCACCGTTGACGATATATTAAAGATGTATCCACTTTTTGTATTAATCATATGGGATACTACGAATTTTGTGATATATATAAGACCCTTAAGATTAGTATCTATAACCTTATCAATACTTTCCTTTGTCTGCTCCTCAAGAGGTACTCTCCATTTTCCGATACCTGCATTGTTTACTAAAATATCAACTTTATCCCATTTATCAATTACACCTTCAGTGACTTCTTTTATCTTATTATAATCAGTAATATCTGCGGGAATTGGTAAAAAAACTCCTTTACTGCCAGTTATTTTCTCTTTTAGTGATTCGAGCTTCTCCCTGGTCCTTGCAATACCGCAAACTTTTATTCCATTTTCCGCAAATTTTATACAGGTTGCCCTGCCAAGGCCTTCACTGGCTCCAGTTACTATAGCAGTCATCTTTTGAAATATCTTTTTGTCTTTCATTCTATCCAACTACCAGCATGAATCTATTTGCGTTTTAATGTAATAGTTTACTGTAATTGGTTACAATTATAAGCAGTCTTCTTTTTTATGTCAAATATTTTCTGGGAGCCTGTCCGAAAACTGGATCTGGATTTGTTGTTATCGTTCTGCGATATAGCACTCCCTAGTAGTTTAGCGAGAATACTGCCTCTGATTAAAAGCAGGAAAAAATAACACAGGAAAAAATACCACATGACAGATAGGGATAGAATAGAGATAATACAAGGTTAATAGTAATAAAGCCAGTTAATAGAAGAAGAAATGATAATTAAAAGAGATACCTGCTTGTCAGTCAGGCAATAAAATATGCTGTTCCTTTCATCTAGCCTTCATATCAATTGCTTCCGCACCTGCTATTGCAACTTCTTCATCTACTTCCTGAGTAGCTCCACTTACTCCAATCGATCCGGCTGGTTCCTGGTCTTCTTCCTTTACATAAAGGGAGATCCCGCCAATCACATCAGTTTTACAGTTTCCGCCAAATGATGCGATCTCAAAACCCTGTTTTTTCTTAAGTGCTGCAATATTTCTTGTTGACGTTCCCAGTCTGAGACTTGTCTGGGCTTTTGCTTTTGCCATATACTCAGAAGACTTCGATGCATTATCCATTTTTTCAAATATCAGTATACTTCCCAGAGCATCCAGCATACAGAAACTAAAACCAATATTCAACTCTTCAGCCTTTTCCTCCATGGCCTGTATTGCTCTTTTTGCTTCAATCAAGGTTATGCTTTTTATATCTTTCATTTTTCTCTTAAAAGGTCTGCATTATTATCATCATCTTTTGTGGAAATAATTTTAGAGTAATAAGCAAGAAGTCCTTATATTATTAAAACAAGATATTTATATCCCTTATAATCATTTTTTATATTAAAAACTGTTATCTACAGCTTCGGCGCCCCTGTAAAAATAAAGGTTGCATCTTCATCGCCATGATTTTCAACTATATGGGATTCACCAGGTGGGATTAATAGTGCATCACCTGTTTCCAGTTTATATTTATCACCACTATCTGGAAAAATAACTACTATATTACCGTTTGACACAGTAAATACCTCTTCTGCTCCCTTATGACCCTTATCAAGATCACCCTTGCCGCCTGCAGGGATAGTAGCAATACCAGAGGTGATAAGGTCCGATTCAAAATATATGGTATATTTTAGATCTTTAAATTCTATCTCTTTCCGTCCCTTAAATTTTTCTACTTTGCCTTTCATGATCCTCCTATGGATTTATCATTACCTTAATATTATCTTTTCCACTCATCACTATCTCTAAGCCCCTGGCATAGTCATCAAGACTAAATCTATGGGTTATCATCGGAGCCACCTCTACTATTCCTTCCTCCAGATACTTTACGGCCCGGTCAAAGCAATGCGTCTGGCAAAATGATCCTATTATCTTTAGCTCCTTTTCAAATATCTCATATGGAGATACTGTAATGGTCTCAGACTCGTCGCACACTCCGTAGATAACAAGCTTTGCTCCTCTTCTGGTAAACTTTAAAGCTTCCTGTATTACAGAAGACGCCCCTGTGGCATCTACCACAATATCGAAGCCAGCAGGATATAGACTTTCTATAAGCTTATCATTTGCCTTCCAGTCTTTCCTATCTATCTGTATAGTATCTTTTATGCCCATTTTATTAAGAGCATCCAGCTTAAACTTCTTGGGAGCTGCCACCACCACCTGTGATGCCCCGCCGTATTTTAGAAGCTGGGCAAGTATCATGCCTGTGGGGCCTGAGCCAAATAGTATCACCTCATCACCAAAGGTAACATCTATTGTATCCATACCGTGTATTGAGCATGCTGTGGGCTCTGCAAAGGAAGCTTCATCAAATGATAGGTCTTTGGATATCTTAAAGCATTTGTCATAATTTACCGCTGCATACTCTGCAAATCCCCCGGGACCTGTCACTCCCATCGAATAGAAGTTTTCACAGAATAGAGGCATATCCTTTTTGCACCAGGAGCATGTGCCGCATAGAACTGTATTATCACATGTCACCCTGTCGCCTACTTTAAGTCCCTTTACTGCCGGCCCCATCTTTTCAATTACTCCTGCAAACTCATGACCTGGAGTCAGGGGAAACTTTGATATGAAGTGTCCCTTATGTATGTGTTCATCAGTCTTGCATATTCCGCATGTCTTTACTTTAAGCAGTATCTGGTTTGGGGCAATATCAGGTATTGGTACATCTTTTATCTCAAAGTCTTCTGGTTTTGAATATACCAGAGCTTTCATTGTGTCTGTCATAGTCTTGTCCTTTCAAAAATTTCAATAATAATTTATATATGCTTCACTCCACCTTTTAAGGCGAACCTCATCAGCCAGACATATTATTAACGAAAAATAGTTATGTCAGATAAGCTGAAAATATTTTCCCAGTTTTTATTTTTCTTACTCTATTTATTTTTTAATCCTTTTTACTGTTTTTCAGAAATATCCCTGCATGAATTCCTTACAATAAGCTTAGGTTCAAGAATTATTCTTTTTTGTTCCAGGGCCTCTCCTGCGATCAATTTCATAAGTGTCTTGCCTGCCTGTGCTCCGGTATTATAGGCAAATTGGTCTATTGTTGTAAGTTCAGGATATAATTCTTTAGAAAGCGGAATGCCAGAGAATCCTACAACAGAAAAATCCCCGGGTATCTTAAGGCCAGCTTCATAAATGGCTTTATAAACTCCGATAGCTATCTGGTCAGAAGCAGTAAAAATTGCCGTAGGCCTATCTTCTTTCATCTGGAGGATCTTTTTTGTTCCAAGATAACCTCCTTCTTCATAAGGAGTCTCCTTGATATGATATTTCCCATCGGCCTCTATCCCATTGGTTTCAAGAGCCCTTCCATATCCCCTGTACTTATAACGGTATGTGGTATAATCCACATCTCCATTTATAAAGGCAATCTTTTTGTGTCCGAGTTTAATCAAATAATTTACAGCCTGGAAAGCTCCTTCAGTCTCATCTGTCATGACAGAATAGATATTTGAACCTACAATATAATCATTTATCATGAGAACCGGCATTTTTTCTGATAAGTTTATTATATATTCCTGTTTTAGTTTGGTGGGCCTCGTCCCTAAAAAAATCATACCATCAACTCCCTTATCGATCAGGGTATCAAGGTATTTTCTTTCCTTTTCAATATTCTCATCCGTATTACAAATAAAGAGGCTGTAACCATTTTTTTCAAGTTCATCTTCGACTCCGCGGATGACTATCGGGTAGAAAACATTCTTTATATCCGGTATAAGAAGGGCAGCAGCGCGTAAGTTTTTCTCTATTAGTTTTCTTGCCCGAGCATAAGGCTTATAATCAAGGTTCTTGATGGCCTTCCTGACATTTTTTTTAGTTTTCTCTGAAATAAGGATAGAGTTATTTATGACCCTGGAAACTGTCGCAACTGAGACTTTTGCTTTTTTGGCCACATCGTTTATTGTTACTGTCATTTCTTATCCTTGTGCAAGTATTTACATATTATATTAGAGATTATACAAACAAGCAAAAACCTATCAATAAAGGCTATAAATCAATTTATTTTATGGCTATCTTACTATAAATTTTTCAATATTCCAATGTTTTATGAAAATAGTTGCATAAAGTACGGTATAGTGATAATTTAAAATATAAGATTTTAAAAAGTTAAAAATATACATAAATTTATGGCATAGTAAAATACCAATAAAGAGATATTTAAACAAATAGCCGCTATACTATTTAAAAGCAAACTTTATTAACCAGTATTCACAAACATTAAAGGATCGGAGAAAACTATGAAATACCGGACATTCAATAAAAGCGGCATAGAGGTAAGCGAGCTGGGTTATGGCTGCTGGCCCATTGGAGGAGGATGGGGGGATGCTGATGACAAGAGGGATATTGAAAGCCTCCGTCTTGCATATGAAAATGGAGTGACCTTCTTTGATACAGCCATGGGATACAGCAATGGAAGAAGTGAGGAAGTAATAGGTAAAGCATTTGGTCATATGAGAGATAAGGTGATACTGGCAACAAAGATAGGCCCAAAAGAGGCTCCATCTAAATCAGCAGACGAGGCATATCCATATGACTGGGTAATAAAGTGCACAGAAGACTCACTTAAAAGATTCGGTACAGATTATATAGATATCCAGCAGATACATTGCTGGAGGGACCATTTCACCGAAGAGTCAGGCTGGTATGAGGCGATGCTTAAGCTAAAACAGCAGGGTAAGATAAGGTCCATAGGTGTATCAGCTGAAGACTGGGAACCATATGGGGCGGTGCGTATTGCTGAGTCGGGCAAGATCGACTCGGTGCAGGTAATTTATAATGTATTTGACCAGCAGGCAACAGACAAGCTCTTTCCTGCTGCGGTGGACTCTGGTACAGGAATAATAGTAAGGGTACCCTTATTTGAAGGTCTTCTTGCTGGCAGGATAAAGCCCGGGCATAACTGGGATAAGGGGGACTGGAGAGCTAACTTCCTGACAGAGGAAAGATTGGAAGAAGCGATTCCCCATCTTAATACTATTGAGGAGCTTACGAATGACAGCTATCCGACTCTTGCAGGTATTTGCCTTAAGTTCTGTCTGAGCCACCCGGCAGTAACAACTGTAATAGTTGGTATGAGAAATCCTAAACATGTAAAGGCAAATTCAGCCCTATCTGATGGACCCGAACTAGATAATGATACACTGGACGCCCTAAAGGCCCAGGTCTGGGAACACGGCTGGCTCTATCCATGGGACAGCAGGGCGAAGAAGTAGGGGGATCTTAAAAAATAGAGTAGTATGATTATATAAACTGTGCCATTTTGATTTTTATATACCGCTTTGTTAAACTTATGATATGAGAAAGACAATAGAAAAGACTGAAATAGAGATAAAAAAAATAATATATAGATTTCTTAAACCGGAGGAATACAAGCTCTTTGTATTTGGTTCTAGAGCAACAAATAATGCAAGAAAATTTAGCGATTATGATATCGGGATTTCAGGAAGCAAGCCGCTGTCTTTTAAAAAAACAGCCTTAATAAAGGAGGCATTGGAGGAATCTGACCTGCCTTTCAGAGTTGATATTGTGGATTTTTCCATGGTTTCACCTGAATTTAAAAAAGAAGCACTTTCAAGGATAATAAAATTATGAGTAAGCTCCATAATCTTACGAAAGATTTAACCAGTGCCAATAAGCGATTAAAAGAAGCATCAGCCTTAAAACAGACCCGGATCCATAAGGATGCGACTATTCAAAGATTTGAATTTTGTTTCGAACTATCCTGGAAAGTGATCCAGGAATATATTAGAGATCAGGGTTTGGATTGCAGAAGTCCTAAGAATTGCTTCAGGATAGGAGCTGAGTTGGGACTGATCCAGGATCCTATGATATGGTTCGAGCTATTAGAAGCCCGAAATCTTGTGGCGCATACCTATAATGAAAAAATGGCAAATAAAGTATATAAACAGGCAATTAAGTTTCCAGACGAAATCGATAGTCTGTTAGAAGCAATACCTGAAAAAGAAGATGAAAAGCAGACTAAATAAGGCATTATGAGACCAAGCTCTTACAGGATTCCCTGATAGATACTTTTGGTTCAATAAGTATCATCCTTTGACTCAATCTATCCTTCTTTATGACTTTCAGAATAGTCTCTGCAGCGATCCTGCCAGTATCATATGGGAATTGATTTACCGTAGTTAATCTCGGAGAGAGTTCTGAGGCCAGCCTTATATCACTAAATCCAATAAGTGAGACATCATCAGGTATTTTAAGGTTCCTCTCATAACATGCCCGCATAACTCCAATAGCCATCTGGTCGGAAGCGGTAAAAATCGCAGTAGGCCGTTCTTTTAGCTCCAGCAGTTTATTTAAACCTGAATATCCTCCAGCTTCATGGGGCTCCTCGTGGACTATATATTTTTTCTCAATTGGTAGATTATTATCAGTTAGCGCCTTTTTATAACCGGATAGCTTGTTCCGGTATGTGAGATAGTCTGTACTGCCGTTTATAAAGCCAATTTTTTTATGGCCCAGCTTGATCAAATATTTGATTGCCTGATAAGCGCCTCTGACTGAATCAGTCATAACAGAATATACATTCGCTTCCATAATATCATCATTTATTATAAGCACTGGCTTATTTTTACTCAGCTCTGAGATTATTGGCCTTTTACTTTCTTCAAGCGGTCCATAAAATATAAAACCGTCAACCTTCTTTTCAATCAGGTTTTCAATATGATTATTGCTGGTTCTATTATTAGTATGGCAGATAAAAATATTGAAATCATTTCTTTGCATCTCAGCTTCGATGCCTTCTGTAACAGGAAGATAATATAGATTATTGATATCAGGGATTAATATTCCTATGGTTTGAATGCTCAGTATATGGGCCGAAGCATATGGTTTATAGTTTAACTTTTCTATTGCCTTTTCAATCTTGGATATTGTTTTATTTGATACTTCGTATTTATTGTTCAAGTATCTTGAGATAGATGCTATCGATACTCCGGCTTCCTTTGCCAGGTCATTAATTGTTATTTTCACTCTAGTTTGCCTTTTGTAAAATTTTACAAAAATACTTTTCTTGATTATATGATATTAAATAATGAATATCAATAAGACAACTAATTTAAAATAGAAACACCCGATACTTAAAAATCAATAGAAATTGTAATATTTTACAAATTAGGATTGACAAAATGCTAAAATATTATTAAAATGTAAAAAATTATCTTTTTATAAACTTTTTTAAAATTAGTAGATTTTTAATTATAGAGACAAATCGGAAGGATGATCATTATTAATAGTAGCATAGAAACATTCGTAATCTCTCCCCATGGAGATGAACTTGTAAACCTCATGGTAGACGACCAAGCCACGAGGAATAAACTAATAGGGCAGTCAAAGACCCTGCCCAAGCTAAAACTATCAACACTGGAGTTCTCAGACCTTATTATGCTTGGCATTGGAGCCTTCTCACCTTTAGAAGGCTTTATGACCTCCTCTGACTACAAAGGTGTTTTAGATAATATGAGACTGACCAGCGGTACACTGTGGCCGCTACCGGTAACCATTACAACAGATAATATCAGTGATTACAGAGTAGGTGATACAATAGCATTAATATCCCCCTACTCAGATGAAATAGCAGGCCAGCTGCAAATAGAAGATATCTTCCCCTATGATAAAGATATCGAAGCTAAGGCCTCCTTCGGTACTACTGACCTTTCCCATCCTGGTGCAGAAAAGCTGCAAAGTCTTGGAAGTTACCACATAGGCGGTAAAGTAAAAGTCTTTACTGAAGGCGGATACCCCCAGGAGTTTAAAGAGTACGCACGACCCTCCGAGGTAAGGGATATCTTTGCGGAAAGAGGCTGGAAGACTATAGTAGCTTTCCAGACCAGAAACCCAATCCACCGTTCTCATGAATACCTAACCAAAACAGTACTCGAGACAGCAGATGGTCTGTTTATCCATCCCATAGTAGGAAAACTAAAGGAAGGAGACATTCCAGCAGACATAAGGATGGCCTGCTATGATGTACTCCTTTCCAAGTATTATCCTAAAGACAGAGTAGTCTTAAAGGTATATCCAATGGAGATGAGATATGCCGGTCCAAAGGAAGCAATACTACATGCCATCATACGTCAGAACTATGGCTGCTCCCATATTGTAATAGGAAGGGACCACGCCGGAGTAGGAGATTTCTATGGAGCTTTTGAAGCGCAGGAAATATTCGACACATTGACCGGTGATGATCTAAAGATAAAACCCACAAAGATGGATTGGACATTCTACTGCGAGAAATGCAGTTCTATGGCCTCCTTTAAGACCTGCCCCCACCCAAATGAGGACCACAAGATGATAAGTGGTACCAAACTCCGTGAGATGTTATCAGTGGGAGAGTATCCACCAGACTATATAACAAGAAAAGAAGTATCAGATATATTAATGGACTACTACAAAAACATTAAAGAAAAAGAATAGAAATAAGTAGTAAATATAAAAAGAGGACAGTAAATAAACAAGAATTAGATAAGGAAATAAATAAATGAAAAATGTGATACTAATAACTATAGATACGCTTAGAGCAGATATGCTTGGGCTATACGGGTCTGGCAAGAATCTCACCCCTTATATAGATTCCCTTAAAGACAATATGATAGTCTTTAAAGACCCCTATGCTACAGGCCCCTATACGCAGAGCTCTTTTCAGGGGATACTGGCTTCAGAATATTATCTTGAGTACGGCAAGGAAAAGAAGCTAAACAAAGACAAGACACTTATATCAGAACCTCTTAAAGACCAGGGCATATTTACTGCAGGATTTCACTCAAATGCATATCTATCATATTTCTTTGGCTACAATAAAGGCTGGGAGATATTTTACGATTCCATGCAAGATGATGTGTCTGATATGTTTCCTTTTATCCGTGGTAATGAGATAAACAATAAAGTAAAAGGGTTTCTTACAAACTTCTCTTTCTCTAAACCATTATTCTTATGGGTCCATTATATGGACGTACATGAACCCTATATAGCAGAGGATGATTACCTATCCAAGATAGATCCCTCTATAAAGCTATCCAAGGATGAGATGTTTACCATGTTTAAAAATGTGGTGCTACCAAGAGATATTTCAGATCCCAAAAAAGTAGATACCTTAAAGAAATTATATATGGCAAAAGTAGCGGAGACTGATCAGTATCTTAAAGAACTATTTGCTATGTTTGAATCCCACAATCTACTGGATAATTCAACCATAATAATAACTTCAGACCATGGTGATGAGTTTGCAGAACATAAAGGACTATCACATGACGGTAAGATGTATAAAGAACTGATAAACGTTCCTTTCCTTGTATACGATAAGTCAATAAGCGGTACCATTATAGATACTCCGGTATCCTTAATAGATATACCGCCTACGATATGTTCCATGTTTGGGGTAGAATCAGCAACTTCTTTTAAAGGCAAATCATTATATCCCTTTGACTCAATCAAACCATATACACTTTATGGAGAGGCTATGGGTAAGATCGGCCATAAGGAGCAGGACACAGACAAGCCTGTTCACTATATAGTGGAAGATGGGATTAAAGCTATTTATAGGGAAGATGGATCTTTGTGGGAAGCATATGACATTAATTCTGATCCTGGAGATACTAAAGATATATCACCATCATTACCAGAGGATAAAAAAGATAAACTGGGTAGCTTTATAGCCAGGAAAAAATAAAAGGCAAAGAATGTAGAGTGTCTTTAAAAAAAAGCAGTAGATGGATTATTTATAGAAAAGATAAATAACTTTTTCTGTAAATAAAATATAAAACAAGATTTTTGATCTATTAAAGATTAGAGATAAATAAAGAATAAGTAAAATTACGAAAGGAAAACAAATGGTAACCGAAGAAAGAAAGAAAGAACTGCAGGCAAAGATCGACAAGTCAAAGGAGATAGTAAGAGAAGCACTGTCTAAATTCGACCACAAGAATTTAGCTATTACATGGACAGGCGGAAAAGACTCAACACTGGTACTCTGGATAATCAAGCAAGTCTGCGACGAAGACGGTATAGATATACCAAAGGTTATGACAATAGATGAGGGAGACGCATTCCCTGAGATACACGAGATACTTACAAAGTATGAGAAAGAATGGAACCTGAATCTAGTATGGTGCTCAAACAAAGATGTAATTGATGCAGCAGGCGGAGTACTTGGAGCAGATGTCACAGTAGCAGATCTAACAGAGGCAAACCAGAAAGAGATTAGGGAAAGACTTGATTACCCTGGTGATAAGTTTCCATTTGAAGCTGAGTCCTGGATAGGCAATCACCTGATGAAGACAGTAGTTTTCAATGACTTCTGTAAAACTCATGATATAAAGGGAATGTTTATGGGTATACGCTGGGACGAGCAGGCTGCAAGGGTAAAAGATGAGTACTTTGTACCCCGGCCAGGTGATGAGTATACACCGGAGCACACAAGGATTCAGCCAATCTTGCACTTTACCGAAAGAGACATATGGGATACTACCTTAACCTTCGGTATTCCTTACTGCTCACTATATAAAAATGGCTACCGTTCTCTTGGTGCTGCTACAACATCGCTAAAGATGAGCGATATACCTGCATGGGAGCAGGATCTTGAAAATACTGTGGAGCGAGCCGGCCGTCGTCAGGATAAGGAAGAGGCTATGGATAGACTCCGTAAGCTTGGGTATATGTAGGCGGTCGTCTAGCCTGTAAAGGTTTTAGAATATATGAAATAAATAGACTAATTGATTATCTGTTTAAAGTCTTAAATATTAAGGAGCAGTAGAATGTCAAAAATATTTGTTTTGGGAATAGAAGGTCTTGACTATGATCTTGTCCAGCAGTGGAAAGAGGGCCTTCCCAATTTAAGAAAGATCCAGGAAAAATATATTTTTGGGAGAATAAAAAGTGAAATAAATCCGACCAGAGCTATGGATTGGATCAGTATTCTAACCGGACAAAATCCTGGCAAATTTGGGATCTGGGATTCATTTTATAGAGACGGGAAAGATTATAATTTTGATAAAAGTGTGGATTATAATGCAATAGAGGTGGATAGTTTACCCTCAGTACTGCCCGGAAATGGCATGATATTATCCCTGATAAACTTTCCGTTCACCAGCCCGGTTCCAGGCATTCAAAGCGGATATTGTATTACCGACTCAACCAGCGAAAGATCTATAGAGGATTCCATCTATCCATCAGAGTTAGCCAATGATCCTGAATTTAAGGAATTGTTTGACAGGTATATTGAAACAATTGAAAACAGGGGTTCTCTCGAAAATATACTAAATACTGAAAGTAGCTTATTGGATATAGCAGAATATTTTATAAAGACTAAAAAATATTGGGACTGTATATTTACTGTATTAAGCGGGATATATAATAATCCATCCATATTTTTTAGTGGAGAAGAGTCTCTGGATAATCTTAGAAGCTATTATAAGTTTCTGGATGCAAAAGTCGGGCAGATAGCGGAGAAAATCGGGGATGACAGCTATCTGATGATATTTAGTCCCCACAGCCTAAGAAAATCCGGGGGTGTATTTAATATAGCCCGATGGCTGATAGATAATAAATATATGACTCTTAAAAAATACCCGGACAAAACAGAAGATCTAGATACAAGTATTATTGATTGGGATAAAACTAAAATCTGGCCTGTGGGCAATAGCGGCCAGCTATATATAAATCTGGCAGGTAGAGAAAAACAGGGAACCATAAAAGATCTAGATCAATATAATCGCCTGGTAGAGGAACTTTCGGGGAAATTAGAAAAATTATCTGATGATAAAGGCGTATCCCTAAAAATCAATGTGATCAGGAGGCATGGTCTCCACTACGGCCCAAAAGAAGATCTGGGTCCTGATTTATTCTTAAATACTAGTGCCTCAGCCTATAAGGTAATCTCAAAAATAGGTGGAAAACCGGATAATAAATATTTTGGTGACCCGGGAGAGCAGGATGATGCAATCGCCAGTGGTCTTGCAGGATATTTTGCCCTGTCCGGACCATATATTAAAAGAAAAGATAATGTCCTGGAGATGAGTGTATCTAAATTGACTCCCACAATAATCGATATATTAAGAGATGAGAGCCATCTTAGCGATGTCTATCTGAATGCTGATGCGCTTGAGCTGACAGAGACCATAAAGGGTATTCTTAGCTATCCTGAGAAGTACAAGATGGATAAGTCTATTCTAAGGGAATATATAGTAAAAGAAGGCGAGAAAGAAAAAACAGAAGAAGATATGGTTACTTCACGCCTTGAGTTTATGGGTTATTAGAATTGATATTTAAAAAATGAGGAGAATCGTATGAGCGGAACAGCTTTGACCAGGAAATTCGGGGTTACTAAATATGATAAGAAAAAAGCTTTAAACGGCTATACCCTTCTGGCTCCCCTTTGGAATAAATTTGCCTGGTTAATTGATATGGAGGGTAATATTGTCCATAAATGGACATTTAATAAAAGACCGGGGGATTTTACGGAGCTGCTGCCTAATGGGAACCTTCTTTACCCTGAAAGATTTCCTACTCCAAAGGTCATGTTTCTTGGCGGTTGCGGATGCGATCTCCTGGAAGTGAACTGGGATAATAAAGTTGTCTGGAAACACATAGATGGTGAACAGCACCATATTGTCAGAAGGCTTAGAAATGGAAATACTGTATATCCGGTTGTAAAGGAAATACCACACAATTTAAATTCTAAAGTCAAAGGCGGCATTCCTGGTTCTGAAGAAAATGGCCAGAGCATCTTCGGTGATAATCTAAGGGAAGTAAATCCTGATGGCGAGATTGTCTGGGAATGGGTCGGGCATGAACGCCTGGACCTGGATGTATTTTCGATATGTCCGATGGAACCCAGGGCTGATTGGGTCCATACAAATAGTATTGTAGAGATGCCTGACGGAGACCTGCTTATCTGCTGCAGAAATATTGACTCCCTTATAATAATCGACAAAAAGACCGGTGATGTGAAATGGCACTGGGGGAAAGGACATATTAAACATGCCCATATGGTCTCATATGTGGGGGATGGAAATGTCATGTGTTATGATAATGGGCCCCACAGGGAAAACATCCTGGTAGATTATTCAAGGGTAGTCATAGTAAATATAGAGACAAAAAAAATAGTATGGGAATATGTGGATGAGGCGCCCCAGAATCATTTTTCCCTTATAAATTGCGGAGCCCAGAAACTTCCCAATGGCAATATATTTATAACAGAATCAACAAAGGGAAGGATCATCGAAGTCACTCCTGAAAAAGAAATAGTCTGGGAATACTATAATCCATTCTATAATACCACTGGCCTGGAAACACAGCCCGGGTGGAATAGCTGGGTACACCGTGCATACAGGTATCCGGTGGATTATAGCGGATTTGAGGGTAAAGAGTTTAACCCCGTTGATTACAGGGAATATAACAAGATCTATGGCAGTGGAGCATTTTAATAAGATTATTTAAATTAAAGACACCGAAGGGAGAGAGATGATTACAAAGGAAAAAGAACCCAGGCCCTTATTATATAGAAATCCAATAAGGGAATTTAAAGGTTACACATTGTTTTCTCCACTTGAGTCCAAAGAAGCATACCTGATCGACTTGAAGGGGAGAATTGCACATAAATGGAGCCTGCCCCTGGCTGCTTCCTATAATATGGAAATACTGGAAAATGGAAATCTTCTTTATATGGGAAAAGTAGAAGATGGCCCGATGAGTGATTTTGAAGGATGCGGGGGAAAACTGATCGAACTCGACTGGGATTCAAATCCGGTATGGGAATATACTGATCCTTATATGCACCACACATTTTATAGAAGAAGAAATGGCAATATACTTTTTGCAAAATGGGTAAAAACTCCTGATGAAGCAATAAACAGCATCAAGGGAGGAATAGAGGGTACTGAAAAAGACGGGATCATGTGGTCAGATGCAATTATCGAGGTAGATAAATATGGTTATGTGGTGTATCAGTGGAAAGCATATGAACACCTTGACAGGGAAAAGCATATTATCTGTCCTCTTGATCATAGAACAGAATGGACCAGGGCTAATTCAATATATGAAAAGGAAAATGGAAATATTCTGGTTAACTTTATGATGACTCATTCAGCAGCAGAGATTGAAAAAGAGACAGGCAAAGTGTTGTGGGATTTCACTGGCGAGCTTGCCCATGCCCACAGTATAAGCGAAGTGGCCGGTGGTAATTTTATGCTCTTCGATAATGGACTGCATACGATATACATTGGCTTTTCCAGGATAATAGAGGTCGACCCCCGGTCTATGAAAATTGTATGGGAATATAAAGAAGATTCTATAGCCAGTTTTTATTCATCAATACTGGGAGGCTGCCAGAGACTGGGTAATGGAAATACTTTGATATGTGATTCTTCAAACGGAAGGATAGTAGAAGTCACTCCTGAAAAGGAAG